>Ga0073928_10001313_pt1 | contig 48735 bp, 50 predicted proteins | sample PaiPotPPA55metaG_FD_76969 | JGI IMG/M metagenome (GOLD analysis project Ga0073928, IMG submission 76969) | Iron sulfur acid spring bacterial and archeal communities from Banff, Canada, to study Microbial Dark Matter (Phase II) - Paint Pots PPA... ...
AGCGGCATGACCGACCGGTTCGCGCTCGGCCTCGGGGTCGAAGTGCTCGGCTGGCGACCCGAGGACCTGCCCCGGGGCGTCTGAACGACCCTCGCCGCGGGCAGCGGGCCGTAACCTGAGCCGCGATGGGGATCCTCGACGAGGACGTGGTGCGGGTCCGCGAGTCCACCGACCTCGTCGCGGTGGCGAGCGAGCACGTCGCCTTGAAGCGGGTCGGGCAGCGCTGGATGGGGCTGTGCCCGTTCCACCAGGAGAAGACGCCGTCCTTCTCCATCAACCCCGCGCTGGGGCTCTGGCTCTGCTTCGGCTGCCAGAAGTCGGGCGACGCCATCACGTTCGTGCGCGAGGTCGAGCACCTCGACTTCGTCGAGGCGGTCGAGCGGCTCGCACAACGCGCCGGCATCACGCTGCGCTACGACGACCGACGCGCCGCCCAGGACCGCACGCGCAAGACCCGGCTGGCGGAGGCGGTCGGCGCCGCGATCGACTTCTACCACCGGCTGCTCATCGACGCGCCCGAGGGCGGCACGGCGCGCAAGTACCTGCGGGGCCGCGGCTTCGACGGCGACGCGGCCCGCCGCTTCCAGCTCGGGTGGGCACCCGACGGCTGGGACGGGCTGAGCCGCCACCTCCAGCAGCGCGGATACCAGCGCGACGACATCGTCGGCGCCGGACTGGCGTTCGTGAACCGGGCCAACCGGCTCCAGGACCAGTTCCGGGCCCGGCTGCTGTTCCCGATCTACGACGCCCGGGGCGAGCCGGCCGGCTTCGGCGGCCGGTCCCTCGGCGACGAGCAGCCGAAGTACAAGAACTCGCCCGAGACGCCGATCTACCAGAAGAGCCGACTGCTGTACGGGCTCAACTGGGCCAAGGGCGAGATCGTGGCGCGCGGCGAGGTGATCATCTGCGAGGGCTACACCGACGTGATGGGCCTGGTGCTGGCCGGGGCGCCGAACGCCGTCGCCACCTGCGGGACCGCCCTGGCCGACGAGCACTTCCAGGTCCTGAAGAACCTGGCCCGACGGGTCGTCCTCGCCTATGACGCCGACGCGGCCGGGCAGGGCGCCGCCGAGCGCTGGTACCAGTGGGAGCAGCAGTTCGAGATCGAGCTGCGGGTCGCCGACCTGCCGCCGGGCCAGGACCCCGGCGACCTGTTCGAGCACGACCCGGCCCGTCTCCTCGCCGCGCTCGAGGACGCCGCGCCGTTCCTACAGTTCCGCGTCAACCGGGCGCTGGCCGCCGCCGACCGGTCGACGTTCGAGGGCCGGGCCCGGGCCGCCAGCGTGGCGGCCCGGATCGTCGCCGAGCACCCGAACGCCCTCGTGCGCGACCAGTACGTCATGCAGCTGGCCGACGACCTCGACATCGATGCCGACCAGCTCCGGGAGGAGGTGCGCCGGGGCGGCCGGGGACCGCGACGGCGCGCCCAGCCGGACGCGGCGGAGGACGGCCCGCGGGCGCACGTCGTGGACCGCCGGGAGCTCGACGTCCTGCGGTGGGCGATCCACGAGCCGGAGCTGGTGTCGGACTGGCTCGACGAGGCGCTGCTCCAGGACCCGCTCGCCCGCGCTGCGTACCACCGGCTGGCGACGACCTCGTCGTTCAACGACGCGCTGGAGGGCAGCGACCCGGAGGTGCGAGCGCTGCTCGAGCGGCTCGGCGTCGAGGAGCCGGCGACCGAGGACGAGGAGCGCAACACCGTGCGCGCGCGCCTGCTCGTCCACGCTGTCGAGCCGGTCGCGACGCGAGCGCTGGCCGAGCGGCTCGCGGCCGGCGACGAGGACGCGACCGGCATGAAGCACGACCTCGACGAGCTCGCGCACGCGCGCGAGGTGGGGGAGTGGCAACGCGCCGAGGATTCGGCGCGGCGGTTGCTACAGTGGATTGTGCCCGCCGACCGGGTCTCCCCGTCGTGACGCAGCCCGAGCCGCGGCCCGTTCCCCAGAGCACCGACGCGCTCGAGCCGATCCTCGACATGCTCGTGACCCGCGCCCGCGAGCGCGGCTCGATCACGTCGGGCGAGATCTTCGCCGCCCTCCACGACCTCGAGCCGGAGACGTCCGAGCTCGCCGCGATCTACCAGCGCATCGAGGCGCGCGGGATCGCCATCCAGGACGAGATCACCGAGGAGATCGAGCTCGAGGACGCCCGCCGGCGCGACGAGACGCACCGGACCCGCCGCACCGAACCGGGCCGCGCCAGCACCGTCACCCGCCCCGGCGAGGCGGCCACCACGCGCGCCAGCCGTCCCCGTCGGGACGTGGCGTCGGTCTTCGACGAGCCGGCGACCCGCGGCGACCGGGCCGGGGAGACCGGCAGCTTCGATCCCGTCCGCATGTACCTGAAGGACATCGGCAAGGTCTCGCTGCTGACCGCACCCCAGGAGGTCAACCTGGCCCGGCGCATCGAGGCCGGGGTCCTCGCCGCCGAGCGGCTCGAGCAGGACACGGCCATGAGCCCCGAGCAGGACGCGAGCGAGCTCGCCAACGTCGAGGACGGCGAGCTCGCCAAGCAGCAGCTGACCGAGGCCAACCTCCGCCTGGTCGTCTCGATCGCCAAGCGCTACGTCGGCCGCGGCATGGCGCTCCTCGACCTGGTGCAGGAGGGCAACCTCGGGCTGATGCGGGCGGTCGAGAAGTTCGACTACACGAAGGGCTTCAAGTTCTCGACCTACGCCACCTGGTGGATCCGCCAGGCCATCACGCGGGCGATCGCCGACCAGGCTCGGACGATCCGGATCCCGGTGCACATGGTCGAGACGATGAACAAGGTCCTGCGCGTGCAGCGCCAGATGCTGCAGGAGCTCGGACGCGAGCCGACCGTTGAAGAGGTGGCCCGCAAGGTCGATCTCACCTCCGACAAGGTGCGCGAGATCCAGCGCATCTCCCAGGAGCCGCTGTCGCTCGAGACGCCGGTCGGCGAGGAGGACGACAGCTCGCTCGGCGACTTCGTGCCCGACCCGACCGCGCCGGAGCCGACCGAGGAAGCCGAGCAGCAGGGCCTCCGGGAGGAGATCAGCCGGGCGCTCGAGGAGCTGAACGAGCGCGAGCGCGAGATCATGCGGCTGCGGTTCGGGCTCGACGACGGCCAGCCCCACACCCTCGAGGAGGTCGGGCGTCGCTTCAAGGTCACGCGCGAGCGAATACGCCAGATCGAATCGAAGACCCTCGCCAAGCTGCGGCACCCGACCCGATCCCAGCGCCTGCGGGCCTACCTGGACGGCGCCTGACCCGCGGCATGATGCCGGGGGGCCGTAGCTCAGCGGTCAGAGCAGGGGACTCATAATCCCTTGGTCGCTGGTTCGATCCCAGCCGGCCCCACCCTCGCCCCGGTCCTACATGTCCGGTTCGTCGGTGAACTCCGAATCGCCCCAACCCGCTGGACCCAGCGCCTCGGCGCGCCGCGTGAGAGCATCGAGGCGCAATCGGTTGACGCGGGCCTGCGTCAGCGAGTACTGAATGCCGTTCCTGGAACCAACTGAGGAGTGACTCCATGACCCAGTCCGGAGCTACCGGCGCGCGGGGGGCCATCGGCCAGACACGCAACCCCTCGAGCGTCTTCTGGCTGAGCCTGCTCACCTGTGGCATCTACGGCCTCTACTGGGACTACCTCACCTTCGACGAGCTCAAGAACTACAACGGCGACGGGCTCGGCCCGGTCGGCGTCGTGCTGTGCTGGCTGTTCGTCGGCTACTTCATCTTGATCACCGAGATCCAGAAGATGTTCGAGGCCGACGGGAAGCAGTCGCCGATCGAGCCGATCGAGGCCGTCTGGCTCTTCGTCCCCATCTACGGACTCTGGCGCTACCTCAACAAGGTTCAAGGCGCCCTGAACGACTTCTGGATGTCGAAGGGCGCGGCGCCCCCGGCGTAGCCCGGACCCACATCAGTCAATCGCACGCGGCGGCGGCCTCGAGCCGCCGCCGCGTCGCGCGCTCCGCCCCCGCCTGGGCCGCGGGCCCCGCAGCCCGCCCCCTGCAATCCCGACCGGCCGGAATCGTTGCAACGGGCGCCAGGTGCCACCTTGGGGCGGTACTGGGCAGCCCCCGGGCCCGACCTGATCGGCGCTCGGGGGCTTCTCGTTGCCGCTGCTCTTTCGTCCCGAGCGCCTCGCGAACTGCGGGTTCACGCTGCCACGTGGTCCATTGGACCTGGGAGCTTTGTCACGAGCTCGAGGGGGCACGGTCCTCTGACCGTGCCCCCTCGCTCGTTGCTCCGGCGCTGTCCGGCCCTTTCCGCAGCCCGACCCCAGACCGGCACCTTGCCCCGCTTCCTGACGTCGGTCGTCGCGCTCGGCGTCGGTGTTCTGACCCTGGGTGCGGCGCCGGTCGCGGCCCAGATCGGGGCCCCGACCGGATCCTCCACCCCGACGACGGAGCCGACGCGCGCCACGTTCACGCCCGACGCGCTGGCCCAGGCGGTTCAGGTCGCGATCGCGTACACGATCGTCAACGCGCAGCTCACCACGGCGACTCGGGAGATGACCGACATCCAGAGTCGCCTCGCCGATGCGAACCAGGCGTACGCGACCAGCGACCAGCAGTACAGCGAGATCGGCAACCAGATCGACGCCGCCCGCTACCGGCTGCGGGGCCGGGCCGTCGCCAGCTACAAGAACCACAGCGAACTCATCGGGTCCGAGCTCGAGATCCAGCACGTCCAGTCAGTGCAGGCCGGCACCCAGTACGTGAAGGACGCCGCGACCGCGGACCTCCACGCCATCCAGCAGCTGAGCAGGCGGGCGGCGCAGCTGAAGGCGATCCGAGACGAGCGAGCCCAAGCGGTCCGTGACCTCCAAGCCCAGCAGGTCAGCCTCAACACCGAGCGCGACCAGCTCTCGGCCCAGGCCGCCGGCGACGAGACCCAGGTCGAGTCGCTGGGTGGCGTGCCGGTGATGGGCGAGTCGCAGCTCAGCTCCCAGCAGATGGCAGCGTGGTTCCGCTCGACCGGCCAGGCGGCGCACCTGTCCGATGGCACCACGATCGACCATCTGACCGCCCTCTACGTCGACGAGGGATCCGCCGCCACCATTCGAGGCGACATCGCGTTCGCGCAGGCGATCATCGAGACGGGCTCGTTCGGCCACGCGACCGACAACAACTACGCCGGGATCGGCGCCTGCGACAGCTGCAACGGGGAGCCCGCGTTCCCCAGCCCGCGTGACGGCGTGCGGGCCCAGGTGCAGCTGCTGCGCAGCTACGCCGACCCGACGAGCACGACCGCGAACCTGGGCAACCCCCCAGACCCGACGCTGTTCGGTCACGACCCCGCCGTCGCGGTGCGCTCGTTCAACAACTTCTCGCTGAAGGGCAAGGTCCCGCTCTGGAACCAGATGGGACACGGGAACTGGGCCACCGACCCGAACTACGCGGGCAAGGTGCTCAAGGTGTATCTCCGAATGCTGACGTTCGCGAAGCAGCAGGGCTAACCGTGCTCAGGCCTCGCCGTCGTGGCGCGGGACTACGGGGGCTATCGACAAGACTGAGCGGTCCCCAAGCGTCGAGCCAGACGCGAAGACGGCCCACCGGCTGGAGGAGCGATGGACCTCGGGATCGCCGCCGCGGTCTTCCCCATCATCTTCCTCGGAGAGTTGCCGGACAAGACGATGTTCGCCTCCCTCGTCCTCGCTTCACGAGGTCATCCGCGGTCGGTGTGGGTCGGTGCGGCTGCCGCATTCCTCGTGCACGTCGTCATCGCGACGACCGTCGGCGTCGGGCTCTTCGCCTTGGTATCGCACCAGGCGCTGGACGCGATCGTCGCGGGGCTGTTTCTCGGAGGCGCGGTCTACGCTTTCGTTGAAGGAGCTCGAAACACGACGGCTCTGGTAACCCGCGAGGCAACGTCACATCGCCAAGTCGCGGTCACGGCCTTCGTTGTCATCTTCCTGGCCGAGTGGGGCGATCTGACGCAGATTCTCACCGCGAATCTGGCTGCCCACTACCACTCGCCGCTCAGTGTTGGTGTGGGTGCCCTCGCCGCCCTGTGGTGCGTCGCTGCCCTTGCCGTCGTAAGCGGCCAGACGCTCTTGAGGTTCTTCCCCACACCGGTCATCCGGAGGATCACAGGGGTCGTGTTGCTCGTGCTGGCGGGCGTCGCCGCATGGTCGGCCGCCGGGGCGTGAGCGGCCCTTCGTCAAGCCGCTGAGACCGGCTGACGACCTGTCACACGGGTGAGAGCCCGACGTCTAGTTCGGCGAGGGCGGAACGACCGCACCGTCGGGAGTCCCGTTGCGGAGACGCTCACGACCGAGATCAACCGCAGCCTGGACCTTTGCCAGTGGCGTCTGCCCCAGCCACGCGCGGAGCTGCTCGTACCGCTCTCGTCCGGCGCGAGCACCCAGGTAGTAGCCGACCGCGAAGCCGACGATGAGCCCGACCCGAAATCGCATCGTCTATTCCCTACCACCGCGGACGACGAACATGCGTTCCGCAGGAGCGTGAAGGTGGGCTACCGAGGCAAGCTCCACGAACGAGCCGAGGCGCGGCGTCTGCGCAGCGAGGGTAAGACGCTGCTCGAGATCGCCAACGCGCTTCATGTCTCGAAGTCCTCGGTCTCGCTGTGGGTACGCGACGTTCCATTCACGCCGTCAAAGCGGCGGACGGGAGCTCAGAGTCATCCCGACCCGTGGCATGAGGCGAAGCTGCGGCATATCCACGAGTTGAATGTGGTGGGCCGACACCTAATCGGGATCTTGTCGGAGCATTCGTTCCTCGTGGCAGGCGCCGCGTTATACGCGGGTGAAGGAACCAAGGGCGGAAGCAGCGTTGTCTTCGCGAACACCGACCCGGCCATGATGTCGTTCTTCTGCCTTTGGCTGCGCGAGGTGTTTGTCATCGACGAGTCTCGAATGCGCGTGCGCGTGTATCTGCATCAGGGTCTAGATCTTGACGTTGCGGTGAGCTTTTGGTCGCGCGTCACCGGAGTACCTCCAAGCCAGTTCAGAAAGCCGTATCGCGCCGTCGCGAAGCACGGCATCAGGAACAACAAGCACGAATTTGGATGTGCCTACGTTTGCTATTCCTCGACCGAGGTGCATCGATCCATCATGGGTCTCGTTCGCGCCCTGCTATCGTCAACAGCTGTTTCCGGGGTAGCTCAATCGGTGGAGCAGCGGATTGTTAATCCGACGGCTGCGGGTTCGAGTCCCGCCCCCGGAGCCAACGTTCGGTAACGACGCAGTTCCCAGCGGACTCAACAAGCGCGCGTTACGCGCTACCGAGCAGCGCGCCCGCTGCGGCGTCCGAGGCCTTCCGCACCGTTCGGTAGCGCCGGACTAGCTCGGGTCGGGGTTGTTCGACTGCGCGCACCGGATTGAGCAACTCGGCGCCCGCGTCACCCCCGCCCGCAACCAGGGTGAGCGCACGCGCGCCGACGGTTGCCGCGTCAGCGTGTGCGCGCACCGTCACGGCTGTCTCCGTGGTCGCGGCAAGAACGGAGCGCCAAAGCCGGTTTTCGGCGCCCGCGCCAGCGAGGAAGAGCGTCGATGGTTCGTCGACGAGCAAATCGATAGAGCGGGCCGCATCGAGCGCGATGCCCTCGATGACTGCGCGAGCGAGGTCCGGGGGCCCATGAGCAGCGGTAACCCCAATGAATGCGGCCCGAGCACCGTGGCGCCACCAGGGCGCCCGCGCGCCGTGGAGCCAAGCGAACGCGAGGACGCCATTCGCGCCAGGGGGAACGTCCGCTGCCGCGGTCAGCAGCGCCTCGCCTGACCAGCCGGTCAGTGCAGTAAGCCAGTCAAGTGCCGAACCCCCAGCGGAGAGGCCGGCCTCGACCAGGTAACCGGACACCGGGCCCCGGGAGATCTGCGCCGACGACAACCCGTCGGCGGGACCGGCATGCGGCAGCGATACGTTGACGGTCGTTCCCCACGAGACCATCGGAGCGGACTTCGTCGCGCCGACGCCCACCACCTCGCACGCGCGGTCCCCGGCTCCGAGGATGGCTGCTGTGTCTGTCGGTAGGGCCAGGTCTCCGACATGTGGAGCTGGGAGCAGCTCGATCGAGGGGATGACTGGCGGGAGCCGGCGACCAATCTCGGCGTCAGCGAGCAGGCTCCCGTCGAGCGAATAGAAGCCGGTTCGTGAAGCGATCGTTGGCTCGGTGTGTTCCTCGCCGGTGAGCCGAGCGAGCACGAAGTCGCGAGGCGAGAGCAGCCAGGTCGCACCGTCGAACCACTGAGGCTCGTTCTGACGGACCCACGCGACTTTGGCTGCTTGGCACCCATCGCTGAGGATCACGCCGGTCCGTTGCCGAAACTCGGCGGGGTCTCCGAGCGACGCCAGTTGGTCCGCCCCTCGAGTGTCCGACCAGAGAATTCCAGGGCTCAGCGGCTCGAGCTGAGCGTCAAAGCACGCGAAGGTCTCGCGCGCCGCCGAGCAGCCGACCGTGTCCACCCGCTTGTACTCCGCCGGAGCAGCCGCCCGTAGGCCTGCGCAAGCATCGGTGACGGATCGCCACCAATGCTTCGGATCTTGTTCGGCGAAACCCGGCTGCGGGTGGTTCGTGGGGATTGTGACCCGCACAAGATCTACCAGCTCGGTACCCGACCACAGCGCCGCCTTCGTGGCGGTGGTGCCGAGGTCCAGCGTGAGGACGGTCACGCCCCGGCGAGAGCGCGTACGACCTTCGCCAAAGCAGAAAAGTCCTCGCGGCCGTAGCCGGCCTCACTGGCGGCGCCGAGGATCTGACGCACGAGCCCAGCGGTAAACAGGGGAGTCTGGTGCTGAGCCGCGTAGCTCACCGCGAGGTCTAAGTCCTTGGCCATCAAGTCGGTCATGAAGCCGGGTGCCCAGTTGTTCGATGCTGGGCTGTCGGTGACGACTCCCGGAGCAGGGAGCCGGGTTCGGACGGCGACGCAGTCACCGGTTGCGTGCGTGAGGACTTCGTAGAGCTCGGCGAGATCAACGCCGGACTTCTCGGCCATCACAGTCGCTTCCGCGGTGGCAAGCATTTGCGCGGCGTAGATCAGGTTGTTGCAGAGCTTGACGACTTGACCCATGCCCGGGCCGCCTACGTGCACGATCAGTCCCGCGAAAGGTTCCAGAGCCGGGCGGGCCGCGGCGAGGACCTCAGGATCACCTCCGACCATGAGGGTGAGTTGGCCCTTCTGGGCACCTGCCGTTCCTCCGGACAACGGTGCCTCGAGGTACCGGGCACCGGCGGCGGTCACGCGCTCGTGCTGGGCTCGCTCGACATCCGGGGCGATGGTCGAGGTGTCGACGACCAGCTTGCCGGTCCCGAGGGCCGGAAGGGCATTGTCGAGCACGGCCACGACGTCGGGGGAGTTCGGGACGCAGAGGATGGTCACGTCGCTGGTCTCGACCACGGTTCGGGGATCTCCGCCGTCACGCGCGCCGAAGGCCACCGCCGCGTCGATCGGAGCCCGACTCCGGGAGGCGACACGAACGTCGTGCCCCGCCTCCACGAGGTGACGGGTCATCGGCAGGCCCATGGCGCCCAGTCCGACGAAACCGACCCGCATCGCGTCCTCCTTGCCGGCGTGTGAAGGTACCAGTCGTTCTGCCTACGGTACGGTGAGCGCCGCCGCCATGACGGCAGTAGGGGGGACTTGCGAGATGGCAGCGGTGCCCGGGCGATGACGCGGTACCGCCAGCCGACCTGCGGTCTGATTGTTATCCTCCCGGTCACTTTGGTAGAGGGGGTTCTGTGATGGGTCGGCGACCACCACGCAATGGCATGCGTCTGGTACGAGCAGTTATCGCGACCGCGCTTCTCGCGGCAGTGCTCGCGGCCTACGGAGGTCCGGGGAGGAGCAGCTCGGCCTCTTCTACGACGGCGAACCGCGAGGCGTCGACGGCGCCCAGTGTTGGGGTGACACCTACCGAGGTGAAGATCGGGATCGCTCTTGTCGACTTCACGTGCATTAGGAGCTTCACCGACTCGATCCGCGAGAACCAGAATCAGGTTTACCAAGCGTTCATCGATGACATCAACGCGAAGGGCGGTGTCGCGGGACGCAAGCTTGTTCCCGTGTACGACTCGTATTGTCCGATTGGCACCGCGGGACCCCTCTCCGTCTGCACGAAGCTGACCGAGGACGACAAGGTCTTCGCCGTGATCGGCACCTTCATCGACTTCTCGGGCGACGCCCAGACCTGCGTCGCCAAGCAGCACCAGCGGGTTCTCATGACGTTCAACCTCACGGACGCGATCCTCAAGGCCAACCCGCAAGGACTCATCGTCTACCCAGGTGCGACGAACGAACGCACGGGTACGGTCTTGCTCAATCTGCTCGGGAAGCAGAAAACCCTCAAGGGTAAGAAGCTCGCGATTCTGGGCGACTCCACCATCGCCACCACCGTCAGCGGAACCATCGAGCCCGCCGTGAAGAAGCTCGGTGTCGCGACCGGCACGACCGGGATCCTGTCGGTCAGCGGATCCGACACTTCAGCGGCCCTCACTCAACTCTCCAGCTTCATCGAGCGCTGGAAGAGCGAGGGGGTGAACGCCCTCTTCCTGTCGGGCGACACCGTCTCGTCGAAGCAGTTCGTGGCGGCGATTCGCAGCGCCATGCCGAAGGTGCTCCTCCTGACTGACACGACGGACGTCTTGACCTCCGCGAAGGACGACGCCACCGCTGGGATCAAGCCCAATCCGTATGAGGGGATCATCTCGGCAGCCGGCCCGACACCGCCCGAGTACGACAAGAGCGCCAATTGGGCGTATTGCGCGGCGATCTACCAGAAGTACACCGGCAAGCGCGCGCCCAATGCCGAGGAGGTCATCCCGGCTGGCGGCGGCAAGACGCTCGACACGAACGGCTCGATCAATGACGCCTGTCAGGTCATGACGATGTTCCATGACATCGCCGACCGGGTTGGCAAGAACCTCAACAACACGACCTGGATCAACGCCGTCAACCACTTTGGTGCGATCACGAACCGGGGCGGCGGGCCGTACGCCTCGCTGCACAAGGGCAAGTACGACATCGACGACAGCTTCCGCCTGCAGGCCTACGACTCCTCGATCCCACCCGCCGGCAACTGGAGATCGCTCGCACCGCTCCAGAACGTGCCGGGATGACGAGCGCCGGGCGATGGTGGCCCGGCCTGTACTGACCCCCGTGTAATGCAATAGAGCGATCCGACCAGATCAGCGTCGGAGGAGGCAGGGGCCCGTGGACGAGCCGCGCAGCGATGCCGCTGCGCTCGCGGCCGAGGTCCTCGACGAGGAAGCGGCGCGCCAAAAGGCGCACGCGCTCACCAAAGAGCAAGTGATCTTCCCGGACGACCTGCTTCCCGGCGTCAACTCCGAGCCGGTCACGTTCCATCAGGCGCTCACTCGCGGCGGCGCCCGCATGTTCGTTGTCCTGGGTCTGATGATCTCACTCGATCAGCTGACCCTCAACGCGGTCCAGGCCGTCACGCCCAACTTGCGCGCGACGTTTCACATCAGCAGTGGCACCGCGGTCTTCATCGGTACGGCATCCGGCTTGTTCTACGCCCTCGGCGCGATTCCAATGGGATGGCTCGCCGACCGCTTCCGTCGGGTGCCGATCGTCGGGATCGCTAGCCTCGTCGCCTCGTTCTTCACCTTCCTCACCGGCCTCGCCGTGAACGCGTTCATGTTCTTCTGGACGGTGTGCTTCACCGGTGTGGCGAAGGCGAGCGGTATCGCCGTCCACCCGCCCCTCATCGCGGACAACTACCCGATCGGCATCCGTGCGCGCATGTCCGCAGCGATGAACCTCGGGCAGCAGGTGCTCGGGAACATCAGCCCGGTGGCGGTCGGCGCGATCGCGATCTGGGTGGGCGGCCGCGACGGGTGGCGCTGGGCCTTCCTAGTCTTCGCCATACCCGGGGTGTTCCTTGGGATCGCCGCGTTTCGGATGCGCGAGCCCCCGCGAGGGCAATACGAGAAGGCCGACGTCCTCGGCGAGGTGATCGAGGATGACAATCCCGCCCACCCGTCGATGGAGGCGGCGTTTGCGAGGCTGAAGAAAATCGCCACCATCCGGACCTCGATCGCCGCGTTCGCAGCGCTCGGCTTCGGCGTCTTCGCGCTCGGCAGCCTCCAGGTGCTGTACCTGAACGACACGCTCCACCAGACGAATATCTTGCACCGCGGTCTCATCCTGAGCATCTCGGGGTACACGGCGGTACCGTTCCTGTACCCCATTGGCGCGTACTTCGACCGGCTCTACCGGAGAGATCCGGCGAGGGCACTCGTGCTCGTCGGCCTGTTGATCCTGCCCTCGGCGCTGTTCACACCGCTTCAGGTCTCGACGCACAGCGTGGTCTGGTTCGTGATCTGGGGCGTGCCACAGGCCGTGCTTACGGCATGCGCCTTCGCGATGGTGACACCGGTCCTCCAAGCCGTCTGCCCATACCGGCTCCGCGGCCTCGGCGTGGCGATGGGCGTGATGTACGTCGTGCTCATCGGTGGGTTCGCCGGCGGGATACTCGCCGACTTCTTCACGAACGCGATCGGGGTGCGGGGCGCCGTGCTCGTCCTCGGGATCCCGACGACTGTGATCGGCAGCCTCTTGCTGATGAACGGCGCCCGCTTCATTCGCAACGACCTCTCGCTCGTCGTCGAGGAGTTGCTCGAAGAACAAGACGAAGAGCGCAAGCGAAGCGAACGTGGTGAGGAGACGCCAGTCCTGCAGATCGCGAACGTCGACTTCTCCTATGGGTCGGTGCAGGTGCTCTTCGACGTCAACTTCGAGATCCGCCGCGGCGAGTGCGTGGCCCTCCTGGGTACGAATGGTGCTGGCAAGTCAACGATCCTGCGGGTCCTCGGAGGTCTCGAGGTGCCTGAGCGCGGGGTCGTGCGCCTGAACGGGCGAAACATCACGTATGTGTCGCCCGAGCAGCGGGTCCGAATGGGCATCGTCTCGCTCCCGGGCGGCAAGGGTGTGTTCCCAAGCCTTTCCGTCAACGAGAACCTCGCCGTCAGCGCCTGGCTCGGCCGGGCCAGCAAGGCGGAGGTCGAAGCGCGCATCTCCGAAGTCCTCGAGGTCTTTCCGGAGCTCGAGCAACGGCGCACGCAGATCGCCCGGAGCCTGTCGGGAGGGCAGCAGCAGATGCTGGCCCTGGCGCGCGTCCTGATCCATCGACCTGAGATCCTCCTCATCGACGAACTCTCGCTAGGGCTCGCGCCCGTCGTTGTCCAACGCATGCTGGAGATCGTCGACGAGTTGCGCGCGCGGGGCCAGACCATGGTGATCGTCGAACAGTCGCTGAATGTCGCCCTGGCCATCTCGGACCGGGCGATCTTCCTCGAGAAGGGCGCGGTCAAGTTCGAGGGGGATGCGAGTGAGCTGATGGCTCGCGACGACCTGGCGCGCGCAGTCTTCTTCGGGTCCGAGGGCGGGTGATGCCCCACATCTGGACGGCCAACCTCCTATTTGTTGGCTTTGTCCAGGGCCTGATCGTGTCGCTCATCGCGATGGGGATCGTGCTCATCTACCGATCGAGTCGCGTGATCAACTTCGCGGTCGGCGATCTCGGCCTTCCCGCGGCGGGGTTGCTCGCCGTCATGGCGGCCAAGCAACACGTCCCCTACTGGCCGGCGCTGTTGCTGGCGCTGCTGGCCGGGACGCTGAGCGGCACGATCGTGGAGCTCGCGGTGATCCGGCGCCTATTCCGCGCCCCGCGCGTGATCGTTCTCGTCGCGACGATCGGCGTAGCCGAACTGGCCCGCGCCGTCACTATGACCCTGCCCGCGTACCGCACCGGGCAGTTCCAGACCGCGTTCCCGAGTCCGATCACGAGCCAGTGGAAGCTCGGCAGCGTCACGCTGCATGGCCCGCAGCTCTTGGCCCTGATCGTCGTCCCGCTCATCGCGGGCGGCTTGTGGTGGCTCCTCGGTCGAACCCGCTTCGGCGTGGCGGTCCGTGCGTCGTCCACCAACTCAGACCTGGCGCGCCTTACGGGCATCAGCCCGAAGCTGATGTCGACCGCGATCTGGACCATCGCCGGCTTGCTCTCCACCGTCGCGATCATCTTGTACGCCACCGAGCAAGGCTCGTCGGACCTCACGGCGATCGGTCCCGACACGCTCTTGCTCGGCCTGACGGCCGCGCTCATCGGCGGCATGCGATCGTTCCCACGCGCCGTTGTCGGCGCCGTAGGGATCGGCCTGCTGTACCAGCTGCTGGTGTTCAATTACCCGAACACCGTCGGTCTCGTGCAGTTTGTGCTGCTGATCCTCGTGCTAGTGCTGGTGGCGCGGATGAGCCGGGCCGACGACGCCGGCGCCGAGAGCTTCTCGTTCGCCCCACGAATTCCTCCCGTCCCGGAGCGGTTGCGAGAGATCTGGTGGGTACGCCGCACGCCCCAGCTCATCGCGGGGCTCGCGTTGGCGTTCGCGATTGTCCTGCCGCTGGTCGTGACGCAGTCGTTCCATCAGCAGACCTACGCGATGATCCTCGCCTTCGCGGTGTGCGCGGTGTCTGTCACGGTCCTGACCGGTTGGGGTGGTCAACTTTCGCTCGGTCAGATGGCGTTTGCCGGACTCGGCGCGTTGAGCGCGGCGGCGTTCGTGCGGGGCGTCTCGCTCAATATCGGTTGGGGCTCGACGCGTATCATCAAGGGCCACCTACCCAGGGTTCCGTTCGTGCCGGCCCTGCTCCTCGGCGCGGTCGTCGCCTGCGTCGTGGCGGTCGTCGTCGGTGCAGGCGCGCTACGCGTGAAGGGGCTCCTCCTCGCGGTCAGCACGCTGGCCTTCGCGATCGCGGCGCAGACCTATATCTTCCCGCGACCCATCTTTGTGGGTATGTCGGGCGCGCTCACGGTCGAGCTCCCGCGGGGCAGCCTCGGCCCGATCGACCTGGCGCACCTGAACCGCAACTACTACTTCTTCACCTTGGCCGTCCTGGTGATCGTGCTCGTCCTCGTCGGGCATCTGCGGCGGACGGGCATCGGCCGCTCGATCATCGGGGTTCGGGAGAACGAGTCGGCCGCGGCCGCGCTCACGGTTTCACCGACCCGAGCCAAGATCACCGCGTTCGCGCTCGGCGGCTTCGTCTCCGGCTTGGGCGGCGCGCTCCTGGGCGGGCTGGTCGTCACGATCGCGTACTCAGAGCGGTTCTTCCGGATCGACGACTCACTCACCATTGTGGCGGTCGCCGTGATCGGCGGCCTCGCGAGCCTCGCCGGCGCGGTCGTGGGCGCGGTGTGGGTGATCGGGCTGCCGGCCTTCTGGCCGAACAACCAGACCGTGCCGCTCTTCACTTCCAGCATCGGTCTGCTGATCATCCTGCTATACATCCCGGGCGGGTTCACGCAGATCGGCTACTGGTTCCGGGGCTCGGTTCTCCACTGGCTGGAGAAACGCCTGCCGGACCGACCGACGAAGACCCGGACCGCGCCGCCACCGTCGCTGACCCGAGCCGCGTCGCCACATCCCCTCCGGCTGAACGCCGACGGAAGCGTGCTGTCCACCCGCGGGCTGACCGTGCACTTCAGCGGCATCGTCGCCGTCGACCAGGTGGAGTTCCGCGCCGACCAGGGCGAGATCATCGGTCTGATCGGGACGAACGGCGCCGGGAAGTCGACCCTGCTCAACGCGATCGGTGGCTACGTCCAGAGCCGCGGCCTTGTGGACCTGCTCGGAGCCGACATCAGCCGGCTTCCCCCGCACCGGCGCGCGCGCCGGGGGCTGGGCCGTACCTTCCAGGCCGCGACGCTCTTTCCCGAGCTCACCGTCCGGGAGACCGTGCAGCTTGCGCTCGAAGCACGTGGCGCGACGTCGTTCTGGGGTTCTCTGTTGTGGCTTCCGCGCTCGACGCGGATCGAGCGGTCGAAACGGGCCGAGGCGGGCGAGCTCATCGACTTCCTGGGCCTCGGCCGCTTCGCCGACCGATTTATCGCCGAACTCTCGACCGGGACCAGAAGGATCGTCGAGCTGGCGTCGGTGTTGGCCGTCGCGCCCCGGGTGGTATGCCTCGACGAGCCGACGGCTGGTGTCGCGCAGCGCGAGGCCGAGGCGTTCGGCCCCCTGATCCGACGTGTCCAGCAGGAGCTCGACGCGACGTTGATCGTGGTCGAGCATGACCTTCCGCTGATCTTGGCGATCTCCGACCGCGTCTATTGCATGGAGGCTGGTGCCGTGATCGCCCAAGGCGAGCCGGCCGAGGTGCGCGAGGACCCCCTGGTCATCGCTTCGTACCTCGGCACCGACGACCGCGCCATCCGACGGAGCGGCGTATGAGGCCGGGCGACGATTGCTGATGAGGCCGAAGTGCCCGCGGTCGGCGTGATCGCGCACCTGGAGTCTCGGCCTTTGGTGGTGCTCAACCGCGGCGCGGCCAGGCATCGACGACGGGCAACGTAGGTTGTCGTCGGAGCCCCGCGGGCGCACGGAGGATCCAGGAGGCGCATGGTGACGACGGCCGACGCCGTGACCGGGCGACGCAACTTCTCGCCGTGGCACCAGTGGATGACGCGGCTCTTGGCCACGCAGTCCGTCGACCCGCTGCCGGTGGACGACCTGGCGACCCTCGAGGCGTGGCGGACGCGCTGCCGTGACCGGTTCGTCGAGCTCCTCGGCCCGTGGCCCGAGCCGGTCCCGCTCAACCTCGAGACCGTGGACGAGGAGCGGTGCGACGGCTACCGGCAAGCGAAGGTGGTCTTCGACAGCGAGGCCGGCATGTCCGTCCCCGCCTACTTGCTCGTGCCGGACGACAGGACCGAGCCCGGGCCGGCGATCCTCGCTTGTCACGGGCACGGCCCGGGCAAGGCGCTCGTCGTCGGCCTCGAGACGACCGAGGCACCGCACGGCGACTACGCCTGCCAGCTGGCGCGGCGGGGCTACGTGGTGCTCGCGCCGGACCTGCGCTGCTTCGGGGAGCGCGCCGACTGGAACCCGCCCAACATCTACGCCTGCGACATCAACCTCGTGCACGCGACGATGGCCGGGCTCTCTCCGCTGACCCAGAACCTCTTCGACCTCACCCGGTGCCTCGACGTGCTCGAGGGCCACGAGCTCGTCGACCCGGCGCGTCTCGGCATGGTCGGCCTCTCCGTCGGGGGCACGATGACGCTGTTCACCGCCGCGTGGGACGAGCGGGTCGCAGTCGCGGTCGTGAGCGGCTTCTTCTCCTCGTGGGCCGAGTCCCACAAGGTTCCCTGGAACATGTGCGGTTCCCAGGTGCTCCCCGGCATGCTCGGGCGGCTCGAGCACGTCGACCTCGGGGCGCTCGTCGCGCCCCGGCCGCTGCTGGTGCAGAGCGGCACCGAGGACCTGATCTTCCCGGTGGCCACGGCAAGGAAGTCGGTGAGCCAGCTCGGCGCGGTGTACCGCCATCTCGGCGCCGAGGGGAAGCTGGTCCACGACGTCTTCGAGGGTGACCACCAGTGGCGCGAGGCGGGACCCGCGGCCTTCCTCGACCGATGGCTCGGGCCGGCGCGAGCGACCTGAGCGCCGGTCGTCGGCTCCGATACCGTGACGAGGTGCCGGACGACCCTCGTGCCACCGGGCTCCCGGCGTGAGCGGCGGCGAGCTCCTCTTCGTCACCCAGGTGGCGGCGTACGCCAGCGGGCCGGCCGGCGTTCACGGCGTCCTCGACCAGGCCGCGGTGGGCGTCGCCGAGTGCGCCGAGCTCGCAGACCTGCGGGCGACGCGGGTCGACGACGTCCGAGACCTCGACGACGACCGGGTCGAGTCGGCGCGAGTGCTGGCGCTCTTCACGATCGGCGAGACGCCCTGGTCGGCGGCCCAGCGCGCCGCCATCATGCGCCGAGTCGGCGGCGGCGAGCTGGCCGTGCTCGCGATCCACTCGGCCACCGACTCCTGCTACGGGTGGGCGGAGTACGGGCGACTCGTTGGCGCCCGCTTCGACGGGCACCCGTGGACCCAGACCGTCGACCTCGAGGTCATCGATCGTGACCACCCCGCGACCCGCCACCTCGGTGTCGGCTGGCGCTGGCACGACGAGGTCTACAAGTTCCGCGATCTCCGCCCCGACGCCCGGGTGCTGCTGCGGGTCCCCGAGGACCAGCTCGACCCCGACGCGCCCGGCGCGAGCACCCCGCCGTTCGGGTTCCCCCTGGCCTGGTGCTTCACCGAGGGCGACGGCCGGGTGTTCTCGACCAGCCTCGGGCACTTCCCCGGGGCCTGGGAGACACCGGCGTACCTGCAGCACCTCCACGGCGGGCTCCGCTGGGCGCTCGGCGAGGCCTGACCTTCCACGACGGGGAGGCCGTTAGGGTGCGGGCGTGTTCGAGGCCCGACTCGCCGAGCTCGGCGTGGAGCTCCCGGGGCCGTTCCCACCGCACGACCCCCTCGACGCGGTGATTGTGCACCGGGGCACCGCCCGCACGTCCGGCTGTTTGCCCCGCGACGCCGACGGCACGCTGCGGGCGACCGGGCTCGTCGGCGGCGCTGTGACCGCCGACGCCGGTCAGGAGTGCGCGGCGCTCTGCGCCCAGAACGCGCTGTCGCTGCTGCGGGCCGCGCTCGGCAGCCTCGACGTCATCGACCGGCTCCTCACGCTCAGCGTCTTCATCGCCAGCACCGCCAACTTCGCCGAACAGCCGCGGGTCGCCGACGGCGCCAGCCGGTTCCTCGTCGACGTCTTCGGCGACGCCGGCCGTCACACCCGCTCGGCCATCGGTGTCGCAGCGCTGCCGCGCGGCGCGCCGGTCGAGGTCGAGCTCATCGCGTCGCTGCGGGAGGAGGAGGTCTGATGGCCCCTCGCATCACGATCATCGGGGGCGGGAGCTACCAGTGGGTCCCGAAGCTGCTCATCGACGTCGCCAACACCCCGGTGCTGCACGAGGCCGAGATCGTGCTCGAGGACCTCGACCCCGCGCCGCTGCCGCGGATGGTCGAGCTCGTCGAGCACATCGCCCGGCTGCGTCGCATCCCGCTCCGCGCTCGCTCTACTACCGACCAGCGGGCCGCGCTCGAGGGCGCCGACTACGTGGTCGTGAACATCTCGACCGGCGGGTTCGAGTCCATGCGCTGCGACCTCGAGATCCCGGCCCGCTATGGGATCCGCCAATCGGTTGGTGACAGCGTCGGGCCCGGCGGCGTGCTGCGGGCCCTGCGGAACATCCCCGTGTTCGCGGGCATCGCGGCCGACATGGAGGCGGTCTGCCCCGACGCCTGGATGCTGAACCTCACCAACCCGATGACCACCATCTGCCGGGCGGTGACGAAGGCCTCGAAGATCCGCACCGTGGGCCTCTGCCACGAGATCACCGGGATGCAGTTCGCCCTCAGCATGCTGCTCGACCGCAGTTTCCTCGAGCTCGCCCCGACCGTGGCCGGCGTCAACCACCTGCCGGTGATCTCGGCCCTCGACGTCGCCGGGGAAGACGGCCTCACCCTGCTCGCCGACCTCGTCGACCACCAGGCGGAGCGATCCGACGACCCGCTCCCGACCGACTTCGCCGACCACCTCGAGCACGGCGAGCGCACGGTCGGGGACCTGCTCGCGCAGCACCGGGTGAAGCTCGAGCTGTTCCGCCGGTTCGGCGTCCTCCCCGCCGCCGGAGACCGACACCTGGTCGAGTTCTTCGCCGGGTTCCTCACCGAGGAGTCGGGCTGGGGCGAGCGGTGGGGTGTGCGGCTGACGACGATCGAGGACCGGGAGCGCTCCCAGACGCAGTTCGTGCACGAGCTCGACGACCTCCTCGCCGCCGACACCGTCGACGAGATGCCCTCGGGCGAGATGGTCGCGCCCGTGATCATGTGCATGCTCGAGAACCTGCCCGGCTGGTTCCCGCTCAACATCCCGAACCACGGCCAGGTCGCCGACCTGCCCCCCGACGTGGTCGTCGAGAGCATGTGCGTCGCCGACCGCGACGGCGTGCGGGGTCGCGACGTCGTCACCCTGCCGCCCGCCCTCGCCGAAACGCTGCACCGGGTCAGCGCGGCCCAGGAGCTGACGGTCGAGGCCGGGCTCACCGGCAGCCGGGAGCGGGTGATGGAGGCGCTGCTCGTCGACCCGCTGGCGGGCCGCATCGACTACGACGCCCTGGGCGCGATGGGCGACGAGATGCTGGCGGCGACGAAGCGGTGGCTCCCGCAGTTCGCCTGATGGCGGCCCGGTCGTTCGTCGTCGACCAGGCGACGGTCCGTGTGCACGACACCGCGGGCGACCTGGCCCGCGACGCGGCCGCCGAGGCCGCCGACACCATCGCGGCCGCGACCGCGGCCCGGGGGACCGCCCACGTCATGTTCGCGACCGGCAACTCGCAGCTGGCGTTCCTCGACGCGCTCACGGGCCGCGACGACGTCGACTGGTCGAGCGTGGTCGGGTACCACATGGACGAGTACGTCGGGATCGACGCCGACCACCCGGCCTCGTTCCGGCGGTACCTCCGGGAGCGGATCGTCGACCACGTGCACCCCCAGCGCTTCCACTACCTCGCCGGCGACAGTCCCGACCCCGCCGGCGAGTGCCGGCGGTACACGTCGCTGCTGGCCGGGCACCGGCTCGATCTGTGCTGCCTCGGGATCGGCGAGAACGGCCACCTGGCGTTCAACGACCCGCCGGTCGCCGACTTCGACGACCCCGAGACGGTGAAGGTCGTCGAGCTCGACGAGCGGTGCCGCCGCCAGCAGGTGGGGGAGGGGCACTTCCCCTCCGTCGAGGCGGTGCCGCCGCGCGCGCTCACGGTGACGATCCCCGGCCTCCTGGCGGCCCGGCGGGTCCTCGCGGTCGTGCCCGAGGCGCGCAAGCGGGGGCCGGTGCTCGTCGCGCTCACCGGTCCGGTGGGCACCGACTGCCCGGCGTCGATCCTGCGCACCCAGCCCCACGTCCTCCTGGAGCTCGACGCCGAGTCGGCCGCGGGGCTCGACCGGTGACCGCCCCCGAGCTGGGTGTCGTCAGCTTCCCGTCCCCGGCCGAGCTCCGGCGGCGGCTGCCCCGCCTGCTGGCCGGGATCGTCGTCCTCGCGGGCGGCATCGCGCTCATGCTCCAGGCCCGGCTCGGCGTCTCCGCCTACGACGTCCTGCACCAGGGCCTGAGCAAGCTCACCGGGCTCAGCTTCGGGACCGTCGTCGTGCTGCTCGGCCTCGCCATCCTCGTGGTGTGGATCCCGATCGGCCAGCGGTTCGGCATCGGGACCGTCGTGAACACGGTCACGGTGGGCTTCATCGTCGACGCCTTCGTCGGCGTGCTGCCGGCGCCCGGCGCGCTGGCGCTGCGCTGGCCGATGCTGCTCGGCGGGATCGTCATCACCGCGTTCGGCATGGGCCTCTACATCGGGGCCGGCCTCGGGCCCGGGCCCCGCGACGGGCTCATGACCGGGATCGCGGCCAAGGGCTACCCGCTGTGGGCGGTGCGGACCGGGCTCGAGCTGAGCGCGCTCGCGAGCGGCTGGGCCCTCGGCGGCAACGTCGGCGTCGGCACGGTGCTGTTCGCGTTCGGGATCGGGCCGCTCGGCCACTGGTTCCTCGCCCGCCTCCACCTCGGGGTCGGTGACGTCGACCCCGAGCCGGCGGCCGCGGTCGGCGAGTGAGCGTCCGGGTCGGGGTCGTCGGCACCGGGTTCGGGGCCCGGGTGGTGGCGCCGGTGTTCGAGGCCACCGACGGCTGCGAGGTGGTGGGGGTCGTGTCGGCGCGCGACGACTCGGGCGTCGCCGCCCTCTGCGACGACCAGGACATCGACCTGGTCTGCGTCCACTCGCCGCCGTTCCTGCACACCGCGCACGTGCGGCACGCCCTCGACCGGGGCCACGCCGTGCTCTGCGACAAGCCGTTCGGCGTCGACGCCGGCCAGGCCGAGACGCTCCTCGCCGCGGCCGAGGTGGCCGACTGCCTGCACCTGCTGAACTTCGAGTTCCGCTACGACCCGACCCGAGTCCTGGTGCGCGACCTCGTCGCCGGCGGCGCGATCGGGGCGCCCGAGCACGTGCAGTGGACGCACCTCAGCGCCGGGTCGCGCCATCCCCTGCGCTCGCACGGGTGGCTCTTCGAGCGGGCCAAGGGCGGCGGCTGGGTCGGCGCCTGGGGGTCGCACGCGGTCGACTTCCTGCGCTGGACCTTCGGTGACGTCGTCGACGTCGACGCCCGGTGCCGGGTGACGCTCGCCGAGCGGCCGGACGCCGACGGCGTGCTGCGACCCTGCGACGCCGAGGACGCGTTCAGCGCCGTGCTGACGCTGGCCGGCGGTGTCACCGCGACCATCGACTCCAGCTTCGCGGCGCCGGTCTCGCTGGCGCCCCGGCTCGTCGTCGTCGGCAGCGACGGCGTGCTCGAGTGCGTCGCCGACGCCAAGGTCGTCGTCCGCCACCCTGACGGGAGCCGGGACGAGCACCACAGCCGGGACGAGGGCGACCCGCACCTGGCGCCGATGCGCCGGTACGCGACGGTGGTACGCGACAGCGTCGCGGAGGGGATCGCGTTCCCCGGCGCGCCGACGTTCGCGGACGGGTTCGCCTGCGCGCAGGTGCTCGACCGGCTACGCGCCGGCGGCGAGGGCGAAGGCGCGTGACCAGCCCGGCGCCTCGACGCCGATCGCGTCGAGGCGGGACCGGGCCTCGGCCATCGCCGCGTCGGCCTCCGGGTGCTGCAGCGCCTGCCAGGCGTGGGCGCGCGCCAGGCGGGTGATCGCCTGGTCGAGGCGGGCCTCGGTGGCGTCGCTGCGGGCCACCGCGGCGTCGAAGGCGGCGGCCGCCTCCGGGTCGCCGGCCCCCAGCCGGCCGAAGGCGCCGCCGATCGCGTGCTGGAGCTGGTCGAGGTAGGTGCCCTGGCCGGCGCCGGCGGCCGCGAGCGCGACCGCGTCGTCGGAACGGCCGGCGGCCGCGTAGGCGATCGAGAGCGCGGCCGTCACGGCCACCCCCGACCCCCGGCCCTTGACCGAGCCGGCCGCCTGCGCCGCCTCGAGCTCGGCCACCGCCTCGGTGACCCGCCCCGCTTGCAGGAGCGCGAGCCCGAGGGCGAGGCGCCCGGTCGCCACCATCTCGGCGCCCGCGCCGGCGCCGAAGCTGACGTGAAGGGCGGACGGCAGCGCGTCCCGGTCACCGAGGTGGATGAGCACCTGGGCCCGGACGAGGAAGTCATAGGTGGGGCTGTCCGGGCCCCCGTCGTGGTTCAGCAGGTCGAGCGCGTCCGACACCCGGCCTCGGCAGGCCAGGGATCGGACGAGCGAGCCGCGGGCCTGCATCTGGCCCCACGGGTCGCTCGTGACCTCGAAGCGCTCGAGCGCGTCGCGGCCGAACGCGATCGCCTGCTCGCTGTCGCCGTTCCATAGATGGAGGTTGGCGAGCAGCAGGGTGAGGATCGCGGCGAGCCACCGGTTGCCGGTGACGGCGGTCTCGGCCAGCTGCTCGCGGGCGAGCGCCTCCGCCTCGGCCTGGCGGCCCTGCATGAACCGGATCCAGGCCTGGATGCTGCGGCACCAGTTCAGCCCGCCGTAGTCGCCGAGCTCGGTGAACACCGCGACCGAGCGCTCGACCCGGTCGTCGGCCCGGTCGGCGTCGCCGCGGAAGAACGCGATGGACGCCAGGTTCTGCAGCGCCCAGGCCTCGCCCCGGCGGTCGCCGGCCGCCTCGAAGGCCTGGAGCGCGGCCGTCAGGTCTTCGTCGGCGCCGTCCTGGTCGCCCATGAACATGTAGGTGACGCCCCGGACCCGGAGCGCGTTCGCCACGCCGAGGTCGTCGTCGAGGGCCCGCCAGGCGTCGATGGCCTCCTGGGCCGTCTCGACCGCGGCCGTCGTGTCGCCGGCCCGCTGGTGGATCTCGGCCAGCAGCGTCAGGGCCCGGGCCGTCGTGCGGGTGTCGGGGTCCTCCTCGAGCACCGCGTCGACGCCCGCCCGCGCCACCGCGAGGTCGTGCTGGGCGGTGGCGGCGGTGACGTGGCCGAGCTGCAGCCGCCAGCGCGTCTCGTCGGGCGTGCTCGGGGGCAGCACGGCCAGCGCCTGCTCGAAGAGGCGGGTCGCGCTGGGCCAGAGCTCGGCGGCCCACGCTCGGTCGCCGGCCAGCTCGAGCATGGCGAGGGCCCGCTGCGGGAGGTCGGTGGGGACGCCCTCGACGGTGCCCAGCTCCTTCAGCAGCAGCGCGGCCGCCCCGTAGTGGTGGGCGACGCGCTCGGTGGCGGCGGTCCCGGCGTCGTCCTCGCGGAGCGCCTTCGACAGCCACTCGGCGAGGACGGCGTGGCGCCGGGCCCGCTCCGCCTTCGTGAGCGTCCCGTAGGCGACGTCGCGCACGACCTCGGACGGGAAGCGGAACTCGCCGTCCTCCAGCTCGAGCAGCTCGCGGTCGGTGAGCGTCAGCAGGACGCGCCGCGGGTCGGTCTCCTCGCGGGCCTCGGCGAGCGCGACGACGGCGTCGAGCGGTCCGGTCGCCCCGACCACCGCGCAGTCCTCGAGGAGGTCCCGCTCCGTTGGCTCGAGGGAGTCGAGCCGGGCCGACACGAGTCCCTGCAGGGTGGCCGGCAGCCGGCTGCTGCCGACGCCCGACTCGCGGATGAGCGCCGCCAGCTCCTCGATGAAGAACGGGTTGCCGCCGCTGCGCTCGCGGAGCGCGGCGGTGAGCTCCTCGGTCGCCTCGGTGCCGAGGAGCTCCTCGACGAGCGCGTCGGCGGCCGGGCCGTCGAGCGGCTCGAGGTTCAGCACGCTGAGGTTGTGCCGGCCCGTCTCGGGGCGCCAGCGCTCGTCGAGCTCGGGCCGGGCGGTGGCGAGCAGCACGAACGGGGTCGCCCGCAGCGCGCCGAGCAGCCGGTCGACGAGGTCCAGGACGACGTCGTCGGCCCAGTGCAGGTCGGAGAGCACGAGCACGACCGGGCGGTGCTGGGCCACGAAGCGGAAGAGGGCCTGGCCCGACCGCAGCGCGTCGCTGCGGGCCCGGGCCGGGTCGACGTCCGACAGCTCGTCGTCGTAGCCGAGGAGATAGAGGAGGCCCCGGCCGATGCGCGTCACCTCCGGGTCGTCGACGGCGCGCTCGACCGCCTTCGCGACGTCCTCGTAGATGATCGTGCGCGCCTCCTCGTGGGAGGCGCCCTGCGGCACGTGGCAGATGGCGCGGATGGTCTCCGCGATGGGCCACCACACGTCCTCGCCGTACGGGACGCAGTGGCCGGTCAGCACGTCGGCGCCGTGCTCGAGCTGGGCCCGCTCGGCCACCTCGCTGATGAGGCGGCTCTTGCCGACCCCGGCGCCGCCGGTGACGAGGACGAGGTGGGCCCGCCGGCGCGCCAGCGCGCTGCCGACGATGGCGTCGAGCATCCCGACCTCGGCGTCGCGGCCGATGAGCGGGGCCCGCGACCGCCGCCGCGCCCCGGGGGGCGCCGACGCCGCGACGGCCTGCCACGCCTCGACCGGCTCCGAGCGTCCCCGCACCACCTGGGGGCCGAGCGGCTCGTACTGGATGCAGTGGGCGGTGGCGGCGTACGTCTCGGGCCCGACGACGACCCGTCCCGGCTCGGCGACGGTCTGGAGCCGGCTGGCCGTGTTCACGGCGTCGCCCATCGCGGTGTAGTCCCCGCCGGCCCGCAGCGCGCCGACCAGCACCTCGCCGGTGTTCACCGCGACGCGCAGCGGCGGCCGCCGGCCGCTGACGCCCCTGCTGGCGGCCAGGGTGCGCTGCATCCGCAGCGCGCACCGCACCGCCCGCTCGGCATCGTCCTCGTGCGCGGTCGGCGCGCCGAACAGCGCCAGCAGCGCGTCCCCGACGATCTTGTCGACCTCGCCGCCGTAGGCGACCACGTCGGCGCTCAGCGCCTCGAAGCACTCGTCGACGAGCGCCTTCACGGCCTCGGGGTCGCTCTCCTCCGAGAAGCTGGTGAAGCCGACCAGGTCGGCGAAGAGGACGGTGACGACCCGGCGCTCGTCGGGTCGGGCGACCAGGGAATGCCCGCACGAGGGGCAGAAGCGAGCGGCGGCAGGTGTCCCCGCCCCGCAGGCCGGACACGTCATTGGGCTCAGGTTACGGGGCCGAACCGGCCCCGCCCCCGACCGGGCCTCGCCCGGGTCGGGGCCCGGTGCCGGGCCACGGCCGCCCGCACCACCGCCCCGACCCGGTCCCGCTCGGCCCGGGTCGCGTAGGCGCCGCGGGCGTAGAGCCGCTGGTGGCGGTCCACCAGGTCGGGCCGCTCGGCCCCGAGCCAGGCCAGGTAGTGCTCACGGACGCCGGGCCGGAGGTGGAGGAGCACCGAGCTCACCGACGTCGCCCCGGCGTCGAGGGCCGCGGCCACGACCGCCTCGAGCTGGCTCGGGTCGTCGGAGAGCCCGGGCAGCACCGGCGCCACCAGAACGCCGCAGGCCACCCCGGCCTCGTTGAGCCGGGCCACCGCCTCGAGGCGCTTCGCCGGCCGGGGGGTGCCGGGCTCGGTGCTCCGCCAGACCTCGTCGTCGAGGGTCCCCACCGACAGGCACAGCTCCACCCGGGTGCGGCGGGCGGCGTCGGCCAGCAGGTCGAGGTCGCGGAGCACCAGCGTGCTCTTGGTGAGGATCGAGAACGGGTTCCCCGCCTCGGCGAGCACCGCCACGATCCCCTGGGTGAGCCGGTACTTGCCCTCGGCGGCCTGGTACGGGTCGGTGTTGGTGCCCATGGCGATCGGCTCGCCGGCCCAGCGCTTCGGCGCCAGCTCGGCCCGCAGCCGCTCCACCGCGTTCACCTTCACGACGATCACCCGGTCGAAGTCGGTCGCGGGGTCGAGGCCGAGGAACTCGTGGGTCGGGCGGGCGAAGCAGTAGGTGCAGGCGTGGCTGCAGCCCCGGTAGGCGTTGATCGTGAAGCGGAAGGGGAGCGGCGCGGTCGGCGCCAGCCGGTTGATGATCGTGCGGGCCTGCACGTGCACGAACTCGAGGCCCCGGTACTCGCCCCGCCCGATCACCCGCTCCTGTGCGTCGAAGAGCGCCAGCTGGCCGTCGCTCGTCGCCGACCAGCGCAGCCCGGTCCGACCCTCCATCGCCGGATCAGCCTATCGAACAGGTGTTCGCTTGGGAAGAGGGGCAGCTCCACCGATCGCCGGCCGGGGGGTCGGCTTGGCCGCCGCCGCCGCCACCGCCGACAATGGGCCCGTGCCGCCGCTCCCGGACGACGAGGTGCGCGCCGGGCTGGACCGGCTCCCGGGCTGGGCGCGGGTCGGGGACGAGATCGTGCGTGAGTACGAGCTGGCGTCGTTCCGGGCCGTGATCGACGCCGTGGGCCGGATCGCCGACCTCGCCGAGGCCGCCAACCACCATCCTGACCTGGACATCCGGTACCGGCGGCTGCGCGTCGCGCTCAGCACCCACGACGAGGGCGGCATCACCGGCAAGGACCTCGCGCTGGCGGCCGAGATCGACGCCGCGGTCGCCTGAGCCGTGGTCGTCGCGGTCGTCGGCGCCGCCGTCGGCCTCCTTGGCGTGGCGCTGGTGATCCTCGTGGCGGTGAACACCGGCCCCTCGGCGGCCGAGGTCGCGCTCGCCTACGAGCACGCGTGGGACCGCCTCGACTTCGAGGCGCTGTGGGCGCTGTCCGGGGCCGAGCTGCGCGACGGGCTGGACCGGGAGCCGTTCGTCGCCGCCAAGCGCGCCGCCTATGAGGCGCAGCCCGCGCTGCGCGGCATCGCCGAGACGGTGGCGCTCGACGCGGTCAGCGAGGACCGTGGCTTCGCGGTCGTCCACACCCGCGTCGAGCTCCGCGACGGCGGCTCCGCCGTCGACGCCCTGCAGCTCGCCCGGCGGGCGGGGCGGTGGCTGGTCGTGGCCTACGAGCTCGAGCCCGACGGCGCCGGGACCTGAGTGCTCGGCGCCCACCCCGACTACGTCGTCCTCGTCGTCGAGGACGTCGGTCGCTCGCTCGAGTTCTACGCCGGGGTGCTGGGGCTGCCGGTCGCGCACCGGGCCGGCGCCTACGCGCAGCTCGACACCGGCGCGACCCGGGTCGGCCTGTACGAGCGGGCCGCGATGAGCGCCACCCTCGGCCGGCCGTTGTCGCCCCCCGATCCCGACCGGCCCGGCTTCGAGCTCGGGTTCAAGGTGAGGGACTGCGACGCCGCGTACGCCGAGCTGCAGCGTCGCGGCGCCCGCCCCGCCGTCGCGCCGACCGACCGGCCGTGGGGCCAGCGCACCGCGTACGTGCTCGATCCCGACGGGCACCTCGTCGAGCTGGCCGAGGACCTCAGTCCCGCGCCGACCAGCCGCTCCAGCGCCGGATCGTGACCACGATGGCCGGCCCGGCCGGCGGCCGCTCGGTGTAGGCCGGGTACTTGGCGGCCAGCGGCGCGACCAGGTCGACGCCCGGCTCGTCCACGACCACCGCGTCGCCGTCGACGCGCACCCACCACAGCGCCCCCCAGTCGTCCTCGTAGTGGTGGGCGAGGACGCACACCTCGGGATGGGCGCGCACGTGGTCGAGGCGACGAAGGGCGGTGGTCCGCTTCGGCTTGTGGTCGACGGCGGTGACGAGACGGTCCTTGCCGAGGACGGCGAAGCAGACCGGGACCGCGTGCGGGTTGGCGCGCTCGTCGATCGTCACGAGCGTCGCGACGGGCTCCGCCGCGAGGCGCCAGCGGCACTCGGACTGCTCCACCGCGGCGACGGTACCGTGCGACGATGCCACGCACCGCGGGCCTGCTCCTCACCGGCGGCGCCAGCTCGCGACTCGGCGCGCCGAAGGCCGAGCTGCGGCGAGCCGGGGAGCGCCTCGCCGACCGCGGCGCGCGCGTGCTGACCGCGGTGTGCGCCCCCGCGCTCGAGGTCGGACCCGGGGCGAGCTCGCTGCCGGCCGTCCGCGAGCGTCCACCAGGCGCCGGGCCGCTGGCGGCGCTCGTCGCCGGCGCCGCCGCGCTCGGCGAGCGAGGCCACGCCGAACCCGTGCTCCTGCTCGCGGTGGATGCCCCCTTCGTCGAGGTCGAGCTGCTGCGCTGGCTCGCCGAGCATCCGGCGCCCGGCTCGGTGGTGCCTCGCGTCGCGGGCCGCGCCCAGCCGCTCTGCGCGCGGTACGGGACGGCGGACCTCGCGCTCGCCGTCGACCTGGTCGCGGGCGGCTCGGCCGCCCTGCGCGACCTGCTGGCGGCCGCCCCCGTGACCTACGCCGACGAGGACGCGTGGGGCGCGGTCGCCACCGAGCGGGCCTTCCTCGACGTCGACACCCCCGAGGAGGTGGCCCGCGCCGGGCTCGAGTGGCCGGCTCGAGCAGCCGGGTAGCGACGGCCCCGAGCGCCGGGCCGCGGCGGGGCATCTGGGAGACTGCCGGGCCCGTGGACCCGTCCGACCTGCTCGAGCGCTTCGGGGCCGTCGCCGACGCGGTCGCGGTCGCCGTCGCCGCCCGCACCGGCCCCGAGCGGCGGGCGCGCACGGACCGCCCGGGCCAGTACGCGCTCGACCTCGACGCCGACGCCGCCGCGCTGGCGGTGCTCCACGAGGTGCCGCTGCGCGTCGTCAGTGAGGAATCGGGCCGCTCCGGGCCCGCCGACGCGCCGATCACCGTGGTCCTCGACCCGGTCGACGGGTCCACCAACTGCTCCCGTCGCATCCCGTACTGGGGCACCTCGCTCTGCGCGCTCGACGACCAGGGGCCGCTGTGCTCGCTCGTCGCCAACCTCGCCACCGGCGAGCGGTACACCGCGGTGCGCGGCGAGGGGGCGTGGGCCGGCGAGGGACGACTGCACGCCGCGCCGACGACCGAGCTCGAGCGGGCCGTGATCGCGGCGGCCGGGCTCCCCAAGCCCGCCCCGTGGAAGCAGCTCCGCGCCCTCGGGTCACTCGCGCTCGCGCTCTGCGACATCGCGGCCGGGCGGCTCGACGGGTTCGTCGACTCGCTCGGCGAGCACGCGCCCTGGGACTACCTCGGGGGCCTGCTCGCGTGCCGGGAGGCGGGCGCAGTCGTCGTCGACGCCGCCGGCCGCGAGCTCGTCACCGACGACCCCGACGCCCGCCGCCAGGTGCTAGCCGGCGCGACGCCCCCTCTCCTCGACGCCCTGCGCGCCAGTGTCCGCTAGCCGCCGGCTCGACCTCGACGCCCTCCTCGGGTCGGCGCTCGCCGCCGCCCGGGCCGGCGGGGCGATCGTGGCCGACGCCTTCGGCACGCCCGTCGACGCCCGCGAGAAGGCGCCGGGCGACTGGGTTAGCCAGACCGACACCGCCAGCGAGCGGGCCATCCGCGCCGCGCTCGCCGACGCCGCGCCCGACATCCCGTTCTTCGGGGAGGAGGAGGGTGGCGACCGGGGGCCGGTCGGCTGGCTCGTCGACCCCGTCGACGGCACCGCCAACTTCCTGCACCGGTTCCCGGTCGTCGGGGTGTCGGTGGCGCTCGTCGCCGACGACGAGCCGGTGGTCGGCGTCGTCCACGCCCCGATGCTCGGGGAGACGTTCACCGCCCGCCAGGGCGGCGGCGCCCACCGCAACGGCGAGCCGATCCGGGTCAGCGACCGGCCGGCCGGGCAGGCGATCCTGGCCACCGGCACCCCGTTTCGCGCCAAGTCGACCCGCCTCCCCGAGTACCTCGGCGTGTTCGAGCGGGCCCTGCTCGCGTTCGAGGACCTGCGGCGGGCCGGGGCGGCCAGCCTCGACCTGTGCTGGACCGCGGCCGGGACCTTCGACGGCTACTTCGAGGCTGCGCTCGGGCCGTGGGACGTCGCGGCCGGCGCGCTGCTCGTCCGCGAGGCCGGCGGGCTGGTCACCGATTGGCGCGGCGACCCCGGGGCCTGGCTCAACTCCGGCGACGTCGTCGCCGCGTCGCCGGCGCTGCACTCCCGGGTGCTGGCCGCCATCGCCGGCACCGCCGGCGGCTGATCAGGTGCTGAACCGGCTGCCCGGCACCGGCTCGACCGGCCGGCGGACCCGCGCCGCCTCCTCGCCCAGCGCCGAGTAGACGGCGTCGGTGACCTCGAGGTTGCGCTGCTCGGCCTCGAAATAGCCGGCCAGGCCGTTGGCGACCACCACCATGACCAGCCCGAGATCGGGGTCGGCGAGCCCCCGCGACGACGCCATGCCCCCGTGGCCGAAGGCCCGGCGGCCCGAGCCGCCCGTGAACTGGCGCTGGACCCCGAGGCCCCAGGGGATGTCGATGGCGAAGGTGCGGTCGAGCATCCCGTAGCGGTGGATGGCCGCCATCACCTCGACGGTGCGGGGCTCGAGGAGCGCGGGGCCGTGGCCGAGGATCGCCTCGTAGCAGCGGCCGAGCTCCCGGGCCGGCCCCCGCATCCCGCCGCCGGGCTCGACCTTGGCGATGTGCCAGGGCTCGTTGTGGTACCGGTCGATCCGGTACGGGACCAGGCGCACCTTGCCGTCGTCGCCCCGGGTCGGGAACTTGTGGCCGGTCCACACCACCGGGACGATCCGGTCGCCGAGCTTGCCCTGCTCCTCGACGGGGATCCCCATGGAGGTGTTGCCCAGGCCGAGCGGCTCGAGGATCTCGTCGTGCACGTAGCGGTCGACGGGGCGCCCGTCGACCGCCTCGACGATGGCGCCGAGCACCCGCCACCCGCTCGCCGCGTGGTACCCGGCCTCGGTGCCGGGCTCCCACATGGCCGGCAGCACCTTCACCGCCGCGAGCGCCTCCCCGAACGTCAGGTCGACGTCGTAGGTGACGTCGCCCCACATCGGGAACCCGCCGGTGTGGGTGAGCACGTGCCGGAGCGTGCAGCGCTCCTTGCCGTTCCCCCAGTCGGCGAGGAAGGACCCGACGGTGTCGTCGAGGCCGAGCCGGCCCTGCTCCCAGAGCCGCAGGACCGCCACCGTCGTGAGGGGCTTGCCGGCCGAGTACCAGAGCATGAGGTCGTCGACCCGCAGCGGGCGCCCCGGCCCCCGGTCGCCGATGGCCTCGTCGAGCAGCACCTCGCCGTGGCGGCTCACGTATACCTGGGCGCACTCGTGCCAGCCCTCGGCCCGGCGCCGCTCGAGGAGCTCGAGCACCGCGGACAGGTCGACCTCGGCCATCGCCGACACGTTATTGGCTTGACCCGGGGTCCGGCCTCTGCCAGCCTGGAGGGACCCGCTGCCGCGGGCGCACAACGAGGTCCCGACACGATGGCACGCAACCCGATGACCAGCCTCCAGGCCGGCACCGGGTCGACGCGCGCCCGGTCGGCGTACGCGTGCGCCATGGCGAACTCGTGGTCGATCGTCGTCACCCCGTTCCTCCCGGTGATCACCGACCACAAGCCCGTCCCCGGCGGCAACCCGTGACCTCGTAGCGACACCACCGCACCGAGCCACCAGGCCGCCGGGACACCCCGGCGGCCTTCTTGCGTTTCGGGGCCGCCGACCCAGGACCACCCGCCAACCGACCAAGCACCAGACCAGGAGAAGAGGAGAGAGGAGCGAGCGATGTTCGCCTTCGAGGACTGGCTCGCCGAAGAGCCGTGGCGCCAGGAGGCCCGCTGCCGCGACAGCGGGTCGCTGACACCGCTGTTCTTCTCGGAGCAGCTCGACGACATCGCGCGGGCGAAGGCGTTCTGCGTCGACTGCCCGGTCCGGGAGCCCTGCCTCGCGTCGGCCGTAGCCCGGCGCGAGCCGTGGGGCGTCTGGGGCGGTGAGCTGCTCGTGAACGGGAAGATCATCGCCAACAAGCGCAAGCGCGGTCGGCCGCCGAAGCACCCACGTCCGGAGGACGCCCTCCCGACGACGTGGGAGCTCGAGGTTGCCGACATCGCGTGACGGTTCACCGCAGCACGGCGGGCCGGGGTGACGACGGTCGGGGCGTGATCCCCCCGGCGTCCCGGTCGAGCCCCGGCCCGCCCGCGGTCAACGGTCCCGCGCTCGCGAACCGCGCGACCGCGAGCGCCCGTGATCGCGCCGAACCCAGTTGCAGGCGGGACCGCGAGCGAGCGTGGGGACCAGGGCTACCCTCGACGTCTCGACCGGGCGTTTAGCTCAGCTGGAAGAGCGCCGCCCTTACAAGGCGGAGGTCGCAGGTTCGAGGCCTGCAGCGCCCACGCGAACGCCCAGGTCAGGGCCATCGCTCCGCCGCCAGCGCGAACTCGCGTTCCTCGCGTCCCAGAACGATCCCAGAATCGTCTGGAGGGGACGTGCGAGGAAGCATCCGCACCAAGGTCGCGGGGAAGGTCTACGAGCTGCGGGTAGCCCTCGGGAGGGACCCAGTCACGGGCCGCTATCGCCAGAAGTCCGTCACCGTCCGCGGCTCGCGAGCCGAGGCCCAGCGGGCCTTGCGACGGCTCCTCGAGGAAGTCGACGACGGCCAGCACCGTGCCGTCGAGGGCGGTTCCCGGTCCTTCGGGGAGCTGCTCGACGAGTGGCTGACCCACAAGGCGGCGGCCGATCGGTCGCCGACGACAATCGCCCGCTACCGGTCGGTCATCCAATGGCAGCTGAAGCCGGCGCTGGGCAGCGTGGCGCTGGAGCGGCTCGAGACGAAGCTCTTCGACGACCTCTACCGGTCACTGGCGGCTGAGCTCGAGCCGGCGTCGATCCGCAAGGCGCATGTCGTGGCCCGGGCCGCGCTCGATCGGGCTGTGCGCTGGGGCTGGATCCGGCGCAACCCCGCGAGGACGGCGGAACCGCCGCCGGTACGCGTGCACCATGTCCAACCTCCGGATCCTGAGGATGTTCGGCGGCTGATCCTGGCGGCCGAGCGTCACGACCCACTCTTCGCCGTGTTCCTTCGGGTCGCCGCGGCGACGGGTGCCCGCCGCGGTGAGTTGTGCGCACTCCGGTGGAGCGACGTCGACCTCGACGGCGGCAGGCTCACGATCGAGCGCAGCATCATCGTCGTCGATGGGGGAGTGCGAGAGGCGCCGACCAAGACGCACAACCGCCGGCTGATCGCGCTCGATCCCGGCACAGTCGCGTGCCTGCGGCAGCACCTCGACCAGCAGCGAGACATCGCCGCCCGGTGCGGGAGCGACCCTGCGCGCGACGCGTTCGTCTTCTCGCGGCGACCCGGTGGCACGCACCCGCTGCGTCCCGACAACTGCACCTCGAGCTTCGAACGGCTCCGCCGGACGACTGGACTGTCCGGGTTCAGCCTCAAGGACGCCACCCGTCATCTGGCCGCCACCCGGCTCATCGCCGCCGGCGTCGATGTTCGTACCGTCGCCGGGCGGCTCGGCCACTCACGAGCCAGCACGACCCTCGACGTCTACTCGCACTGGCTTCCCGGCCGAGACCGGGAGGCGGCCAGCGTGCTCGGTCAGCTGCTCGACGGCTCCGAGGAGCCCTCGTCAGGAGGCTCCAGCAAGAGCAGCGCCCGCAAGGCGTGAGCTGGAACCCAGCGGCGGCGGGCGTACCGGACACCCGTGAGCTCGCCGCGGTCGATCATGGCCACCACCGTCTTGCGGTTGATCCGAAGCAGATGGGCCACCTCGTCGATCGAGAACGCAACCGCACCGCTCTCCAACACGGTGGTCGGAGTCTGCGGGGCGGGATGGGTCGGAAGGAGCCGAAGGTCAGGCATAGGACGCAGCCTCCAGGGTCGTGGGGACCTGGATGGTGCGCCTGGGACCTACCAGTTGACCTCCCAGCAACCGGACTGGGAGTGATGACCGCGCTACCTGGTAGCGAGCAGTAGCCGCCCAGAACTCCCGGGAGACCCTGGTCGCGCTCCCAGGTAGAGCAGGTCACGCCCGGTAGGGCGTGACCTGCAACTGTGTATGCCTACTGGTAATCGGGTTGGCGAGGCTGGGAGTGGTGTCCTGTGTGGAGTTGCTCGCCTTTCTCGTGCATTGGTTTGACTGGTGATGTCGATGCGGGCCTCGTGGTGGGTTCGAGTCGTGGATGCGCTGGCTGCGGTGGCGTCGTTCGTGGTGGCGGTCGCCGCAGCTCGGGACTTACGGGGCGGAACTAGTCGTGATGCACAGCTACGTGGCTGCAGGACCGCGGCGAGCGGCAGCTTGTGCGCGGCAGATCTGGTGAGCTGGTCGACGGAGCCACCCGAGGCTAGGAGGCGTCATGCCGGCTGGCGATAGTGCGGGCAACGACGTGGGCGGCATCCGTGATTTCAGCGATAGCGGCGCCGACAGCGGTGTGTTCGACGTGGTGCTCGGCGGGTACGAAGCCGTATATGAGGCCCTCCCAAACGCGAGCATGTTCAATCGGCTCTGGCGCGAGAACGCCTACGGCGGCAAGTTCCCCATCGGGTTTGCGCATATTGGGTTTCTGACAGCCGCTGAGGCGCAGCGGATGCTCGCGCTCCTCGACCTGGGAGCTGGCAACGTCGTGGTCGATGTGGCGTGCGGCGCCGGTGGTCCGGGCTTGTGGGTCATCCAGCAGTCCGGCGCGACGCTGATCGGTGTCGATCCGGCGACCGCCGGTGTAGCCGCCGCTCGGGAACGGGCGCGTCGGGTCGGCCTCGAAGAGCGTGCTCGGTTTGTTGAGGGAACCTTTGAGCGCACTGGTCTGTCGCCCGGCACGGCCGATGCGGTCATGACGATCGAGGCCTTCCAGTACGCGCCGGACAAGCGAGCGGCGCTGGGCGAATTCTTCCGCATTCTGAAACCCAACGGTCGTCTGGCCATCATCTGCTTCGAAGTGGACCCGGCCAAGGTCGACGGCGTGCCGGTGCTTGGTGCCGATCCGATTGCCGACTACACCCCGAGTTTGGAAGCGGCCGGGTTCACTATCGACGTCTGTGAAGAGACACCGGGGTGGGCCGATCGGGTCTATCCGACGTTCGAAGCGGTGATCGCTGCTAACGAGGCGCTGAGGGCGGAGATGGGCGATCGTGCAGCCGAGGGTGTGCTGTCCGAAGCCCAGGTGACCGTCGCCTTGCGGCCGTATCGGCGGCGGGTCTTGATGGTCGCGCGACGCCTGAGCTGAGCCGGCCAGGACCTCGCGCTCTCGCTGACTCCGCTCACCCTGCCGGTGGCGTCAGACCACGAGAGTCGCAGGACGGGATCGACGAGCCCTACATTCGGATCGTTTCTGGACCACGCTGATCGATGCCCCCGGACAGAGCTGCCGACAGGAACTCGATCCGCCCGCAGTGGGCGGAGATGCTGGCCCGCTGGACGATTCCGGACGACCTGATCGCCGCGGCGCCGGAGTCGCCGTACTTCTTCGAGCCGGCCGTCTTCATCGAGGCCGCGGACGAGGCCATCGAGCGCGCCGACGACACCGCCTCGGACCGCACTGCTCGGCAGGCGATCCCGGCGGGCGGCACCGTGCTCGATGTCGGAGTCGGCGCAGGAGCCGCAAGCCTCCGACTGGGAGCCGACCGAGTGATCGGCGTCGATCCCAGCCCCGTCCTGTTGGACGCGTTCGCCCAGCGGGCAACCCGACTCGGGATCGCCCCGACACTCGTCGAGGGAACCTGGCCCACCGCTGCGCCCGACGTAGATCTCGCTGACGTGGCGGTATGTCACCACGTCGTTTACAACGTGGCTGATCTCGCCGGCTTCGCGTCAGCTCTAGCAGCGCACGCAAGGGATCGCGTGGTGCTTGAGCTCACGGCCGAGCATCCCATGGCCTGGATGCGACCGTACTGGGAGGCCCTGCATGGCTTGGACCAGCCCGACCGTCCCACTGTCGAAGACGCAATCGCCGAGCTCACAGAACTCGGGTTCAGGGTCCACCAGCAGCGATGGCGGCGCCAATATCAGATGATTGGAGAAACCGGCAACGACCAGGTCGCCCGCATCGGGCGCCGACTCTGCCTGCCTTCGAGACGCTATGACGAGCTGCGTCAGCTCCTGACGGCCATTCCAGTGCCCCGTGAGCGCGAGGTCGTCACGGTTTGGTGGTGACAAAGACACGCGGGCCATTTCCCGGACACCGCTGGGCGATGCAGACGACATTTGCGCACCGATCCCGTCGCCCGTGCAGGCGGACGGGTGGTCATGTACGGCGACGTGAAGGTCGATGCGGGTCCGCTCCTTGCGGACTCGGCAAATAGGCGCTGGCGATCGAATCGGGTTCGTGCTGTTCAGCAGCCGCAGCATGGGCAGGGGCGCTGTCCGCACGGGCATCCGCAGTTAGGGCAAGGGCTGTGCTTCATTTTGCGTCACCTCCTTCTGTGTGAACTCGTTTGCACACCACCAGGTGTCGGGAGGGCAGGACTGGGCCTGCTCGAGGAGACGCGCCAGTTCGGCCCGAAGGTCGTGGAGCCGTCGGATGTCGGCGTCGATGTCGGCCACGCGTTGGCGCACGAGTTGCTCGGTGTGCCCGCAGGGGCATTGGCCTTGATCCATCACGGTTAGGAGCTCGCGTACTTCTCGGAGGCGAAGGCCGACGCTTTGGGCCCCGCGGATGAAGCGGAGCCGGTGAACGATGTCGGGCTCGTAGCGCCGGTAGCCGGCGGCGGTTCGGTGCGGGGTGGGCAGCATGCCAATTCGGTCGTAATACCGGACCGTGTGAGAACTGACATTGGCCTGGTCGGCCAGTTCGCCGACCGTGAGCGTGCTCATGATTCGAGGGTAAGCCTTTGAGTGCACTCGAAGGTCAAGGCCCCGAGGGCGGCTCGGTCCGACTTGATCACCCCGTATATCCGTGCGATCATACGGATATGGCTTCTGCGGTGGGTGCACTGGATCCTGGGTTGGTGGCGGCGGCTCAGCGGCGGGGGATCGGTGCTGAGGACGCCAGCCGGCTGGCGGGACTGCTGTCGTTGCTCGGCGATCCGGTCCGGGTCCGGTTGCTGTATGCGTTGGAGTTGGTGGACGAGCTCTGCGTCGGAGATCTCGGGTTGGCGTTGGGGGTGAGCGAGGACGCGGTCAGCTATGGCTTGAAGCTGTTGCGTACTGCTGGCTTGGTGCAGACCCGACGCGACGGCCGGGTGATCTTCTATCGCCTCGCGGACCAATTCCCGGAGCCGCTGCTCGAGCACTGTTTGCTGCGTCTGCTCGAGCTGGGCCGCCTCGCCAGCGAGGCCGGCTCAGGCTCGCGTTCGGGTCGAGGCTCGAGGGCCCGTCGATGACGACACTGAGCATTGGCTACCGGGAAGGGCCGGTTCGATGATCGTGTTGGCGAGCGCGCTCGACGACGTGGGCCGCAGCCTCCGCGAGTCGTTCTTCATGCTCTGGGAGACGCTGTGGCCGTTGGTTTTCGGCTTTGGGCTCTCGGGGGCGGTGCAGGCGTTCGTGTCCCGGGAGCAGATGCAGCGGGTCATGGGTGACCACGGGCCGGGCGCGGTGGCGCGGGCGTCGGGGTTCGGGGTCGTGTCGTCTTCGTGCTCGTATGCGGCGACGGCGATGGCCAAGTCGCTGTTTCAGAAGGGCGCGGACTTCACGACCGCGATGATCTTCATGTTCGCCTCCACCAACTTGGTCGTGGAGCTCGGTGTCGTGCTGGTGGTGCTGATCGGCTGGCAGTTCGCGGCGGCCGAGTTCGTGGGCGGGACGATCATGATCGTGCTTCTAGCGCTGACCGGCTCGCTCGTGCTGGGAAGCCGCCTGGTGGTCGGGGCTCGCCGTCGTCTCGGCGGCGGGGCCGGCGAGGTGGATGAGCATCAGATGATGGCGGGGGTGAGCGAGGAGCGTCAGGCCGAACTGGAACGCGAGCCCTGGCACGTCAAGTTGCGGTCGCGGGCGGCCTGGTCGGATGCGGCCGGCTACTCGATGGCGGATCTGATGATGCTGCGCCGCGAGCTCGTGATCGGATACCTGGTGGCCGGCTTTTTGACCGTGCTGGTCCCGACGCATCTCTGGAACGACGTGTTCCTGCACGGACAAGGGTTCTGGACCACTTTGGAGAACGTGATCGTCGGCCCGTTCATCGCGGTGATCAGCTTCGTGTGCTCGATCGGCAACGTGCCCCTCGCAGCCACGCTGTGGCACGGCGGGATCAGCTTCGGCGGGGTAGTGGCGTTCATCTTCGCTGACCTCATCACGCTCCCGCTGCTGTTGATCTACCGCAAGTACTACGGCGGTCGGCTGACGCTGCGCCTGTTGGTCTGGTTCTGGGCCGTCATGGCGGTGGCCGGCCTGGCCGTGGAGGGCCTGTTCTCAGGGGTCGGGCTGGTCCCGCGCACGCAATCACGTCCGATCGTGGCCACGGCGTTTCATTGGAACTACACGACGTTCTTGAACATCGGGTTCTTGGTGATCGCCGGCTATCTGTACTGGCTGTATCGCAACCAGCGGCGGCTCGGCGGCGGAGCCGGCTATGCGATGGACCCGGTGTGCGGCATGCAGGTCGAGGTCGCCAACGCTCCGGCTCACCGCCGCTATGACGGTCGTGACTACTGGTTCTGCTCGGATCGTTGCGCTGAGCGTTTCGATGCGAGCCCCGAGCGCTACACGAAATCCGACGCGTCGTCTGACGAGGTTCCAAGTCGAGCGAGGAGCTGATCATGGGTGCTGTGTTGGCGGTCGTGGTGTGTGGTGGGGGATGTCTGGCGGTGTGCTGGTTGATGATGAGCCGGATGCACGGCAAAGCGGACACGGGTGAGCGGGACAAGGACGGGTCCTGATCTCACGCGACCAGAGCGTCCCGGCAGCGGTCCCGCCGCGACGCGGCCCAACCACGCCACGGAACCAGCACCACGACTGGATCGTTGACTGGTTGTGGCACTGGACCGTGAACACAATGATGAAGACGCGTCGGAGTGATCGTCGATGAGACGTAGTCTGACCAAGCGCCAGCGGCTGCGGGTTCAGACGATCGTGTCGGCGCTGGTGATCGTGGTGGTAGCCGCTGGTGGTGCGGCGTTCTTTCTCACCGGTGGATCGTCGACGTCTTCGAGCCCGGCGCCGGCTCGCACGGTTCGTCACGTCGCGGAGCCGGCCGGCCCAGTTCCGTCCGATTCGGCCCGGATGGTGTGTGCGCCGGAGGCCCAGCGTGAGCTCGCGACGGCGCTGGGGGTCGAGCCGACCGAAGTGTCCACCCCGACTTGGGTCGATCACGTTTACTCGTGCCAGTACGTGTATCCGAGCGGCGTCATGCCGGTGTCGGTCAAGGAGCTGTCCAGCCGGGCCGAGACCAGCGCGTACTTCGACTCTCTGCGGGCCCAGTACGGCGTCTCGCAGCAGCTCAAGGGCGTCGCCCAGGGCGCGTTCGTGACTGCGAACGGGTCGCTGGTGCTGCGCAAGGACTACAAGGTCTTGTTTGTCGACACCTCCGCGCTCAGCGTGCCGTTCGGCCAGGGGTTCAAGACCCGCGCCCAGGTCGCGGTCGGGGTCGGGGTGACGGTGCTCGGCTGCTGGACCGGCGCCTAACACGCACACAGCACCTGGGGATGGTGCACTGAGTCGGGAGGTGAGACGTGGGCATCTACCAAGAAGAGCTGTTGCCTCGGTTCCAGGACCTGGTGATGCGCCGCAAGGCGACCCGGGCGGTTCGAGACCGCGTCTGTGCGGGGTTGCACGGCGAGGTGGTCGAGATCGGCTTCGGCACCGGCCTGAACACCCCGTTCTATCCGGACCAGGTGACCAAGGTGCTGGCCGTCGAACCATCGAAGGTCTGCATGCGACTGGCTCAACCCCGGATCGCACGGACCGCAGTGCCGGTCGACCTCGCTGGGCTGACCGGTGAGCACCTGGACCTGCCGACGGAGGGCTTCGATACGGTGCTGTCGACGTGGACGCTGTGCACGATCCCCGACCTCGCCCAGGCGCTGTCCGAGATTCGCCGAGTCCTGCGACCCGACGGATCGTTCCATTTCGTCGAGCACGGGCATGCCCCCGACGAGCGGGTCGCGGTGTGGCAGCGACGGATCGAGCCGTTGAACAAGCGGCTCGCCGGCGGCTGTCACCTGACCCGACGAATCGCCGACAGCATCGAGCAGGCCGGCTTCACCGTCACCCAGCTCGACACCTACTACTTCAAGGGTGAGCCCAAGGTGTTCGGCTACACGTTCGAGGGTCGCGCCGCCAAGCGCTGATCGGGCGGCACCGAGCGGGCTGGCATGACCGAGACGAGCAACCTCACCCTCAGCGAGCTCGCCGCATTATGCGACGAGCCCCAGGAGCGGCTGCGTCGCTGGCAGGACCGCGGACTGCTGCCGGCGGCGGGGGACGATCTCGTGCCGGTCGAGGCGTGTGAGCGGGTCCGGCTCATCCGGTACGCGCTCGAGCAAGGCCTGAGTGAGGACGAGCTCGCCCGCGTAAACGCGGAGCAGAACGACCTGCTGGGCAACTTCACCGGGATGCTCGGCAGTCCTCGCACCAAGGCCCTCAGCTTCGAAGACGCGGCCGCCATCTCGGGCACCGATCCCGAGCTCATGGATCGCATCTGGCGTGCCGCTGGGCTCCACGATCAGCGCGTCGCCTACGAGGACGACCTCGAGGCGCTGCGATGGATGAACGCCGCCATGGCCCTCGGCCTCCCAGAGACGGTCATGCTTCAGATGGTCCGGGTCTTTGCCAGCTCACTGGGCCGCGTCGCCGACTCCGCGGTTCGGCTCTTCCATATGCATGTGCACGAACAGCTGCGGGCCGACGGGCTGCGTGGCGCGGAGCTCATCGCCGCCACCCAGGCTTCGGCCGACCCGCTGGCCGAGCTCATCGAACCCGCCGTCTTGTACTTTCATCGCAAGGCCTGGGAACGCGCCTTTCGCGACGACCTGATTCTTCACCTGCGCGAAGACAGCCGACCCATCAGCGACGTTCCCGGCGAGCTCGAGCGAGCCGTCCTGTTCGCCGACCTAGCCAGCTTCACGCCACTCACCGAAGCAATGGGTGACGCCGCCGCCGCCCAGGTGCTGGAACGCTTCGCAACCCTCGTGCATGACGCCGCTGCAGAGTGCGGCGGCGAAGTGGTCAAACAGATCGGCGACGCCCTGATGCTCGTCTTCGCCGACGCCACCTCCGCCGTCCGCTGCGGCCTCGCCATCGACGAGCGAGCCAGCAACGAGCCCATGTTCCCCGCCGTGCGCCTCGGCGCCCACCACGGCACCGCCCTCTACCGCGAAGGCGACTACATCGGCGCCACCGTCAACCTGGCGGCCCGCATCGCCGCCAGCGCCGACCGGCACCAGTTCCTGACCACCACCGCCGTCCGGGACCAGACCAGCCTGCCCGACGTCGTCTTCGACCCCCTAGGACCACACACCCTGAAAGGCGTCGCGGAGAGCGTCGAGCTGTTCGCGGCCCACAAGCTGGCCGGACCGACCATGCGGCCGACCGATCCTGTCTGCGGGATGGAACTCAACCCTGCGATCGCGGCCGCCCGCCTCCAATGGCAGGGACACGACCTCGTGTTCTGCTCAACCGACTGCGTACAGCGCTTCCTCGAAAACCCCGACCGCTACCAACCGGCCGGCTCCCTGGGACCAGGACCCGATGAGCACGTTTGACCGAGGTCAGTTCATCGACGAATGCCTGCGAGCCGTCCGTGGTCCCTCACCTCAGGCCGATATCCACCAAATCGTGAAGCGAGCAGTCAGCGATCCGCCCGTCCTCGAGGCTTTCCTCGGCACAAAGCTCGGACGCGATGTCGGCATCCTCCACCATTCCCCGGAGCTCACCATCCAACATGTCGTTCTGCCCCCGGGCTTTCGGACCGGCATCCACGACCATCTGGTCTGGGCCGTCATCGGAACCTGGAGCGGATTCGAGGACAACACCGAGTACCACCGAACCGACAGCGGACTCAGCCAGGGCGACACCACGCGATGCGGACCCGGAGACGTCATCAATCTTGCGCACGACATCGTCCACGAGGTCGCTGCTCCGCCGGACCTCCCGAGCCGAGCGCTGCACATCTACGGCGGCGCCCTCTTCGACCAGCCCCGACACCAATGGGACGGCGACCCGCCCATAGGGCGTCCAGCCGACGACGCTGGTTTCGCCCAGTACATCGAGGCGCTCAGCGCGGCCGAGCTCGTCTGCTAATTCGAGCGTTGAAGCAACGGAGATTAGACCGGACTGAGTCCAGCGGAGTTCCAAAAGCCATCACGCGTACGTGCTCTCCGACGCGGGTTTGCGCGGCTGGCGGGTAAGGGCCCGAACCGCGCAAGAGGAGCGATCCGGTACCGTTCGGTCGTGACGTCCTCGAATCTGAGCGTCGCCGCGTCTCAGGCGCGTTCCCACTTTGGTCGGCTCGGTTGGGACGACCGTGATCGGTGGCCGGCGCTGACCAAAGCCAGCGTGGCGCTGGTGGCGCTGGCTGCCGTGTTCGCTCGGTTCGGGCTTCCGAACGTGCCGTTGATGTGGCCGCTGCACCGCCTGGGCTTGGTGCTGCCCGGCTGTGGGCTGACACGCGGCGTGGTCGCGATCTTCCGGGGGGACCCGGCGCGAGCCTGGATGTTCAATCCTGCAAGCTTTGTGGTGGTGTTACTCGCTGCGGCTTTCATGTTGCGTCTTGCGGTCACGATCGTGACGCATCGATGGCTGGTTCCTCCGCTACCACGCCACCGGCTGTTTCCCATCCTCGGAGGTGGCGCGGTGATCGTCCTGTGGGTGAACCAGCAGTCGCACGCGGCGCTGCTGATCCATCAGCTGCGCTGAGTCGCCTCGAGCAGCGCGACACGGGCCGACGCGCCGATGCGGAGATCGTCGGGATGCTGCTCGCCAGGCCGCGACGGGCTTCGCCGGGGTGGCTTCCGCCGCCGGCATACGCCCGATACTCTCATTGTCAGGATGCCCTGACGAAGGAGGCGATCTATATGGCTCGTTCCAAACGAGTTCGGATTGTCGGTCTCGCTCCGAACACGAAGATCCGACTGGTCGGGGACTGGCGATCTAAGCCCCTGGACGGGATCGTCGAAACTTGCCGCCTCGAAGGTGCACTCAACAAGGCCCTCCACGAACAAGTCGCGCTTGCACGCAGCTGCGGGCATACCTGGAACGAAATCGGCCAAGCGCTCGGCGTCAGTAGACAATCGGCGTGGGAGCGGTTCTCGGCAGCGGACTGAGCCACGGGTCTACTTTGGCCGCGGCGATCGGTGCGGACAGCGCTTTGCGTCGACGTCGGACCAACCCAGGGATGAGGCGCAGTCGCTCCGATCTTCGACGTGTGAAGCTCGTGCGCCCACGCGCTGACCGCTCGCGGGTCATCGGAGCTGGCAGAAGAAGTTGGCTACCCCGGTTGGCTCGAGAAGCCGCGGACCAGAGCGGCGATGGCGTGCGCGAAGAACTCGTCAGGAGCGGCGTCTGGGTCTGCGAGCCGTTCGATGGCGAAGCCGTTGGTGAGGGCGATCAGGGCGGTGGCGACCTGGTCGCGGGGGAGGGCGAGTTCGAGGCCGGCGTCGTGTGCGACGCCTTCGACCATGCGGCCGATGAGTGTTCTCATGCGGGCGTGACGCTCCGCGAATTTGGCGGCGGCGGCAGGATCTCGGACGGCTTGGTTCCAGAAGTCGACGAGCAATAAGACGGCGTCGCGTTCGTGTTGGAGTATGGACACATACCGGCGTGCTGCTTCGAGCGGCTCACTCCCGCGGCTGAGCTCGTCGTCGGCAGCCGCATAGACCTGGGCAAGACGCGCGTCGATGCGTTCCTCGACGAGGACCAGGAAGAGATCCTCTTTGCCCTTGAAGTTCGAGTAGATGGCGCCGTGGGAGTAGCCGGCCTCCTCGGCGATTGTCTCGATCGAGGCGCCGCGTAGACCCTCGCGGGCGAACACTCGCTCGGCGGCGTCGAGGAGCTGCGCCCGGGTCAATTCACGTCGTTCCTCGCGGCGGAGTCGGCGGGCGGGTTTCGCAGCAGCCATGCTAGATTACGGCATCATCTAAATGATGTCATCATCTCAGATGCGCTGACTAGGCCCAGGCACTAGTTCCGGGCGCTCGACCGGTTCGGATGTCGAGGCGGTCAGGTTTGGAGCGGGTCGCATGCGACCCGATGTTCACAGATCACGAACGAGGAGTCAGTCATGGCACAGGGCGCGGCGCAGACCCGGATTCTCGAGGCGGCCGCGCTCGAGGAGCTGCGGGCGGGTCTGCGAGGCGAAGTCATCTCACCGACAGACGCGACCTACGAGGAAGCGCGGCGGGTGTGGAATGGCGCGATCGATCGGCGTCCGGCCGTGGTGGCCCGCTGTGCTGGTGTCGCCGATGCGATCACGGCGCTCGGTTTTGCCCGCGAACAGGAGTTGGCGATCGCGGTTCGAGGCGGCGGCCACAACGTCGCCGGCTTCGGCACCAGTGATGGCGGCATCGTGATCGATCTGTCAGCGATGAAAGGCGTGCGGGTCGACCCGGCCCGGCGCCGGGGCTGGGCCCAGGGCGGCCTCACCTGGGGTGAATTCGATCACGAGACCCAGGCCTTTGGTCTCGCCACGACCGGTGGCGTCAATACGACGACCGGTCTGGCCGGCCCCACACTGGGCGGCGGGATCGGCTGGCTGATGCGCGAATACGGCCTGGGGGCCGACAACCTCGTCGGCGCAGACGTCGTCACGGCCGACCGTGAACTGGTGAGCACCGACGCCGACCATGAGCCCGAGCTCCTCTGGGGGCTACGAGGCGGCGGCGGCAACTTCGGTGTCGTCACCTCGTTCGACTTTCAGCTCCATGAGGTCGGACCGACCATCTTGGGTGGCGCCATCTTGTATCCGGCGGACCGCGGGCGAGACTTGCTGAGCTTCTACGCCGAGTGGACCAGGACACTCCCGACCGAACTGTCGACACTCTTCGTCTTCATCACCGCGCCGCCGGAGCCGTTCATTCCCGCCGAGCTGCACGGCACGCCGATGGTCGGCGTCGCGCTCTGCTACACCGGCCCCGACGTCGACGGTGAAGCCGCGCTTGGGCCCCTGCGGGACTTTGGTCCATCCGCCGTGGACATCGTGATGCCCATCCCGTACACGGTGCTGCAGGCCCTCTTCGACAGCACCGCGCCTCGCGGCATCCACGCCTACTGGAAGACCGAATACCTCGACGACCTCAACGACGCCGTGATCGACGTGCTCGTCACTCAGGCCGCCGCGATGAACGGCCTTTCCCCGTTCACGACCATCCATGTCCACCACCTCGAAGGTGCAGTACGAAATCCGCCCCCCGGAGGCTCAGCGTTCAGCCACCGCGACCCTCGCTTCGTCCTCAACATCGTCGGCAACTGCACCAACGACGAACCATCCGCGCCGCACATTCAATGGGCCAGGGACACCTGGGACGCAATCCGGGCCCACTCAACCGGCGACCCCTACCTGAACTTCCTCGGAGACGAAGGCGCCGACCAAGTCCGCGCCGCGTACGGCAACGACACCTTCGCACGCCTCGTCGCCCTCAAGAACCGCTACGACCCGACCAACATGTTCCGGATCAACCAGAACATCCCGCCCACATGACAGAGGAGAAAGACACGATGAGTGTCCTGCTCCCGATCCTCGCCTGTGGTGGAGGGATGGCGTTGTGCTGGCTGATAATGAGTCGTATGCATCGTCGTCGAGACGACACCGAGCCCAGCAAGTGACGGCCTGACCTCAAACGCCACTACTGCCGACTCCTGCCCCCGAACCGGATCGCCCTTGCAGAGCGATGGTCTGCGTTGCCCGCCGGTAGGTGGCGCGATGGGCAGCCGCTACAGCGTCCGCTCCGTTTGGCCGACGCAGAACCCCCACAGGAGCGCCATGTCAGCAACCTGCACCAGCTCTTGCGCCCAATGGTGGTTCGTAACGTCCACGAGGTCGAGACCGATGCCATTTGCCAACTGCCCCGTGGCCCATAGCCCGCGGAGGCTGTCCAGCGCGTACCAGACAGGGTCGGCGAGACCCGCGATGTCGAGCTGTCCGAACGCGGCACGCGCTGCATCCGCCAGAGCCGGAACGTTCGGCGCCTGCGACCTGCTCCAGCCGTCATCCTCGGCGGCCGCGAACCCCACGTTCCAGCCACCGAGAGCAGTCGTATACAGCGCAGTTCCCAGCCCCGCCTCCTTGCCAGCAAGTTGAGCTGGAGATCGCCGCATCGCGTTCTCTAGGAGCTGGCGAACCTGTGCCTGCAAGAGGTCGTCGATCGCGCGGCCAGCCCGCGCCATCACCGCCTCGCGCTCTTTGAGACTCTTCGGGAAGGCCTCGCAGCGCACGACCAACGCATGATCCCGCATGGTCGGCATCAACCGGTCGAACCTGTCCTGCGGTTCGGCCTCGTCGTTCCAATCTTCAGCGATCTCATCATCGAACGCGGCTTCGGGGCCGCCGGTAGGCGTGGCTGGGTCCTCGACAGTCGCTTCAACTTCCTTTACCGCCAGCCAGATGGCCCCCTCGACCGCCTGAAGCATCTCGGAGGGATGCTCCTCAGTCGCCACTCGCCCCTGCCGGTTGAACCGTGCCCAAACCTCGGCGCCCTTCGCCGTCTCGCGAATCTTCTCGCACAAGGCCCACAGACCACCGTCCATCCCCGGTAGCCACGCCATGTCCGCGGGTTTCCCGGCGCCCCACTTCTCGACCATCGCCGCCTGGTGCTGATCCGCAACTCGGCCCGCGAGCGCCATGAGGAACGCCGTGAGGTTGAGAGTGATCGCTTCCTCCGCGGCGAGCCACTCGGGAAGTGCCGCACCGTGATGCTCGAAGCGCTGGAGTAGCTCCACGAGGAGGTCCAATGAGCGGGACAGAGCCGCGGCGTCGGTGTCCTGCGGTATCTGCTCGCAGAGTTCGTCGGCCCAGAGGCAGGGCGAGCCATTCAAGAAGCGGTTTGTGAACATCCAACTCGGAGGCGGTACGACACCGCGCTCGATTGCCATCTTGAATGCGTCGCCCGCCAGCGCCTCGAGCTCGGAAGCACCGCCCGTCGTCGGGCGGTCGCTCGCTCTGAACATCGCCTTCACCTCGCGCTTCGTGAACATGCTCCCGCCCTGCGGCCGCTTTCTCCCGAATAGCGCCATCTCCTCGTCGCCCTCCCTCCACGTTCACCCGAGAGCGTACGCAGGCCACTGGCCAGTCAGCCCTGCCGAGCCTCCCCATAGATCACTCGCGTTGGTTCGATGTCACTGCTGCTGCGGCCTCAGGGAGGCTCGTGCAGACGGTCGTCCCGTAGCGCCGGGGCAGGTCGGTGCGCTTGAGCGCGTCGGCCCACGCTCTATCGCACATGACGATGCCGCCGTAGACGACGGCCACGGCGAGGGCTCGCAGATCGTTGAGATCGGTGGGGCGGAATCCTTGGACCGGGTTGGCGTAGCGGATGCGCCGGAGTTCGGTGATGACGTAGATCGTGTGGGTATCTCTGACCAATTGCTCAAGGCCATCGGCGCCGAGTCGGTCAAGCTCCTCAGTTTCGATGCCCGAAGTGATGAGCGCGGGGATGTAGTCAGCGCGGAAGTCGGTGAGAGCTTGGATCCGAAAACGCTGGGTGGCGTCGCGAGCGTGGGTACTCCAATCCCGGAGCTCCCGGCTGCGGCTTGTCTCCAGCTCGGCGAAGCGCTCGGCAGTCTCGTGCCGCCCGCGCTCCTCTTCGGGGAAGCGGTTGGAGCCGAGCCCGGCGAGGATGCTCCACTCCGCGAGAAACACCTGCTCCCTGGTGAGTCCGGAGTTATCCGGACCGAAGCCGCCTGCGGCGTCGAACGCATGGGCCACCCCGGCCCCCAGCGGAGCGATCGGAGACGGCTCGGCGGGTCGGCCGAACTGGGCGTGCAGGGCATGTTCAATCTCACGAGGCCACAGCGCGCGTGCCGGGGCGATCGTCACAAAGTTCGAAAGGAAAGCCATCTCGACGGCGAGCTCGCCCCGGCGTTGCTCGCTGCCCTGCCTCCACGTTTCCATGTAATGGACGTTCGAGAGCGGGAACAGCGCGTTCCCTTGACGTGCGGCGCTCATGAGCTCGGCTCGGGCGACTTCAAACGCTCCGGTGCCAGCCCGGCGCAGGCGAACCCGAGCGAGCTGGATCCAAGCGAATTGATCGAGGTACACCACGGCCGGAGCCCTGCGGCGTCGGAAATATCTGCGCGCATCGTGCCAGGTGTCACCGTTCGATCATGGCGCCCGAGCGGGAACCACCACGCAGATTTGTTGATTGCGAGACGAGTCGCACGCCGACCAAGCGGCTCTCGACAACTTCTGGGGCTAGCGGTAGCGATCAGCTTGACGAACTCGCCGAGCCCAATGCGCACGCCGCTCGCCTCACGG
>Ga0073928_10001314_pt1 | contig 48696 bp, 49 predicted proteins | sample PaiPotPPA55metaG_FD_76969 | JGI IMG/M metagenome (GOLD analysis project Ga0073928, IMG submission 76969) | Iron sulfur acid spring bacterial and archeal communities from Banff, Canada, to study Microbial Dark Matter (Phase II) - Paint Pots PPA... ...
AGTTAAGGAAGATCGCTGCATGATTCAGCTGATGACCCCTGATATCGCTTTGGTACTCGATTGGTGGAATGCGAGTTTTCCGAATTCAGGACACAAAGTTTACGGCACGACGACCTACAATGTCCGCCGCTTTCCAGCTCCAGACGGTTGGAAAGTCATCGCCTTTCATACGAGCTTTATCGAGCCATAATGCTCTGGCCGAGTCTGAGGCTGGCTCGGCCAGGTCTTTGGCAAACTGCCGCTCTTAGCACAGTTCTCTCGGTGGCTTGGCTGGCATTCCCGGAGCCACCATTGGAGGCCTGACGGGCATGCCGGGCGCCAGCAGCTGCACCGGTACACCCAAGACATTGAATTGAGGTAGACCAAGGTTTTGTTCCGCATTCTCAATCGTTGGAATCGATCGAAAATGCCGTCCGATTTCGCTAACGCCCGGCATCATCCCCCACCCCTGAACGCCTGCGCACACCATCGCTAAACCAATGCTTATTTTTTTCATTGGGAGCGAATCTATCCCTAAATCTCGGCTTGACTTGCACTAAATACCCATCGCCGTTCTGATCCGTGGATTTTCTCACAGGTGTAATTTGCCGAGACACGAACCTAGGGGCCTTGGACGATGGAGAGTCCTTAGATGGACCACATCCCTGATGTTACGACGGGATCCCAGTAGGGCGCACTTCTAGCCGGCTTTGCTCGACCATAGTCGGCCAGCGGCTGGACGCCGGATTCTGGAGTTGTCGGCATTTTGGCAGCAGCAATCTCTATCGCTGTAATGGCCGCGTCCCGGGTCCAGTTGTACACGTAGTCTTGGTCTATGCCGGGAGTGTTAACCGGAGATGACGGGGCTGCGATTATACAGCCCGGCAACGATAACGATTGCGGATCATTAGGGTCCGGGTGATTGGGATCCACAAACAAAAAACCGTCGCTCGCAAGGTTGCACAGCATAGGCGAAAACAGGTGCTGCGCGATCTCCGGCAGACCCGCATCCGACCAGGTTATATCTGAGGACTAACCTTCGGAGTGCCAGCTATCTGGGCCGTTACATGTGCGCGGGTCGGTGTAGTTGCGGTTGTCGCTGTCATCGCCGTTTTTGCCTCGGTCGTCGTATTCTAGTCGGGAAAGAAATCGGAGAGACGATTCGAAGTCTCATACTACAAGACAGCAAACTTGTATATGCGTCATATTGCGTACATTTGGGATGATCTGCTTGTAATTATACGATGAAGCAGGGTAACAACTCAGAATTTCTTTCTGCTTACCCGATATGAATCTAGATTTGAATGGAAAACTGGCGTTGGTAACCGGCTCGACGGCAGGAATTGGGGTAGCGATTGCTACAGGTCTGGCCCGAGAAGGCGCGACCGTCATTATTAATGGCCGCACCAAGAAACGCGTAAATGACGCAATCAAGCAGATTCGCGATGAACTCCCAGAGGCTAGACTTGAACCGCTGGTAGCGGATGTTAGTGACAGCGAATCGGTGGCAGCGGTGACCAAGCAATTCCCGAGGCTAGACATCCTGATTAATAATGTCGGCATCGGTGAGCTTAAACCTTTCGAGAAAATCTCAGATCACGATTGGCTTAAACTGATTGAGGTAAATTTCATGAGCGGAGTGCGCCTCAGCCGATTCTATTTGCCGCTCATGCGAAAGCAGAAATGGGGCCGTATCATTTTCATCTCCAGTGAATCCGGTGTGAATATTCCCAGCAATATGATTCACTACGGCGTTACCAAAACCATGCAGATCTCGCTAGCCCGAGGTTTAGCTGAAGCCACAGCTGGCACCGCTGTAACCGTCAACTCCATCGTGGTAGGGCCAACTTCTACCGAAGGAGTAAATAAATTCTTGGTTAACCTGGCTAAGAAAGCGAAAGTGAGCGTTACAGAAATCGAGGCGAACTTCTTTAAGAATGAACGGCCAGGTTCTTTGCTGCAGCGCTTTGCCACACCGGAAGAAGTAGCAAATCTCGTCGTCTACTATTCCAGCCCGATATCAAGCGGCACAAATGGGGCCGCCATTCGGGTGGACGGAGGTGTGGTTCGCTCAATTCTTTGATTGTCCGCATCCGGGCGATCGCAGCACGCCGGAATAAATCAGGCGTTCCTGCGCTTACTGAGTTGGTCGATCAGGACCGCCGCGACAATAAGCACTCCGATCGCGATCTGTAGGATGAAAGGATCGATCCCCAAGAGGTCCCCGCCGTTTCTGAGGGTTGCGATGATCAGGGCGCCCAACACCGTCCCGAGGATAGTCCCTTCTCCTCCCATGAGGCTGGCTCCGCCCACGACCGCCGCAGCGATTGCATCCAGTTCATAACCCTCGCCCGCCGTCGGGATCCCATTGGCCAACCGCGAGGTATAGAGGATTCCAGCGATCGCAGAGGTCAGCGCCGAAAACGCATACACTCCGTAAAGGGTTGCGCGAATGTTAATTCCGCTCAAGCGAGCGGCTTCTGGGTTGCTGCCAAGCGCGAACACATTTCTACCAAAGCGTGTAACGGTGGTCATCAGGACCGACAGTGCAATAACGACGAGCCAGACGAAAAACAGCGAGGGCATCCACAGAATGTTTATCTGAGAAAACTTCAAGAAATCCTTTGGCAGGCCAGCGACCATCCGCGCCCCCGAGATAAGCATCAGGAGTCCTCGCACTGCCGTCATCATGCCCAACGTCGCAATAAAGGGAGGCACCCTCCCATCGTGGATCAGCACCCCGTTGAGAACCCCAAGGGCCGAACTCGCTACGAAGGTGATCAGTATGGAGGGGATAATGGGCACGCCGTGAGTCATAAGCACAGCGACCAGGATATTACTGAACCCAACGATGGAGCCGACGGACAGGTCGATGCCGGCTGAGATGATGACAATCGTCATCCCGATGGACACCACACCGATGATGGCGACTTGGCGCACAAGGTTCGACAGGTTGTTGAGCGTCAGAAAGCTCGGAGACGTGAGCGAGAAAATGATGAAGAAGGCAAGCAGGATCAGGATCAGGATTCCTTCCGAAAAGCCCGTACGGAAAAACTTCACGACCCTTGAAGGGAACCGAGCCCAAGAATTCGATCGCTCCGAAACCGCGCCGACAGGGCTCATGGTATTCCTCCGTTGGAGCGGTTCACAATGCCCGAGGCCAAGCGCAGGACCTTTTCCTCTTCGAAGTCGCTTCGCGGGAGGGTCCCCGTTAAGCTCCCTTCGTAGACAACGATTATCCGGTCGGCAAGGCCCATGACCTCGGGCAAGTACGAGGAAACCAGGATAACGGCCTTGCCTTTAGCCAGGAGCGTTTGAATAAGCTTATAAATCTCGATCTTCGCGCCGACATCGACGCCCACGGTTGGCTCGTCGAAGATGAAGATATCGCTGTTGCGGGCCAGCCATTTTGCAATCACCACCTTCTGCTGGTTTCCTCCACTCAAGTTACGCACCTTCTGTTTGATGGACGGGGTGCGGATGCTCAGGTCCGAAACAAAACGCCTGGCGCGGGACGCCTCCTCGCCCAGATTGACGAACCCCGCTCGGGAGATCAGGTCGTAGGAGGCCAAGTTGACATTGATGTCCACCGCCAAGGACATGCCCAGGCCTGATGTCTGTCGATTCTCAGGAAGCAGACCGATGCCCGCACGGATACCCCGCTGGGGCGAATTAATGCTCGCCGGGACTCCTCGGATCCTTATCTCGCCGCTCTCGGCGCGGTCTGCGCCGAAGATGCAACGAAGGATATCAGTCCGCCCCGAGCCAATCAGTCCAAAGAACCCGAGGATCTCACCCTGGTAGAGATCGAAGTCCACATCTCGAAAACGCGGCTCGCGCGTGAGCCCTCGCACTTCCAGGAGTTTCTCTCCCCGCTTGGGGTGATTGATTGAGTACATCTCCCCAATACTGCGACCCACCATTTTGGTGATGATTGCGTCCTGATCGGTCTCCGAAACTTGCAGGGTGTCCACCCATTCGCCGTCCTTTAGGATGGTCACGCGGTCACAGATGGCGAAGATCTCCTCCATGCGGTGGGAGATGTAAATGATACCGACGTTCTTGTTCTTCAGCTTCGTGATCAGCCCAAAAAGCGCGGTCACTTGTTCATTCGTCAAGAGAGCGGTCGGCTCATCGAAAACGATAACCTTGCTTTTCTCATGGACGGCTTTGGCGATCGTTACCATCTCCTGCTGCGCGGGGGGTAGGTTGCGCACGAGCATGCGCGGGTCGATCGAGAGGTCAAGGTCGCTCAGAGTTTCGCGGGTCACCTGGTGGATGTTCTTCCAATCAACCAATCCGATACGGGTACGAGGAAGCTTCCCCAAGAAGAAGTTCTCGCCCACGGACAAATGGCGAGCCAGCATAACGTCCTGGTAGACGGCCGCCATCCCTTGCGATTTCGCCCGCAAGGGATTGTGGATCTCAGCTTCTTTGCCCTCGATGGTTATGGTTCCGGAGTCTTTAGAGTATGCACCCATCAATATCTTGATCAGGGTGGATTTGCCGGCACCATTCTCGCCGACCAGCCCATGAACCTCGCCTGCCTTAACGTTGAAGCTCACTCCCTTCAGCGCCTGGACCCCGGGGAAACTTTTACGAATCCCCGTCATAGAGACGATGGGGGACCTAGTGTCCTGTCCCATAAATAACGTGGCTTTCGTCCGGCAGCTGCCGGATCAGTTGGCTGTTTTTCAAGGCGGTGCGAGCCGCACTGGCACTAAGGACGAGCATATCTGAATTGATACGTAAGGAGTGAGCAACGCGGAAAAACAGCCAACTGGCCACGGCCCGGAGGGTTGCGATGAAAACGGGCCGGCGGCTGTCCCGCGGCCGCGGGATCGGTTACGTATCGATTCAGATATGCGCCCTCCTCGCGCCTTGCCGGCGGCCCATTTTGATCGCAACGAAAGCCACGTTATTTATGGGACAGGACACTAAACTGTTCTGCCATGCTCTCGATTCCGGATAGAAAAAGAAGAGTGCGCCCAAGTACTTCCCCGCATCCACGCGGTAGGTCGATTGGGCGCTGGTTTCTCCTGCTATACTCGGGTCACCTCTTCAGACGAGTCGGATCCAGAAGATCCAGGACGTTCTTGTCGTTCATGTTCGCCTGGGTCACTGCAACGGCGCCGGTGTCAATGTATTTTGGTACCGTTCCTCCATCTAGGAGCGTTACTGCGGTCGCACAGCCCTTGTACCCCATGCCGTATGGGTCTTGGAGGATAAGTGCCTTGAGTGCACCGCTTTTCAGCGCGCTTACTTCTTCCGGGTCAGAGTCGTAGGCCACAGCAACAATTTTATCTCCCAAGTTGCGCTCGGTAATCATCCGCGCAGCGCCGTCTCCCGTATGATTGTTGTCGGCAAACACGCCAATCAGCTTATCTCCCTGGGATGTACCGATGTCCTCTGCGGCCGCAAGCGACTTCGCTATATCGTTGTCCGTGAACCGCGTCGCCAGCACGTTGATATCTGGTGCGATCTCCTTCATGCGGTCCCGGAATCCCTGGTCCCGGTCTCCGAGCACCTGGATGCCTGCCATGGCACTGATAAGGCCGACTGTGCCCTTGAGCGGAACTCCCTTGGCCTTGAGCGCGGCAACCATCTGGTCTGCGCAGAGAGCGCCACCTACCGTGTTGTTCGTTGCCAGGAAGGCAGGGATCTTGTCTGAATGGACCTTGTTGTCGATCGTGACCACGACTATCCCCTGGTCGATCGCGTTCTCGAGAGCCGGCACGGTCGCGTCCGAGCTTGTGGATGCGATGACGATCGCGTCGGGCTTCCTGGAGATGACGTCCTCGACGATGGCCACCTGCTTATCGATGTCTGCTTCGGACTTCGGGCCGTACCGGCTCACTTTCGCCTCATCAGGATGGTCCAGGCCATAGTTGGTGCCACCGATAATCACGTACTGCCAGAAGTCAGAATCGGTTGCCTTGATTATCAATGCGATGTTGTACGGTTTTTTGTGTGCGCCGCTGGCGGCCGCCTGCGCGGGTGGGCACACCACAAAAACCACCAGCGCGACGATAGCGATCCAAATATTCTTCATTGGGGGGCTTTTCTGTTGATTCTCCTGAAGCCAACGGCTTCAACAAGGGAAACCGTGCGGGGTTTCTACGAGAAGAGATATATCGCTCACCGCAAATTGTCCATTGCCCTTCAGCTAGTTACTGGTCTTGGAACATCAAACGGATTCATGCCAAGGACTGCTCGATCGAGCAGCTCGTTGATTTGCCGCCTGATCGCCAACGGCGACGGACCGGACTCAGTCGATTATCATCTTTCAATCTTTCGAGCGATTAGCGAAGGCAGGATGGGAAAAGTTACCGACACGATCCGGCAAGTGCTGGGACGTACTCCGATTACCTTCAAAGCCTGGGTTGAAGAAAAAACGCGATTCAATTTTCAGACTAAAAATTCGAGAGTTATCCGCATAAAGACGTCCGGTGATTCCAGGTTGGATAAATGGACGACAGGTAGCGTAACCAGTTTTGCCCCCGGCACCGCAGCAGCAATGAATTCGCTGTGGCTCGGAAGAGTGACCGTATCGTAGCGACCGGCAATCACGAGGGTCGGGCAAGTAATCAAGGCGATCGTTCGACGCATATCCATATCGCGCACCGCGGCATAGGGCCCGCAAACCCTAGAGGATCGGTAGCCAACAACATCCGCCGGGTTTTTCCAATGATCGGGCTATCCGTCTCAAGAAGGGTCGCGGGAAACCAGTTACGAAGAAACATTTCCGCCGTTTCCGCCCGATTCGCTTTTAGTACCGAAGCGATCCGGCCCTGAAATTGTTCTGCCGGTCCTAAGTAGGCACACGTCCGTCAGATCAAGGTAACGTCAGCTAGCGTCGATTGGTGATTGTCTTTCGATCGCTTTTCGCTGTGCCTGTTTCGCGCTGTGATCTTCGGTACAAATAATGATTCGAATCTTTAGCGGCCGTAACTTTCTCTGGGAGTTTGGCGTCAGCCTGCGCGTGTTCCCGCAGCATTTCTAGAAACGTATGCAGAACCGGCGATTGATTGTCCCTGCGCCAGACCATTTGCATATCGAAAGTTGGGATGTTTGGCCGCAACGGCCGAAACTCGACCGCGATAGACAGAATCTGCCGAAACGTCTCCGGCACAAGCGCTATGCCGAAGCCCGCGGATACCCACCCTAGTAAGCTGAGGGGCCGATCCGCTTCCTCCCGCGCAAACTGGGGCGTGAATCCCGCTGAACGACAAAGGCTCACGAACGAACTGTTGTACCCGGGGAGTGCCCGTTGAAGCGAAATAAATTTCTCATTCGCCAGCGCTGACAATCGCAGGTGCCGCTGCTTGGCCAAAGGATGACCCGGCGGTAATGCCACTAGATATTGGGCTTTCCTCAGACATTCGAACATCAGCTCACTCTCCAATTCCGGGAATCGCATTGGCACGTAGCCGACATCGACCTGACGATGGATTAGTTCCTGAATTTGCTGGTAGTGTTGTAGCTCCCGGAATCGGAATTCCACCATGGGAAAGAGCTGACGGAAGCGACGCATTACGCTCAGGAGAATCGGCTCGATACCTTCTATCGAGTAAGCGACGTCGAGGTGGCCTGCTTCACCTCGACTGGCCGCTTGGGCGAGTTGGACCGCGCGCTGACTCTGAGCCAGAATTGAGCGAGCTTCCGTCAAAAAGGTTCGGCCAGCTTCGGTGAGATGCATGCCGCCCTGGCTACGCACGAACAGTTTGGTGCCGACCTCGTCTTCCAGATCGTGAATCTGCCGGCTCAGGGGGGGCTGTGACAGATGTAGCCGGGCGGCCGCCTGACGGACATTCAGCTCTTCGGCGACCGCTACGAAGTAGCGCAAATGACGTAGTTCCATGGGGACCGATACCCCGAAGGTATCATGGTGTCACCAAATCGATATTATCCAAGCTTTGGTTGCCGATTCATCTTTTGCAGAGATGAAAAATAAGCGAGGGCTAATCGAAAAAGCCGGTAATTCCCGGGCCTCGTTAGAAAAGCTTAACGTTAGCAAACACTTAACGGGATTCTGGCGAGACCTCGGAGATGACCAGTCGCCCATCCGGCGAATTCTTATCCCGATCGACGCGACGCGGGCGAAAGCGGCAGATTTAAAACCCGTTCTTAAAGTTGCGCAACGTTTCGATGCTGAAGTAACCCTACTGCATTGTTACCAGATTCCGTTGAGTTTTCACTACGCCGTCGGCCGGTCTGCCCTAATGGATGTCGCTCTTCACAGCAACCTCGTCAGGACGCAGCTACTCCAACTCTGTGCTGAGGTGCGAAAGTTTTTTGCTAGCTGTCGCTCCGAATTTACATTCGGCTCTCTTCCGGTCGCGATCTTGTCCGCGAGTCAGAGGCTACAAAGTGACTTGATAGTGGTTCCTCTGGCGCTGGATCTTGGCAGTTACAGTTGGACTACCAAAGAGATAATGGACGAGTTAGTCCGCAAAGCCGACTGCGCTGTGGTTGGGATTCGTTTCAAAGTGAAGAGTCGGTCGTTTCAATACGACGGCCCGAGGATTCAATATGAGAATACCGCCCACGAGGAGACAGAGCTCCTAACCTGTAGGAAATCAAGCCGGTCTATGCAGCCATCTTCAAACTGACAGGCCAACCACTTAAAGCTCGACGACTCTGACCTTGGCTAACTTCTGTTCAAAAGATTGGTCTTCCTGTCCAAAGCCGAGAGCAAGGGGAGAGGTTCATTTGCGAATCAAACCGAGACCGCTGGACAGTCTCGGTTTGATCGATCCGCCTATGACTATTTAGACGGAAATTAGAGAAAATCTATCAACCTAGTTCAGCCGGACACCGCCGTCGATAATGAGCTCAGTACCGGTAATATTGCTGGATTCCTCCGACAAAAGGAATCTGGCCGCCCGCGCTACTTCGTCAGACGTGCCGATCCGCTTCAATAGCGACTTGGCGACAATCGTCTCCTCGAACCCTTTCTGTTGGTCGGGCGGGAGACCCATTTTATTTAAGATCGGCGTGTCAATCGGTCCGGGGCTTAGCACGTTGACGCGTACACCACGGGGAGCTAACTCGACCGCTAAGGTCTTGCCCAGGGAGATCACGGCAGCCTTGGTCGCCGAATAGATCGAAGTGCCGGCGAAGGCAATAGAACCGGCGATGGAGGATGTGAACACCACGGAACTACGATTACCAAGCACAGGCAGCAGCGACTGCAGCTGGAAGTAAAGACCCCGTACGTTCACATTGAACACGTCGTCGTAGTTCTTCGGGGTTACCGCTTCGATCGGTGCGAACGCCGCGATCCCTGCATTCAGGAAAACTCCGTCGAGATGATCCACATATTTTTTTACCTCTCCGCCTAACGCCAGCGCGGCAGCCAAGTCACTGGAATCCGAGGGAAGGACAACCACGTCAGTGAGAACTTTCTTGGCGGCGGCGAGAGTCTCGGGATTCCGCCCCGTGACGATGACTTTTGCACCGTCGGCGCTCAGGAGTTGGGCGGTGGCAAGGCCGATCCCGGTAGTTCCGCCAGTGATAAGGATAGTTTTATTTTGCATAAGAGCGTGTCGATTGATGATCGATTTACGAATTTGTACTTGTGCTAATGGTGCCGGTTCTCCCAGGCTGCATTCCTCACCTTGTCGAGGATGAGGAGATTACCCCCGTTCTTTGTCTGAACTGCCGGAATCGTGAGTCGGACAGCCAACGGCACCCCTGTCTAGTTTGGCTGAGCCACTATCCGGGCTGTTGAACTTGTGGACTACGCTGGTTCTCGGATTCAGCGGAAGCCGCCGGCAACGATTACCTGCTCGCCGGTTAGCCACCGAGAATCGTCAGACGCAAAGAAGACTGCGACTGGCGCGATGTCAGTGACTTGTCCAATACGGCCTAACGGGGTCTGTGCGACAATAGCTGTCTCGAAGTCCGAGCCCAAAAAACCCCCGGCGTGCGTCCCCTCGGTTTCGACCATTCCCGGATTGATGCTATTGACCCGGATTTTCTTAGGGCCGAGCTCGCGGGCTAGCACTCCAGTGATGGCATCGAGAGCGCCTTTCGTGCCGCTGTAGACCGCCGAGGTCGGTGGAGTCACCCGAGTGACAGCAGAACCGATATTAATGATACTGCCACCCTCGCCTAGATGTTTGATGGCAGCTTGAGTGGTGAGAATCGCTCCCAATACGTTGACGTTGAAAATTCGATGGAAATGTTCCTCGGTGACCGCTTCGATCGGGACGAATTCGTAAACTCCGGAGTTGTTAACCAGAATATCGAGGCGTCCATAGTTTTTGATGGCTGCGTCGATGATGGCTTGCGCGTCGGCGGCTTTAGATACGTCGCCTTGGACCGCGACAGCGGTACCGCCGTTTTTTTTGATGGCAGCGACCGTGTCGTCAGCATCGGCTTTACTAGAGGCATAGTTGACCACGACGGAGGCGCCTTCTGCGGCTAAGGCTTTGGCGATGCCAGCACCGATGCCTTTGGATGCACCAGTAACGACGGCGACTTTCCCTTTTAGTTTACTCATAGGTTTAGTTTCAGAAGATTTGAACTGCTTTGTTCCATTGTTCCGTATACATGAACTATAGTTCGGATATTACGAACTATTGAACAGGCTGTCAACTCGTTCTATATTGCTCCGGTATGAGACCCCTGTTTCATCCCCCCATCGAAGACGTTACCGTCGAAGGCATCCTTTATGCCCTTTCCGATCCGGTACGCGGCGCCATCTTTTACGATCTCGCGACTTCGGCCTGTCCCTACAACTGCTCTAACTTCCTAAACGTCACCGAAAAGAAAATTCCCAAGTCAACCCTATCGCATCATTTTAAAGCTCTACGCGAAGCCGGTTTGATTCGGGCTGAACGGCGCGGCGTCGAAATGCACAACACTTCTCGGTGCCCGGAAATCGAAACCCGTTTCCCTGGACTGCTCGCTGCGATCTTGGACGCCCATAAGACTCAAGTGAAGAGCGCGCAGGAAGCAGGTAAGAAGAAACCAACGCGTAAAGTGAAGTAGTGGAACTTGGCCGTGAGTTCTTCACTGACCCCAGATCGGAATGCTTGCAGGGTGATATTTTCGCAAACCTCTTGCCACGATATCTCTGCAAGTAATCTTTCAGACGCGTGATGTATCTACATCAATTTGCGAGAATGCTGGCAGACTAATAGAGCCGCGAAGCGGTGAAAGATTATAGCCTAGGGTGAGTCTGCGAGCCCTAGGTATAGCGTTAAGAAATCAGCTAGCGCTGAAAGCGCGCAAGAAATAGGGCATGCGGGCTTAGAGATGATCCGGGGATTAGCCGCGCCGATTCGCGCGAATACCGTCTCTCTTTCGCGCCTTCAGCGCTAGCCGTTTTTTAAACCCAACCCTAGGGCTCGCGGACTCAGCCTAGGCTAACATCTTGCCAGCGCTTCGCGCCTCCAATTCTCTTCTATCCAGGTTGAAATCCCAGATCGAGTCCTGTGATCCTTATGAATCAACCCCTTCTGAGCGTCTTCTATCAGTTTTTAATTCATACTGATCGTTTGACATCAATCACATCTGCATCTATCTGCGTACATCTGCGGTTGAGATCGTATGTTTGATGAACTTTCCGATCCCCCTCCCGGCTTGGTGAAACGACGGGTAACAGTGCGCCAGATCGCCGAGAAAGCCCAGGTAAGCGTGGCTACCGTGGATCGCGTGATCAACGGGCGCACGACCGTGCGTCGAGCTTCAGCGCTCCGAGTCCAATCCGCTGCTCAAGCCTTGGGCTACCAATTCACCGTCCCGGTACGCGTCCGGCTGGATGCTGCTCCCCAGTCGGCCAAGTGCGCTTTTCTTCTGCAAAAGAAGTCCTCTTATTTTTATCAACAGATCGTTGATGAGCTCAATCAGGCGGTGCGCTCCGATCCGTCGGACAATCTTGAGCTGACCATCGAACTCATGGACGATTACCTGGAGCCCGCCCAGGTAGCAGCCAAATTAAGATCTATCGGCAGCCAGGTAGATGCAATCGGGGTGGTGGCGACAGAGAGCACCTTGGTTTCTGACGCGATTGAGTTTCTGGCCGCACGACAGACGCCGGTGGTAGCACTGCTCTCGGATCTTTCTTCGCCAAACTTGGGTGGTTACGTCGGGATCAATAACCGAATGGCCGGGCGCACGGCAGCTTGGGCCATTGCCCATTGTGCGGAGCAATTGGGAACGGTCGGCGTCTTAATCGGCAGCCATGGATATATCGGCCAAGAGGAGCGCGAGATTGGTTTTCGTAGTTACTTTCGGGAGAAGGGCCTCGAATTCAAAGTTCTCGAACCGTTAGTCTGTTTAGACGAAAACGACACCGCGTATAAACAGACGCTTGAACTGCTAAGAACGACTAAAGATTTGGTCGGCATTTATAACGTCGGTGGCGGCGCGAGCGGCGTTCTGCGTGGGATTGAAGAGACGCCCCTGAAACGAAAGCTCGCTTACGTCTGTCATGAACTTACGCCGAGCACACGAGCTGGTCTTAGCTCCGGCAACATCGATGTCGTCCTGGCACATGACGTATCGGCGCTAGCCCACTCTGCGCTTAAGATGCTCGTCGATCTCAAGAGCGCTCCGACCGGTAAAAAGCAATCTCTGATTGTCCCGTTTACCATCTACACCAGCGAGAACATCTAACCGACAGATTTAATAGCCGCAAAAAAGCGCAAAGAACGCAAAAAAAAAGGCAGGTACAGTCTCACGTGAAGCGTTGCGGCCTTGGGGGATGCGGGCGTGGCGCCAAGAAATGAAGAAACCGAAAAACAGGAATCTCACAGAAGATCACAAAGGCCGCAAAGACAGAGAACCTCATTAGTAGGCTAATTTAAATTCCGCTCTTTGTGTCCTTTGTGGCCTTCTGTTGATTCTCCGTGTTTTATTTTTGCGATCCTTGCGATCTTGCGGCTATTAAATACCCCCGTTGAAGAATGTCATGAGCACCGAATCCACCGCGGTTTTGATGCCGCCGACCAAGCTGGACTACAGTCTGACAGGCGAGAACTCTACCAAAGCCATCGAACGCGGACTCGCTGAGGCCGATTGGTATCAATCCCCAGTTCCACGTCCGTTGATGCGCAGGCTCTTGGAACGGCGGGATGGCCCCGCCATCCGAGATACCATCATCTGGTTCGGATTGATTATCAGTTTCGGCTACTTTACCTATCGGCTCTGGCCATCTTGGTGGGCCATTCTTGCTTATCTGATCTACGCAGTTCTTTACGCTTCTACCTCCGATTCGCGATGGCATGAATCGGGGCATGGCACTGCTTTCAAGACAGACTGGATGAACAACGTCCTGTACGAGATCGCATCTTTTATGGTGATGCGTGAATCGACCGTCTGGCGCTGGAGCCATACCCGGCATCATAGCGACACGATTATTGTTGGCCGCGACCCGGAGATCGCCGTACCTCGCCCACCAGATCTTCCGCGGATCAGCGGTAGCTTCTTTAACCTGGGGGTGTATCCCGTCTATTTCCGACGGATTATCCTGCATAGTTTCGGCAAGATGGCGGCCGCCGAAAAAATGTTTATTCCGGAAAGCGAGTTCCCGAAAATCTACGCTCGGGCCCGGATTTATGTTGCGATTTATGCAGCCACAATCTGCCTCGCGATTTATACCCGGAGCATTCTCCCGCTTTTGTTAGTTGGGCTGACTAATCTTTTCGGCACCTGGTTGCTGGTAGTTTACGGTCTCACCCAACATGCAGGTTTGGCGGAGAACGTACTAGACCACCGGCTTAGCTGCCGGACGGTCTACATGAACTTTATCAACCGGTTCCTCTATTGGAATATGAACTACCACGTGGAACATCACATGTTCCCGTTGGTTCCTTACCATGCAGTTCCCCGGCTTCACCAGGCGGTGAAAGCAGACATGCCGAAGCCTTACCCCAGCCTGTTGGCTGCCTGGATGGAAATCATTCCGTCTTTGCTTCGCCAAACCAAAGATCCAGCCTACCATGTGAAACGGGTCTTACCTGAACCGAAAGCGCGGTTAAACGAAGGCGCCTATATATCGGAGACAAAACCTGACCCGGAAGGTTGGCTGGAGGTTTGTTCGGTTGCTGATCTTGCTCCGGCAGAAGTAATCCGCTTCGAAAACCGGCAGAAGACTTACGTCATTGTCCGTGATCAACATGGCAAGCTTTACGCCATGGACGGTATCTGTACCCATGGTAACACCCACCTGGCAGACGGCCTGGTCAAAGGGAACATCATCGAGTGTCCGAAACATAACGGCCGGTTCAATCTGGAGGACGGTTCTCCCGCGCGGGCTCCGGTCTGCCGAGCCGTGGCCACCTATCCGGTTCAAGAACGCGATGGACGCCTCTTTTTGAATATCGCTCGTCCGGGCGGCGCCGGTGCACGCACCCAAAAAACTCTTAAACTCCGCGTGGTCAGCAACCGCAGTGTTGCCACCTTTATCAAAGAGCTCGTACTTGAACCCATCAACGGCTCAGAACCAGTGGAATTTACTCCCGGCGATTATATTCAGCTCGATATCCCCAGTTATGAAAATATCCGGTTCCGTGAATTCGATATTCCGGAGCCATATGCGGCGGTTTGGGAACGGCAACATGTATTTGACCTGGTCGCTAGCAATGCGGAAACCGGGCGTCGCAATAACTATTCATTAGCGAGCAACCGGCAAATCGAACGAACTTGGCGGTTCAACGTTCGTATCGCCACTCCGCCGCCGGGACAAGATTGTCCGCCGGGTGCCGGCTCTTCCTACGTCTTCAATCTTAAGCCGGGAGATGCCGTTACTGCGATTGGACCTTTCGGCGATTTCCACATCAAACCGACTTTGCGAGAAATGGTATATATCGGCCGGGGATCCGGTATGGCGCCTTTACGGGCACACATTTCTCATCTGTTTGAGACCGAACATAGCCATCGCAAAGTGAGTTTCTGGTACGGCGCACGTTCGCAGCAAGAAATCTTCTACGAGGATTATTTTCGACAGATCGCAGCCGCTCATCCTAACTTTCAGTTCCAGGTAGCGCTTTCGAGTCCCCAGCCTGAAGACAACTGGACCGGTCTAACCGGGGTTATTCACGAAGTGGTGTGGCAACAGTATCTCCGAGACCATCCCGACCCGGCTGCAGTCGAGTATTATCTTTGCGGCCCGCCGATGATGATTAAAAGCGTAAAGAAAATGCTAGCCGAACTCGGCGTCCCACCGACGCAAATCGCCTTCGACGAGTTCTAGTGCACGAAGTCACTGACTTGGTGCACTAGGGCAGAGTTTCATTAATCCCTACCGCATAACGGCGTTCTCTCTTCTAAGTCGCCGTGGTAGCGGCTACCACATTCGGTTGAGTCGCCGCTGGGGAGTCCACCGTGGGCTTCGGTTCGGCAACCGCCCCGATGAGAGAGCCTTTCCTGAACCGATTAAGGTAGTCCAATAGATGCTCTTGTACCTGCGCCCTAATCTGGTAGGCAACCTCAGGATTAGAGCCCCCCATCGTGATCCGAACCGTCATTGATGATTCTCCCAGTTCGCTGATTAAGACCTCCCATTTGCCGCCCGTCCAAAGCGGGTTGGCTTGGAGAATGGTATCGACTTGCTTGCGGATGGATGAGAGTGAGGCATCCAATGCGAGCACCAGGGAAAAAGAAGCCAGCGATTCGGCTGAGGTTCGGGTCCAGTTGGTAAAAGGCCTTTCGAGGAAATAGGTAACGGGCAAAATCAAGCGGCGAAGATCGCGCAATCGGACTGAAACGAAGCTGAAAGTGATTTCCTCTATCGTTCCGACAACATTCTCGACTTCGATTACATCGCCAAGCGCAATGGGCTGCGTAATCGCAAGCTGCAAACCAGCGAACACGTTCTGCAAGGTTCGCTGAGCCGCCATTCCCGCAACCAGCCCGACGATTCCAGCTGATGTCAAAAGGCTCGCGCCAAAGCTACGGACTTCGTCAAAAACCATGAAAGCTGCACCCAGGGTCGCTAAAATCACCAGAACGTTCAGTATCCGATGCAAGACGGAATACTGAGTTTGCGCCGCTCGAATTTGGCGTTCTTCGCCCCCGTATTTTGACTTTGCCCGATTAGCGATCTTGGCTTCAACCAAACTGAGGGTTCTCAAGGTATTGATGCCGATTAAGATGATAACGAGCACCAGGGTACACCGTTCAATTAGACCTTGAACATGGCTGGGAAGCCCCAGCATCGGGATTACCAGAAAGACAAACGAGAGCGGTAAAAGCGCCTCCAGAGCTTGGGCTCCGGTCAGCACCAGAATCGCACGGGAGTGTTCGAGATCCTTGAGAGCCTCCTCTCTCAATCTGCGGCTGTGGAGCCGGCCGAACGTAATGATTAGGTTAATCGATACGCCGATCGCCAGGACCACCGGCAACCTCCACTCCCATCCCGGCCGGCTGAACCAATTTGAGACAGTCGATCGAAGCCCAAAATCATAAAGGAGGACGAAATAGATTCCGATGCTCGCTGTAACCAGGATCAGACGCGAAACCATCAATTGAGCCGCCAGACAGAAAGCTACCCAACCGGAAGGCGGCGCTTCAAACTGCCCCTTGGCAGCCAATTGAGTCGGACAGTGGATATGGGATCTAGCCAGCCCGACCGCTAGATAACGGTGCCCCCGCCACAAAGCGAACAGCACCAGTGAGAGAATCAGCAGATGAATCAGTATAACCATCAAACTATGCCAAATGGCCGAACATCCCGCGGCTGCAACTAGTGTCCTGTCCCATAAATAGCATAGCTTTCGTTGCGATCAAAATGGGCCGGCGGTCCGGCAGCTGCCGGACGCGAGGAGGGCGCATATCTGAATCGATACGTAACCGATCCCGCGGCCGCGGGACAGCCGCCGGCCCATTTTCATCGCAACCCTCCGGGCCGTGGCCAGTTGACTGTTTTTCCGCGTTGCTCACTCCTCACGTATCACTTCAGATATGCTCGTCGCTAGTGCCAGTGCGGCTCGCACCGCCTTGAAAAACAGCCAACTGTCCGACGGCTGCCGGACGAAAGCCATGTTATTTATGGGACAGGACACGAGGAAGCTAATTATTTTTTGTTACCTGAGTCGATCCTGCCGCGCAAGTTTCCAGACCAAGGGTCGGTAGGGACGAGCTCCCGTTCGTCCGTGTGTGCGTGCCTTACCCATCGACTGCTTTGTACCTCGGCCTCGAAGACCCCGGACCTCGAAATGAAATCCGAAGATTTTTTTACAGGAGGCTTCGACCTGAGCTCAGCCGAACGATAACGAAGGCAACGAAGGAGGTTCGGTTTTCGGTCTACGGGGCATCGTACGTCGGCAAGCCCCCTTCGTCCAGCTTCGTTACCTTCTGTAAAATTTCTCCGTCGAGCAGGAGCTCGTCCCTGCCGGTCTCACTCCCGAAGCGGATCGCTAAACGCGCACCACAGCCGAGCTCCCAGTTCCATTTCTTCGTCCGTCAGGAGGCTCTCTTCAAAACGGAGACACGCAGCAACGCACGCTTCACGGGATCCAACGAAGGTCAGGTCTTGCCTCCACTCGGTGTTACCGGATGACCTTTTCGAACCCAGCACTCCAACTAACCCAGCTTGAGACCAGAGACGGCTGGTACCCGGCTGTGAGGCGATCTGCACTTGGCCCCTTCCCCGTAGGACCCCTCTCCATCCTCCTTTTACGAACTCGTGAAAACGTTGCGGATGCAATGGTCGAGACGCTCCAATCGTCATCCGCGCAAAATCTTCATCGTAGATAACCCATCGCGCCTGCGAGTGTGAAACCGCACATTCAGTCAAGGGTTTCTGCAAATGTTGGTTCGCAGATCCCATCACCGGAATCGAGTCGAGACGAAATAGCCGCGTATCGACAACCGCCAACGCCGGGTTCAGGGCACGCAGCAAGCGCATAGCCAGTCCTAGTTCTTCCGCCTCGCTGGTCAGCGAATCGGTTAGCACTACCGTATCAGCGCATTCGATCGACTCCGTCAAACCATGCGCTCGACTACACGCGCCTTCCGAATTCAAATCGTCGGGCTTCCCTGGTTCGGAGGCAGCTTCTTTTGTCCAGAATGCTCCCGGTAGTCCAGCCGCTTCCAGCATCATGATAGAACGGGTAAGCCGAGCGATGGTCCCTAGATTGATCCCTCCAGGAAAAGCGCGCATGAGAGTTTCGCGGGCGCTCGGCAGATCGCGGTTCCCAGTGAACTCGATGACTACTTCTTCGGCTAAGCCTTTTCGCCTGATCGCGCTGAGTTCCAAGAAAAGATCGGCTCGAAACGGCACGACCTGTCCGGGTTGCGCGATTTTGATTTGTTTGGTTTCCGCGGAATGAAATTCAACCGTGCGATCGGCCGGAACCAGCTGGCGCTGGCGGTCAAAAGTCAGCACGATGAGCGGGCGCGAACCGGCGTGGGCTTGAGCGATCAGTTGCTCCAATACGACCTCACGAATTACTCGATTCGGCCCTGCCAATAACGTCACGTTTAAAGGCGATTGCGGTCGTTGCGACAACATGAAGAGAGATTAATGAAGCCCGCACAAGATGCAAGTGGCTTGCAATAAAATTCCCGGAATCACGACAGGATCTTTCACAACCAGGCAGACACTGAGTGAAGCAGCAGAGTCGGAAATAACTCACAGCAAGGCCACAAAGGCCGCAAACAAAGTCTCTAACGAGAATTTAGAACCAGCTGTTCTGGTGTTTTGTTCCCTTACCTTTCCGGCCTTCGCGGCCTTGTTGTGTAAATCGTTTTTCAACGGTAGGGACGAGGTCCCGCTCGTCTGGACCGCGTCACTTCGTCGGCCTCGCAAGCGAGGCCGCTCCAGGGGAATAAATTCAATGCACGCGGGTCAATACGATTGAAGCGATTGAATGCTCCCAAGGAAATGGGAACAGGCGGTCGTGCAAATTATCGACTCAAATGTCGAAGTGCAATGAAGGAGGAACATCGCATTGGATCTCCCAATGCGTCGCATATGAAAACGAAGCGTTTATCCTATTGGATCATAGCAGCAGCTGCTGCTGCTGCCGGTTTGTTGCCGATCTTGGCACAAGCGCGGGGGTCAGGTCATGGTTCCGGAGGATTCAGCGGACGGGGATTTGGTCACCATTTTGGATCGTTCCACGGTGACCACCATTTCTTTCACGACAATTTCTTTCGCGATCACCGCAGATTCTTCGTGGGTTTTGATTTTATTGGGTTCGGATTTCCTTACTGGTGGTATCCGGACTACTACTACTACGGGTACTATGGATACCCGTATTCAGATTCCGATGATTCGCAGGTTTACGATTACCGCTACTGGTATGGCTTAGCTACGGCGGTCCAGACGAAGCTCACTGAGCTTGGATACTACCGGGGTCCTATCGATGGCGTCATTGGTGTGCGGTGCCAGGAATCGATCAAGGCGTTTCAAAAGGCCAAAGGCCAAACCGCTAACGGGCTTATTAACCCGGATTTGCTGAAAGCTTTGAAGTTACCGGCGGTGCCGCGCACGGCTTGAAATAACGTAAATTTCACCACAAAGGCACAAAGGACGCGAAGGTAGAAGCCGATCCAGAGTGAAGGTTTTTTTTGAAGCGGCTACCTTTCTGTTTCTCGATATCTTTGTGGCCTTTGTGTCTCAGTGGTGAATTCATTTTGCCTTAGCGGCTTGGCGTGAGATTTTTGTCTGCATCGGTTGTCGCTACGCCGCTTTGTCTTCTCGTTGTGCGAGTTTCCTTGCAACCAACACAATCAATTCCTCGGATTCGTCAGTCTCGTTCGGCGGCCGTTTCGGAAACGCCTTGTGTTCTATTTCAAAATGCTGTTCTTCTAAAAACGCGTAGAGCTGACGATTATCCTTGAGACCCAGATCGGAAAATAAGGAGTGGTTTCCTCGATACGGTAGATTGAGGATAATAATTCTGCTGTTCGGTTTTAGGTAGCTGGCAAACCCGCACAGGACCTTTCGAAAGTCCACGTAGTTTAACGCATCGGAGATCACAATCGTATCGGCCCGTTGAATCTCTACATCCTTTCTAGGATCGATCCCCAGGAATGCGCAGCCCCTGAGGAGAGCCTTTCGGAAAGTCAGCCGATCAAGTTGTCCGATCTTCTCTCCGTCCAAGCGGAGCCTTAGCTCGTCAACCGATCCACGGTTGTCGGCGGCGATATCGACGCAAATCCGTTTTCTTCCCGGCCTCGGCTCAAGTAATCGAGTAACCGGCTGTGCTCCGCTACCGATATCGACGATCAGGTCGCCGATCCGTCCCTGGCTCTCGAGCTCATCGAAAACAGGTTTCAGCAGTCGCTGTTTCAGCTCCGGAGCATAGGTTTCTCCCCAGTATTCTTGCCAGGGGATCCCCTCTCCTTGCTCCGGCCTTTTGCCGAATATTGGCCGATAAAAAAGCCAATTAAGCATGAAAAATCAGTAGCAGTGCCAGTCCCTCCTGCAAACCGCAGATTAAGCGAAGAGCAATAATATCCGCAGATTACGGCTAATGGTAGGAGCCTGCCTGAAAGACATCGACGACGGCCCTAGGAAAACGGTCTCTCTTACGTCGCCCACTAAATCGGAAGCTCAAATCGTAATCTGCGTATCTGTGTAATCTGCAGATATTATCTCTGTTCTGTCGAAGCAGCATTTTCTGCTTGCGCTTCTCTTTCGAAAAAGAGACAAGAGCGGCTGAACGAAGGCGGAGGGTCAAACCGAGTCTGGAGAGAGGATGGTTTCTGGAAACGCCGAGAAAAAGCGAGAACGCAGCCTGAACGCTTTACCGTAACCTCAATACTGTAATGACGATGTCCCCTAGAAAAGCCATTGCCTTCGCCGGCATCCTTCTACTCGGCCTTTGGGCAGGATCGAAACTCAAAGGTGCTTCGCCGTCCGCATCCCCTTCGCCATCGGCATCTGCTACGCCGGCGGCGACTCCTGCAACGACAGCGTCAGCTTCGCCGCATGCGTCCACTTCGCCGCAACCGTCCGCTTCGCCGCAGGCTTCCGCATCACCTGCTGCTTCAGTGGCTCCTGCCCCTTCTGCGACCCCGGCAGCATCCCCTTCTCCGGCAGCTTCTCGCTCCGACGTGATTTCTGCAGTTTCGCCTTCGCCTTCGGCTTCAGAACCTAGCCGGGCCAAAAGACGACGGCCACCACGCGGCGACAACGACAACCCGCACCGCGAACCTGAGCACAGGCATCCAGGGCCTCCGGGGCCACCACCACAGGGTTAGAGGTTGACGGTTGGCCGTTTTTGGCGGTTGGCCAAGGCAGTCAACATAGAGCGCCAGAAGGCTGTGGCCCCACGGGGTAGTGACAGCAGTTTTCGCTAACTTGCCGAGCGCGCACGCGTAACCTAATCGTAGGAAGCCGGCGCGTGTTTAAAGCCCGGCCATGCAGCGGAGTCATGGCCGGTCACGACCAACGCCTCAATTTGCCGCGCAATCTGGCGCAGCTTTTTAACGGAGCGAACGGCTTCCAATGTTGAAGTCGCAAAGCTGGGGAGTGACCTCTCCTCCCAGTGATCCATCGTGTAAGCGGCGTCAATTGCCAGCAAGATGGGTCCGCTTCGCGGCAGCGTGATTAAAAACGACTGATGACCTACAGAATGACCGGGCGTGAAGATGATTCTTACAGTCCCATCACCAAAGAGGTCATAGGAATCGGTGCTCGATCCATACAAGAAATACCAATTCAATCCTGCCACGTCAAAATCGCTCCTGGCAAACGCATCTGCCGCAAACCAGTCTGGGGTGAGAGCGTATTCCAGCTCTCGGCGTTGAACAATATGAATGGCGTTGGGGAACCTGCCTACCGCGCCGGTGTGATCCCAGTGCAAATGTGATAACAGGACGTACTTGATGCTGCCGGGGTCGATTCCTAGGGCTTGCAGTTCCTGGAGGCAGCCTTCTTTCTCGGTTAGGATTGGTTCATATCCGCGGAGACAGGCTTCACTGGGACGGCCTTGCGGATCGGATGCGCATTCGACCGCCATGCCTCCGTCGATTACTACGTTTCCTTTCGGGTGTTGAAGGCTGTTTTTTTGCGCGAGAAAGGAGCCGTCTCATCCGCTTGTGCCGGAATTTTCATCCCTTTGTATGGAAGTGGCAAGATCGGTTCGGACAAGAGCGAGACGGTAGCTGAAAACGAGATAGGAAGATTTTTTTACAGAAGGGTAACGAAGGATTTCCTCGGGTTTTCGTCGCAGGAACGTTGGGGAGCCAATAACCCTTCGTTAGCTTCGTTATCTTCTGTAAAAGTCTCTTGGTTTCTCTTCTGTCCAGGCTTGCTAACGATTTGCTCCCGGGAGGACGAGTCTAGGCTCCGTCGTGGAAAATGATACCCACGGTATAACGGCGACCGGAGCGCACCCGGCTGACGCCGTGGCGCAGATTCACCCGATAAGTCCCGCGGGTACCTTGCATCGGCCGATGATGAACGGCGAAGGCAACCGCGTCCCCTTGCCCTAATGGCACCACCTCGGCTCGAGTCGGCATCCGCGGACGTTGTTCCGCCAAAACAAACTCGCCTCCAGTGAAATCTTCACCGGGTTCGGAGAGCAGAATGGCGACTTGAACCGGGAAAGCGAGATCACCATAGAGATCTTGATGGAGGCAATTGTAGTCGCCGGGCACATACTGCAGTAACCAGGGTGTCGGACGGAGTTGACCGCAGTCGTGACGCCGTTTCAGGAACTGGCTATGCAACGAAGGATTTTCTAGGTTTTCGTCGCAGAAGCGTTGCCGGGCCGATAACTCTTCGTTAGCTTCGTTGCCTTCTGTAAAAATCTTTTCGTTTTTCTTCTGTTCACGCCCCTCGGACCAGGGTAGATGCTCGGTCAGTACTTTCGTCTTTGGCAAATTCATGTCAGGGCAATTCGTCTCGTCATCACTGATCGGCTTACGGCCGACAATTTCAGCGCCTGATTCAGATATAACGGTCCACCGCCCCGGGAGCATTCCGATTCTTGCTACCTTAGTGATCGTTCAGCGATTCCGTAGGCTCGAATTCATGGCCCGGTTTTACATGAGAATTGGAGAGGCCCAAGTATTGCCAGACGAAATAAACTGCCACTGCCATCAGCCCGCATACAGCTAAAAGGACGAGTTCTCTAATACGAACATTTCCGGATTCACCTGACTTGGCCATGGCGCGGGCGAAACTCGTCTAAAACTCGTTCCGCAATAGCAGATAGTAGATAGCAAATAGCAAATGAAAATCGGCAATCATCGCTCGTAGACCTCGAAGTGGATCACAAATGGCTCTTTCTCGACGAGAAAATCGTCATCGAAGTCATAATAACGGGCCTGTTGATAGTCTTCCCCAGCGAATCGTTTGATGGCATCGACATCGTCCCAAAAGGTTAACATCTGAAAGTGAGCAAGGCTTCCATCAACCCGGTGAAGACAATAAGCGCCCCGGTTGCCAGGGGTTCGTTCATAATCTGGTAAGGCGATACTGCGCATTTTCCCAAGATAAACCTCACTTTTCTCGAGAGGAACCGCTCCATGCCAAATCCGTGCGATCATTTCGCTTCTTAGACCTATACCGAAGAGGTATAGGGCTGCCCGCGCCTGATGTTATCACCGCGAAATTTTGCGGCCTACGACGCGAGAACTCTGCCCTCTCCTACTTCAGTAGCTCCCTGACCTTAGCGGCGACTGCTATCCCCAATTTTCTTTCAGACTCGGCGGTAAGATGTAAGCCATCGATCCCATCCGTCGAAATCACCGATCCCGCGTTTAGAAACTCTGCCCCACCCATTTTTGCGACCGCTTCATACAGGGCCGGAAGCTGTTTCGATTTCTCCAAGCCGTCTTTGAACATTGGGCCAAAGATTGGTCCCTGTTCGATTTCCGGGTTCAATGAAGGAGGACATATCAGCAAGACTTTGGGATTTTTGTAGGTTGTGCCGACGCCGCCGTTTAAGGTGTTTACCAGATCAATTAGATGAGCAGCACCGATCGCGATCCGGAGTGGGGTCCGATCAAACACAGGTTTAAGATCATTAGTTCCGAGCATGATGATAACCAGATCTACCGGCAAATGGGAGGCCAGACAGGGCTGTAGATAGGCACTTCCGTCAAGCTGAGCGCCGCTGATCGGTGAACCTGGGTCTCGCGCGTCCGTGGTTCTGCCGTCTAAACCCTCCTCGATTACCTGATAGTTAGTACCCAGCTCCTTTTGCAAAGCCCCGGGCCAGCGATCATCCGGACCATATCTGGTGCTGGGAGGATTCGGGTTTGGAATCCAGCCATAAGTGATTGAGTCTCCGTAAGCAACGATTCGAAACGGTCCCGCATAACTGGATGCAGCCAGGAATAGCGCAGCGAACGAATAGATGAGCTTTTTCATAAGGGGGGGTCTGAACCTAAGAAGGATTTCGCTCCATTCGCTTTCGACGACAAAGAGAAAGTCGCTGATTTTTCCTACCGCGAAATGCTTCCGTTCCGGTTCCTAAGCGCCTCGTTTTCGAGTCAGCATAAACTCATTGCCTTCGGTATCCACACACATCGCCAGATGTGGCGGTTCATCTCCTTCGGGTTGAGGTTCGCGAGTGAGCTGGCCACCGGCAGCGACAATCTCTCGTGCACCGGCGATAACATCCGGAACCTGAAAACTCATGCCCGTCCAAGTTCGTTTCCCCTCTCCACCGCCATGGATACCGATGGTCGCGCCCCCCACAGAAACCTCGCTGATGACTTCGGATGCCTTGATCACTTCAGCACCGAAAACTTCGTGATAGAATCGCACGGCGCGTTTCGAGTCGGCTGCCCAGATCACATACTTCACACGTTCAACCTTCATACTCGGATGATAAGCGGTACTGACTAGGCTGGCCACACGAGCATATGGCGAATCTTTCGATAGGGACGAACTCCCGCTTGTCTGTACTTATCTGCAGCACTTGTCTTTTGTTCGATCTAAAGCGAACACTGCAAGATGGCTACCGTGAAGAATCGCCGTATCTTACTTGCACGCCGCCCGACTGCAGAACCGAACGAAAGTGATTTTACTTTCTCTGAGGTCGAGCTGGAAGAGCCGCAAGCTGGTCAAATGCTATTGCGGACGCTCTGGTTGTCTCTAGACCCATACATGCGAGGGCGCATGAAGGCGGAAAAATCGTATGCGCCTCACGTTGAGCTCGGCGACGTCATGGTTGGAGGTACAGTCAGTGAGGTGGTCGCCTCGAAAATCGAGAGCTTTGTCCCTGGCGACTTCGTTGAGGGCCGAACCGGTTGGCAGGAGTACGCCCTGTCCGATGGAACCGGCCTGAGCAAAGTAGACCCGACTCTGGCTCCAATCTCAACCGCCTTAGGTGTTCTCGGCATGCCGGGCAGAACCGCCTACTTCGGTCTCCTGAGTATAGGGCAACCGAAACCAGGCGAAACCGTAGTAGTCTCAGCGGCAGCCGGCGCGGTCGGAGCGATCGTTGGCCAGCTCGCCAAGATAAAAGGGTGCCAGGTGATCGGAATAGCCGGCGCCCCGGAGAAGTGCGATTACGTAGTCAACGAGCTTGGGTTCGATAACTGTATTAGCCACTACCAATCTAACCTGGCTGGTGCACTGGAAAAGGCTTGTCCAAAAGGAATCGACATCTATTTCGAGAACGTGGGGGGAAAAGTATTCGAGGCCGTACTGCCGCTCATGAACGACTTCGCCAGAATCCCGCTCTGCGGATTAATCGCACACTATAATGATAGCCGGTTACCGGACGGACCTAATCAGATACCGCTGCTAATGAGGACCATCCTTAGGCGGCGCTTAACCGTACGCGGCTTTATCAGCAGCGACTTCGCCGAGCAACAAGCCTCATTTTTTAACGATATGAGCCGTTGGGTCAGGGAGCAGCAAGTCAAGTATCGAGAAGATATCGTGGACGGATTGGAGAACACACCCGGTGCGTTTCAAAAACTGTTCCGAGGCGAAAATTTCGGCAAGTTACTCGTTCGAGTAGGATCGCCCGGGAGTCGCTAGGCGGAAACGATAGTCGTTTGAGGTTCCTCTCATTAGCGCACCTCGTACCCAGCCTCTGACAGGCTGCCCGGCCCAAAATAACCGAAGAGTGTTCTCGTGAGGACACCGGGCGGATTGTCGAATCCGTGATATTCAGTGGCGGGAATGTAGGCAATCTCGCCCGCCGACAAGCTAACTGCCTCTTCCGGAGTAAGATGTTTGCCCCCACCATCGATAATAAAGAGGATCTCATCGGCGTTTGGATGTCGATGATGCTGGTGGACACCGCCTGGCTCAAACGTGCTCGCGCCCAGGACAATGTTTTCAGCGCCAACTGTTTCCCGGGTAATTAACCAAAAGACGCCTAGACCGATAAAACCGGCATCTTCGTCGAGGCTGCCATCACCCTGGAGATCACGAAGCCGCACAACGGCCGCCTGCGGCTTGCCTTTCGCATCAGCTATTCCAGAGAAGCTCTCATACCCGGCTTCCGGCAGACTGCCGGCCCCGTGAAGAGTTACCAGTCTAGCAGCCCCGTTCCCCGTGTTCCGAAACCCGTGCCATTCACCCTTCGAGACGTAAATAGCATCGCCGGATTCTTGGAGGACACCTCCCTGGTCAGTCAAATGGAGCCCCCTCCCACTCAGTAGAAAGGTTGCTTGTTCGCAGTTGGGATGGCGATGCAGCTTGTGCTCGCCACCCGCGGCAAACTCGGCGATAGACAGCATTCCCCGGTGCGAATCCGCGTTCGCCGAGTTTATTAAAGGCTGAACACGTGCCCCAGATATGTCCGGATGCGTCTTCTGCTCTGCCGGAGCGTCATAGATTGAGACTTTCAGCATGGCCAATTTCTCCTAACGAATCGTGTAGCCGCCATCGATAACGAGTTCCGCCCCGGTCACGAAGGCAGCCTCGTCGCTGCCGAGATAAAGCGCTGCATAGGCGACCTCCCGCGGTTCTGCCATCCGTTTGAGGGGAGTGTCATCGACGATCACTTGATTCATAGCCGGGTCCTGGCGTTCAATGATCGCAGTCCGAATAATGCCGGGATGGATTGAATTCGCCCTGATTAGCGGCGCATAGGTAAGAGCCGCGTTCTTCGTCATGCACGTGACGGCTCCTTTGCTCGCTTGATAGGCGGCAACCCCAACGGCCCCAATAAGACCCCAAATGCTCGAGATATTAACTATGGAACCGCCTCCACTCTTCTTCATCAGGGGAACACAAGTACGGATCCCAAAGAAGGGTCCGTGCTGATTGACAGCGACGACCCGCAGATAAGTCTCCATAGACACACAATCGATGGCCTCGTAGGAGCCAACGATTCCTGCATTGTTCACGAGAACAGAAAGTCGTCCCTGCTCCGCCTCAACGCGTGCGACCAAAGCGCGCCATTGATCCTCGTCGCTAACATCGTGCTGGATACGGATGATGTTCTTCAGCTGCGCGGACTTTTCCGGGAACACGATATCAGTCGCATAAACCACGGCCCCCTCTTCTGCGAAAAGCTCAGATATAGCCCGGCCGATACCGCTCGCAGCACCGGTGACAACCGCGATTTTTCCGTTAAGACGCACGGTTCTCCCCTGCGAATTCCACCAAGTACTTTGGTTTCCGGCGTCGGGTGGCTTTCATGTCTCGAAACAGTTTGTCGGTTTCCTCAATCGGTCCGGTGCGATCAACGAGTTGAAGAGGATCAATTCGTCCGGACGCGAACAACTCCACGGTCTGTTCGTAGTAGTCTAGTCCGTGCAAAATCCCGTGAAAGGTAAGGTCTTTGAGCGTGAACAACGACGGAATAAATTCGCGGGCGGGTTCATTAACCACTCCAATAAGAGACGCACGTCCACCCAGGTCGAGAATTCGGGCCGTTAGCCCCGTGCTAACCGCGGCGCCGGAAGCCTCCAACACCACCGAATAAGAGTCGGCTTTCACTTCGCTTGGTCGTAACGTCCGGTCGGCACCGAGAGTCTTCGCGAACTCGAGTTCGGTTTCCTCGATCCCGATGACATCGACACTGGAAGCCGACAGCTTCGCCATCAACATGGCTAAGAGGCCGAGTGTTCCCGTGCCGATGACGGCGACTCGGTCGTCTGGACGAATATTAGCCCGCTCGGCGGCGTGATACGCAGTCACCGAAGGCTCGACCAAGGTCGCAGCCTTAAGGCTCAGTGACGGAGGCACTTTCGTGACAGCATATGCAGGGACCGAGACATACTCTGCTGCAGCACCCTGGATATAACGCAGCCCTACCTCCTTAAGGTTGCGACACAGATGTCGCCTACCCCGGCAGCACATGTCGCAGGAATGGCAGGGAACCATACAATGACCGACCACTCGATCCCCTACCACGGGCGTTTCTACATCGCCGGAGACAGCCACAACCCGGCCGGTATACTCGTGCCCAAAAACGAACGGGTATTTAAGGTACTTGTGCTCCAAATAAAAACTGTTGCCCTCTAAGAGGTGTAGATCTGTGCCGCAGATTCCCACAAATGCAGTCTCAATTAGGATATGCCCCGGTCTAACCGTCGGCACTGGAAGACGCCCCGGTTGCAGGGTATCTGGACCCGTAATGAGAACAGCCTTCATTGTATCCATACGATTCACTTCTGGAGCTTTACGCGAAAAGAAAACCTGTTCTGAGAAATGGTTGTTTTCTTGGGGGAAATAGTTCTCGCTGACCCAAATTGACCGGAAAACTTAAAAAGTGTACACACAATAAGAATAGTGTCAATCCACCTACTGTATACACTTCTAAACCCAATCAGACGGCTCATAGCCTTGGCCACGTCGGTTGCAGCTATTCCTGGGCTTCCGGACGGACTAGAATTTTCATCGCCTTTCCTTGGAGTGCATTCTGGATGGCCACTCCACCAAAATTACTCCTCGTCTACCGGGGCGACAGCATTCAGCTCAACCGGAGTATAAAACTTACCGCCAATGGGTTGATAACTCGCTGCAAAGCATAGCGCTCGAATCTTGCCTTCTCCGGTCGGATAAATCGTGTGACGCTGATTGGGAGGTATATAAACTAGGTCTCCTGGGGCCACTCGGCGTGCTTCGTTTTCGATCTGGACCACGCCTCTGCCCTCGACAACAAAGTACCACTCATGGGTATTATGAAAATGTGGTTCGGCCTTGCTCCCAGGATCAATCTCAAAGTCATCGATGAATTCCAGGTAGGTTCCTTTGGTTTGCTCTGCCAAATCCCAGCGCTTAAGCAGCGGGTAAACCCGGACCGTTTGGTGCACGGTTATGGGCTCGACAGTTTCTCGAGAGGAGATTTTCATTGGGTTCATGCTGAATGGTGTTTGTTAGTTGCTGCTGGCTCAAATTGCTTCCAGCCGATCTCAGACCGTGCCGGCTCGAGGCTAATTAATCACACCGATTTTGTCTCGGTCGGTGGTCAGGGCGACAGCGGTGATCGCCATGATCGGGTTCGGAGACGGTAAAGCAGCAAGTGCATACATTTTGAACGTGCGGACAATTTATGCCGTCAACTATTGGGCCGTGTAGCCGCCGTCAATCGCTAGTTGTGTCCCCGTGATGTAACTGGCCTCATCCGATGCCAGAAACAAAACCCCGTATGCGATTTCCAGCGGATCTGCTTGTCGTTTTATTGGGTGCCGAGCCACCAGATTTTGGATGTAGTCTGCACCTTCCGGACTAATCGAGGCAGCCGCCAGCGCCATGGGTGCGCGAGTTGATCCTGGCAAGACCGCATTAAATCGGATGCCCTGCTCCGCGTAGGTAACGCCATCGCTTTTGGTCATCATGATGACCGCAGCCTTAGTTGCGTGATAGAGCGGCAGGTCCGCATTGCCAACCATCCCGTAGGTCGACGAAATATTAACGATGCTGCCTTTGCGCCGTTTGGCCAGCATATTTGCGACGACGAACTTCGTGCAAAGGAACGTCCCTTTGACATTAACGGCGAAGACTTTATCAAAATCTTCTGAGCTAGCCTCGTGAGTAAGACGCGACGTGCCGGGGATCGCCGCATTGTTCACCAGAATATCAATTTGACCCAAATCGTCCGACACCTTTTGCACCGCACCTTCGACATCCGCTGAACAGGTGATATCGACGGAGTAGAATCTTACCTGGCCACCTGCAGCAGCAACTCGATCCAACAACTCGGCAGCTGCGGTCTTGGCGATATCGAAAATGGCCACGTGAGCGCCTTCTTTGCCGAACAACTCGGTAATGGCTTGGCCAATGCCACCAGTTCCGCCGGTAACAATCGCGACTTTACCGTCTAGTCTTTTCATATCGGGTTTTCCTTTGCTTTCGACTCAAGCTTGGCTCGCAGCCGTCCTGCTTTGCTGATTCGGTATCGCCGCCATTAAAAGAAGCCCACCATCGACCACGATGGTCGTCCCTGTCGTATAGGCAGCTTCTGGATCGAGGAGCTGGGCAATGGTCAACGCCATCTCTTGCGATCGCCCTGGCCGACCAACCGGGATGTAGGGCCGTTCCCGACCGGTCACGGATTCGTCCGGCGCCCCGCTCATTGCGGTTGCGGTTTCGCCGGGTGCAATCGCATTGACCGTGATCCCGTAGGGAGCAAGCTCGAGCGCCATGCATTTCGTCAACATGCCGATCCCGGCTTTTGAGCAACAGTAAGCAACCGCATCCATTAGCGGGACTAGCTCATGCACCGAAGACACATTGACGATCCTGCCCGCGGTCGACTTAGCTACCATGCGGCGCGCGGCAGCTTGCCCGGCAAGAAAAGTACCGGTCAGATTACCATCAATCGTCCGTCGCCAGCCTGTGAGATCGAGCTCAAGAAATCTCTTGAAATCGAGTAGGCCCGCGTTGTTGACGAACGCATCTAAGCCGCCGAGTTGGTTAGTGAGAAGCTCGATCGCGCGAGATATCGAGTCGGGTTCCTCTAATTGCATCCGTTCGACGAAGGCTCTCCGACCGATTGCTTTGACCGCGTCCGCCGTTCGCGCGGCACCAGCCGAATTGGTTCCATAGGTCATACCAAGGTCATAGCCTCGTTGCGCCAACACCAATGCGGTGGCCTTGCCGATCCCAGAGCCGACCCCGGTAACGATCGCCAGACGCTCGCTCATAACGTTCTCCGCATCGCCGGCAACCTGGTGGCCGTGTCCCAATGGAAGGGCATCATTAGCTTCGGACGTCATGAAAACCTCCCTTTCAGCTTCGAACGGAAAACCTGGTATCACCGCCCTGATTTTTTGGGGGTGACAGCTTGATCTTTAGGATCAGCCCTAAGTGTATACACTATTCCCTACCCGGCTGTAAAGTGGAAACTGTAGTCTGCATATCGTAAACCGCTTACCGCTTTCAATTCATTGGGATTCCGGCTGCGTCTAGGACCCGCCAAAGCGATTCCCCTGATCGTTTCCCAGCTGCTTCCGGCGACAGCGCATCCGCTTCGTCCGAAAAAACTTCCGGACCGATGTGTCTCAGATGCCCTTTTTCCTGAAGAATGGTCAAGATCTCCACCACCGGCAATTCTCCTTCTCCTGGAAATTTGCGATACCTTACGGTGTCCTCAAATAGAGTGGCTCCACGTTGAGTTTTCATGGCGTCAACCACCTGCACACTGACGAGTTGTTCGCCGGGCAAGGATCTTAAGAGTTCGAAGTCGGGACGGCCCTTCGAAAAATGCCAGGTATCGACCATGATGCCTGCGTTTTTCCGTTGGGCTCCGCTGACAATCGCCCAAGCGCTAGCCAAGTCGGGCAAACCCCAGAACGGCATAAACTCTAGGTCGACCCACAGACCGTTTTGGGCAGCCCGATCACACAGCCGGCCAAACCCATCGATCAGAACATCGAGAGGGAAAGCACCTTTATCATAACCGGCGACCGCTAGAATGGTTTCTAGTTCAAGAGCTTCACAGATCGCAAAACATTCATCAGCACTAACATCAAAGCGCGCTCTTAGTCCTGCGTCGATTTCTGAGGGAACCCGAATTGGCGCCCAATCGGTCAGCGTATCCAGGTGTCGCAACACCACGCCCCAGTCGTTTGCCATGGTTACCATATCCCTGGCTGAGAGACCTGAAGCTCTACCTTGCCGATATGCTTCCGGTGCAACTGCTAAGCTGGTAAATCCGCCCGCCTGCGCAGCCTCGAGATGTTCACGAAACGAATGCCTGCGTACAGGTGCTGGCCAAAATACGTAATCAATGGTTGCTGGCTTCATCCTCAGACGTAACGAGAAGAAAAGACGTTCCGCGCGATCGGCCGCTTGGGTAACTTAATTCGGCGTGGAGGTAAGCAATCGCATCGCCGTGCGAACTGCGACGGGTTCATGTTCGGGGGCTAGCATGCCAAGCAAACCAAGAACCACTGAAGAATAGTGCCGCGCTAATCGTTCCGCTGCTGAGACCGGGTCGCGTTCACTACAGGCATCTAATATTGACTTGTGTTCTTTGACTCCCTTTGCCCAGGCGCGAGGCGCCTCTGTGGTGTACGCTCTCCGATAACGCTCCGCGTGTTCTGAGAGTCTAACAATTTCACGCCGCTGGCGTTCACCTGCGCATTGGACGAGACCAGCGTGAAATTCTCGATGGGGAATCTCCCATGATTCGTAATCTTCGAGACGGGCAAACTTTTCCATTTCGTTCAAGAGATTCTTCAGCATCGCGAGAGCTCCTTCAGAGAGCAACGGCACCGATAAGCGAATCGCTAGCCCTTCTAAAAGAATGCGCATAGCATATAAATCTTCCAGTCCGTCCAAAGAGAGGCCAGCCACGCGCATCCGTTTGTTAGATTCGCCTTCAATTAGCCCCTCTCGTTGCAGCATGCGGAAAGCTTCGCGCAGCGGCGTCCTGCTTACGCCCAATCTTTTCGCCACGTGAACCTGATTCAGAATCATGCCTGCCGGCAACTCGTTTCGCAGGATAGCAGCTCGCAGCTCATCATGGACAGCTTCCGCATTCTCCCAATCATTCCGTTTCGGAAGAATCAACAACTCGTTGGCGCCGTTTGTGTCTGGTGAATGCGATGCGCTCGATTTCTTCATGTCGTGATCAGATGGATGACCGCAGCGGAGTGTTGGAGTGTTGGAGTAATGGAGTGTTGGAGTAGTGGAGTATTGTAAGTAATGGAGCGTCAGGTGGCTAGCGGAACGCCATACTCTCTGAAATTATCTGGTGGAAGTGGGCCCCAGATATTGTTCCATTCGGGAACATCGCTCCAGTCGCGCCATTGATAGGTTTCTTCGTTCTCGATCCGCAAGATATCTGCAAAGTATTCCACGAGAGCACCGGTTGAGTCGGCGTGATAGGTAAACAGATTGTTACCAGGACCGTGCCGGCCTGGCCCCCAAACGAGCTGAGCATGGTGTCCTCGCAGCGCGTCACCCAGTTGCTTGAAAGCCGACCAGTCGTCAACCTCCCACGCGTAGTGATGAAGGCCAGGTGTCCCCTGCAACAAGTTTATGGAGTGATGGATCTCGCCGCATCTCAGCCAAACGATTTCTCCCCCAACCCCTCGATCCGAGACTCGAAAGGATAGGATTTGAGTGAGAAAAGCTTCAACTTTAGGTATATCGTTCACCTTTAGAAGCGCATGACCTAATCGCCGCGGTCTAACCCCGCTGGTGGGATAAAAGGACTGATTGGTCTCGCCGGCAGAGGAATGAACTTCCACTGGATGACCTGACGGCAGCGAGAAGCGGATCAATTTAGTAACACCCGGATAGACATCGTGCTCTTCGAAAAATTTAACGTTGGCTTCAGAGAGGCGCGACTTCAGGAGGCTGAACGAATCTTCGTTAGTAGCTTCCAGACCAACTGCCAGTAGTGCGGCTTGTGCGCCCGGGTGTAACACGAGCTCAACTTCCCGGTCGTTAGAACTGAAATAGCGTCTTTTCGCCTCAGAACCAACCCAACGTAGCCCCAGCACTTCCTCTGTGGTTTCGGTTGCTGATTCGAGATCCGTGACGGCAAGGGAAATGTAGCCGAGGGATTTGGTAATCGGATAGATCTGTGAAGAAAACATAGTAAGAAAGGTGAAAAGTTCTTCCTAGTTAGACCGTCCCTGACCCAACCACGGGATTTGCAAGGAGGCCGATGCCAGAGATCTCGACCTCGATCACATCACCGGCCTTTAGGAAAAGCGCGGGTTCTCTCTTAAAGCCGACGCCGGCAGGCGTGCCGGTGGCGATAATGTCTCCCGATTCCAGCGTCATCGACCTGCTCAAGAAGGAGATGATTTCGGCAACGCCGAAAACCATATCTGCAGTTGAAGATTGCTGCACCACCTGACCGTTGAGACGGGTGATTAGTTCGAGTTCTTGCGGATCAGGAACTAGGTGGGCCGGAACTATACCTGGCCCCATAGGAGCAAAGGTGTCGATGGCTTTTCCTATGGTCCACTGACTGACCTGCAATTGGAGATCTCGAGCACTAACATCGTTAAACACGCTATACCCGGCCACAACCGAGAGTGCGTCGCTGGCGTTGATGTTCTGGCAGCGTCTACCAATCACCACCGCTAGCTCACCTTCATAGTCGATCTGCCGGCTAATCGCCGGCAGCTTAATTGCCTCTCCTGGTCCGATCAGCGAATTGCGGAACTTTGCAAAAACCACCGGTACCACCGGCACTTCTAAACCGGATTCCCGAGCATGTTCTCGGTAGTTAAGACCGATACATAAGATCTTGTCGGGGTCAGGTATCGGCGGACCAAAAATGGTGTCGGTTGGTATCTCTCGCCAAATGTTTCTCTTCTCACCTGACTGCACAATGACATCCTTGAGCGCACTTTGACTCGTTCTGAGCAGGTCACGAGCGGAGCCGGAGAAACCCAAGGCGTCAAGGTCGGCGATCCGAGAATTCTGCCGAATGGCAGTACGCCATTCAGTGGAAAGAGGCGAACGGTAGTTTATGAGCGCGGGGGCGTACATGAAATCAACGCGAATAAAAGAATTGAATTCATCAGAGAGACGCAGAGAGCACAAAGGAAAGACGATAAGAAACGATCAGATAGACCGCGGTGTACGCCGACCCTTGGTACTCCGCGTTTCTGTAGTGATTTTTCATTCCAGGCCAAATGTGTATACACTTTTCACTTGCTGTCAACGCGTAAATACGAAACAATCTCTCAGTCAGATGAGCTCATCCGGCTAAATTTCTAGCGCTAGTTCTGACCTGAAACCCATGGACAAACAGGAGACCAAAGATTTTCCGGACCGACGTTTCGGCACGCAAGGTAGCGTGGCCGTGGTTAACGGCGCTAGTCACGGGATCGGTCTAGCCTGTGCTCGACGACTCGCCTTGCACGGTTGTGAAGTTGTTTTAGTCAGCCGAACCGCAGATTCCTTGGCGGAGGTGGAGCGACACTTCACCTCTGAAGGACTAAAAGCACGATCAGCGGTGTGCGATGTTTGCGACCTCGATGCGTTCGCTGCGTTGATCAATGGGTTAGATCGCTTGGATGTCCTAGTGAACAACGCCGGCGGCAATCGTCCCGCTCCCTTTGTGGAAATAACTCGTCAAGACTTCGACTGGCTCGTAGATCTGAACATACGCTCGGTGTTTTTTTGCCAGCCAGGCTGCGTTGCGCAAAATGATTCAAACCGGGGCTAAGGGCTCGATTATCAACATCTCGTCGCAGATGGGACACGTGGGGCTGCCTAAACGCACCGTCTATTGCCTCACTAAACACGCTATCGAAGGATTCACCAAAGCACTGGCTCTGGAAGCCGCTCCATTTGGTATTCGGGTCAACACGGTTGCTCCCACCTTCGTGGTGACTCCAATGACGGAAGGCTATTTTGCAGATCCTGAGTTCGCCGAGTTTGTCCATTCACGGATTCCGCTTGGCCGTTGTGCAACCCCGGAAGACGTTGCTGATGCCGTCGTCTTTCTGGCCTCGGATGCGGCAGCGTCAATCACGGGAACCAGCCTGCGGGTCGATGGCGGATGGACTGCGCAGTGAGGTGCGAATAGGCGAATGGGCGATGCGGCGACAACACTGGAGAGTCTAACAAAGACAAGAACCAAAACCGCGAATGGACACGAATAAAAAACTAAAATTCACCACAGAGACACAGAGTTCGCAGAGGCTTAGTGATTTCTTCCTATAGCTCTGTGTTTCCGTGGTGAATTTTATTCGTGTTCATTCGCATCCATTCGGGTCCTTTTACTTATGATTAAAGTAATTAAAGCTGGCGTGGCCAGTACGGAAAAGCGGAAGCTCGATATCGAGATCCAAAACACGGTGAGTAATATCATCGATCAGATTGAAGCAGAAGGAGATGACGCGTTGCGTCGGCTCTCCGCAAAATTTGATAAATGGGATCGGTCCAGCTATCGCCTGAGCGAATCCGAAATTGAAACGATCGTGGCTTCAGTTCCTGAATCGGTGAAAGACGATATCAAATTCGCTCAGAAACAGGTCAGGACGTTTGCGGAGGCACAAAGATCGGCGCTAAGAGACATCGAAGTCGAGACCTTGCCCGGAATACACCTTGGACACAAAAACATTCCGGTAAATAGCGTTGGCGCCTATGTACCTGGTGGGCGGTACCCGATGGTTGCATCCGCTCATATGAGTATTGTTACGGCGAAGGTTGCCGGCGTACCGCGGGTCGCAGCTGCTACCCCGCCGATGAACGGCGTCCCACCGGCAGCAACCATCGCGGCGATGGTGTTCGGCGGAGCCGATGAGATTTATGTCATGGGCGGAGTCCAAGCCGTGGCCGCTCTGGCGCTCGGCACTCAGACAATCAAAGCGGTCGATATGCTGGTCGGGCCGGGCAATGCTTATGTGGCGGATGCGAAACGCCAGCTCTTCGGCCGGGTGGGGATCGATCTGTTGGCGGGTCCGACTGAGACGTTGATTATCGCCGACGATAGTGCTGATGCGGAAATGGTGGCGACCGATCTCCTGGGCCAGGCCGAGCATGGACCAAGCTCGCCGGCAACGTTATTGACTACGAGTCAAAGCCTCGCAGCTGACATTGAAGACGAAATCCAAAGCCAACTAAAGACTTTGCGTACCGCTGATGTCGCCAGAGGCGCTTGGAAGAATTGTGGCAGTGTTATCTTGGTTGATTCAGAAGAGGAACTAATCTCGGAAGCCAACAAGATCGCTTCGGAGCATGTACAGGTCTTAACGAAGAATCCGGATCTATTCCTGGAGCGCCTCACTAATTATGGAGCGCTTTTCTTGGGGCCAGAAACAAATGTGGCTTATGGGGACAAGGTTATCGGCACCAATCACACATTGCCGACCGCCAGGGCAGCCCGGTATACGGGCGGACTATGGGTCGGCAAGTTCCTTAAAACCGTTACTTATCAGAGGTGCACGCCGGAAGCGAGCGCGTTAATCGGTGAATACTGCTCGAGGCTCTGTGAAATCGAGAATTTCGCCGGGCACAAAGCTCAGGCGGACTTGCGGATAAAACGGTATAGCAACCGGACGGCACTTGGGCATTAAGCAGGGTTCCAGGTCGACAGAAATGGATTCATAACAAGGTCGCAAAGGTCACTAAAGGATTATAGGACTGAGCCTCGGTTTAACCGTTGCGCTTCGGTTCTTTGATGTGAATCAGTTTGTCCCTCAATTCAACGCAATGAACTCTGCTCTTAAGGCTCGGGCTGAGAAAGGGCAGTGAGGTCGCTTTGGCTAAGCCGCGTCGGCGCCGTAATGCAACGCCTCTCGGGACTGCGGCTGCCGAGACGTTTTGCGGAGAAGCCCGATGAGCGAATAGGAGTGGATAAGGAACGCTCGTGGTACTGCGTAGATCGGTATCAACACAATTGGGAATACAATGGCGGATCCTCCAGTAGTTACACCGATCGCCACGGCATCAACCAGATCGGCCATACCGAACAGGTTCCAGGCAATAGCAGCACCGCGCGCGTAAGTCTTCCCGGAATACAACCAGTAAGCGACCAGCGGTGCAAAGATTCCGGTCAAGACATCACCAACCCCGGCCGGTATGGCAAAGACCGCTGGCAGCTCTCCCTGAAGAAACCGGACGATGAATACGCCGCCGAGAACTCGGAAGGTCTGGATCCCAATGAGCCAATGCTGGGGAATGGCTGTGACGATGCCGCGAAATGAGGTCGAAAGCAGAAGAAGGTACCCAAAACCCAGGGTTAATACCATGGCCATGGGGATCCGAGGCGGTAGAACGGCATTACGAAAAAAATTGTTTCCAGCGAGCAACATGATCGCGACCAGCCAAGCCGCCAACACCAGGGTCGTGCCGACGAGCCATGGCCATCGGCGCGGGTTCGGGCCAGCCCAGGTCCGGATGCCGAAACAGAGCCCGAGCCAGTGCATGGTAGACGAAATAGTTTGAGCGATTACCTGGAAGATAATGAGAGTCATGGGATAAATGCTTTCGAGAGCGAAACAGAGAAGTTCTTAGTTGGTTTAGTTGGCATAAAGTATGACCGACGGTGACATTCGGTACGATTCAGTACCAATGCTAACAACTAGGTGGTACGACATCGTACCTAATGCAAGCAGTTTTTCGCTATGAACCCTAAGATCGCGGCAAAATCGGACCTACCCACCCAAAGCACCAAAACGAATCAACTCGTGAACGCGTCGTCGAAGCCGCCTTTGCGAACGCCGGCAGACGACGAAATCAGAGAGCGCGCCCGCGCTGCGACGGAGACGTTAGTCTAGTCCAGATCTGGTAATCGGCGCTAGTTCAAGAGCCAAGGCTGGATCATGGCGTGCAACGCACCCCTCATTTCGAGAGCATGGTTCGGGCGATGTCGGCGACCTTAGAGCCGAGAATATTATGCGCCTCTGCATCTAAATGGATCCCGTCCATTGGACTTAGACTGACGATCTCACCAGCATCAAGAAAATCGCATCCGGATCTGCCGGCCTGCCAGGCATAATGGCTGGCTAACTCTGGTGACTTAGCGACGGCTCCTTCAAAGAGCCCGGCTAAAGCGGTCAGCACTTTAACCGGCGGCGGGCAGATCAAGAGGACCTGCGGCGCCCGACCGTCCGGGCCAGCAAGTGAACGTTGAACCATTCCCACTAACTGGCTCGCTCCTTGGGCGATGTCGAACGGCGCGGCATCAAACCGCCGCTTCAGATCGTTTACTCCAAGAAAGATGACGACCAGATCCAGCGGCCGATGTGTCTCAAGTAAAATGGGCAGGTGACGGGATCCGTTCCGGCAAACGGCGACTCCCTCGACGGGGTCATCGAACACTGTCGTGCGGGCATTCAATCCCTCTTCGATAACTCTGGCAAAACCTGCCAGTTCCTTCTGAAGAATCCCCGGCCAGCGCACCGCCCATTCAAATCTGCCATCCCCATCGGGGCGATAACCCCAGGTATTTGAATCACCAAAACAAAGAATCGTTTTCATGTAGCCAAACCAAGCACAGGAGCAAACGAAGCTAATGAGATAGGATCTTCTCCGCAACGTCGAAGAGCATTAAGGACGATTCATTCGCTGTGCTGTACGACGTCGATTGCCACAGAAGAAAAAACGAAGAAATTTTTACAGAAGGTAACGAAGCTAACGAAGGGGTTGCCGTTGGCGCTATCATAGGACTGCGAACGCCGTTCACGCGTTCCTTTACTCTTGTAAGAAGGCTGCGTTGTGCTGGGAAAATGATGAGACGCGTTGTTTGAGAACCCAAACACGCGGTATTAATACGAGTCATGCACCCCGCTTTTCAAAGAGCAATGGACCTTACAAACCTCCTCATTAATGCCGCGATTGAAGTGCATCGGGATAAAGGGCCCGGACTAGTCGAGTCAATCTATGAATGGTGTTTGGAAAAGGAATTGGAGCTTCGTGCGCTCCCTTTTGTCAGCCAGAAGGTTGTAACAATTCATTACAAAGGGTTTACTCGAGAAGAGCCGCTACGATTCGACATTCTGGTTGAAGATTCACTTTTGATTGAAGCGAAGTCTGTCGCCAAGGTCTTGCCGATTCACAAGGCACAGCTGCTGAGCTACATGAAATTACTCAACGTCCCAGTCGGTTTGCTCCTCAATTTCAACGAGATGAAGCTCGTAGACGGGGTACATCGCCTGATCCTCCCAGGAGCAAATCGTTAGCCAGGCCTGAACAGAAGAAAAAACGAAAAAATTTTTACAGAAGGTAACGAAGCTAACGAAGGGTTATCGCCCCCGCAACGCTTCTGCGACGAAAAACCAAAAAATCCTTCGTTGCCTTCTGTAAGAAATCTTCCGGGCTGAAAGCGAAAGTCCCACCACAGCGCGAGACAGGGCGTAAGAAATACGGTATTGTGGGAGGATGTCGAGACCGCTACGTATTAGAGAGTCTGCCGGTGACCCGGGCAATGCCCCGAATGAAATAGCAGATAAGGCGCTCGGAACCCTCTCTACAGAGAAAATCGTGTCGCCAGACCTATCCGATCCTTCGCTTTACAACAACCGCGAGCTTAGCCTTTTGGAATATCATCAGCGCGTTTTGGAAGAAGCGGATGACCAGACTAATCCACTACTGGAACGGCTAAGATTCCTTTGCATTGTCGCAGCAAACCTCGATCAATTTTTCGAGGTCCGGGTAGCCGGCCTTAAGCAACAGCGTCTAAGCCACCTAAGTCTTTCGGGTTCCGATGGCATGGGACCCGGCGAACAATTGGCCGCCATTTCGGCCCGAGTCCGTCGGATGGTGAATGATATGTATCAGATCTGGACGGAGCGCCTGGTCCCGGCCTTGGAGGAGAATAATATCTTCTTTCTGAGGTGCGACGAGTTAACACCGGAAGAGAAACGATACTATACAAACTATTACGAGAAATCGGTGCACCCGGTGCTAACACCGCTGGCGGTTGACCCTGTCCATCCGTTCCCGCAATTGCTCAATAAAAGTCTGAACGTCGCGGTGGAGTTGGAAGGCGATTCTATCAGTACTACCCTAGGGGTCGTTCAAGTACCGCATATCTTGCCGCGGTTGCTTCCGTACCGGGCCGGTGAGAAGGGCATGTACCGCTACATCTTTATTGGGAACCTGATTCAAAGCCACGTTGATTCTCTCTTTCACGGAGTAACCGTAAAAGGCGCTTATCAGTTCAGAGTGACTCGAAACAGTAACCTGTACTTAGACGAGGAAGAGACTGACAATTTCCTGGAGACAGTCGAACACGAGCTGCGTAAACGGAGCCGCGGAGCTGCCGTCCGCCTTGAGGTTCAATCGGACTGCCCCCAGCATATCACCGACCAATTGCTACAGACCTTTGCGCTAACGGAAGAAGATCTTTACCGGGTAAATGGACCGATCAATTTCTTGCGCTTGATGCCGGTAACGGAGGAAGTCGATCGACCTGATCTAAAGTTTCGCCCGTTGGTTCCCACCCGGGTCACACTACCGGAGCATACTCAAGACATTTTTTCACAGATCCGATCCAAACCGATATTATTGCATCATCCGTACGATAGTTTTGAGACCGTGCTCGACTTCATTCGCCAAGCGGCAGAAGACCCGCAGGTTATGGCGATCAAACAAACGCTGTATCGAACGGGGAGACATTCTCCGATCGTAGAGGCTTTGGCAGAAGCTGCGGAGAGCGGCAAACAAGTCACCGTAGTAATCGAGCTTAAGGCCAGCTTCGAAGAGGCCGCCAATATTAAATGGGCCAGGATGCTCCAGGAAGCAGGCGCGCAGGTGATTTATGGAATCACGGGATTGATCACCCGGGCAAAGCTCGCCCTGGTAGTCCGACAAGAAGAACATGGTATCCGGCGATACCTACATCTGGGGACTGGCAACTATAATCCGACTACCGCGCGAAGTTACGAAGACTTCGGCTTACTAACCTGCGACCCGGCCATCACCGATGACACGGCCGAACTATTTAACTGGCTGACCGGGATTTCGCGCTTTCCGCAGCTAAACAAGATTAAGGCGGCTCCAAAAGGGTTACACGAATTTATCCTGGAGTTAATCCAACGAGAAGAGCGCAACGCTGGCGATGGTAAACCCGCTGGTATCTATGTGAAGGTTAACGCGTTAGTCGACGAAGAAGTCATCAAGGCCTTGTACTCTGCGTCGCAAGCGGGCGTCAAGATTAGACTTCTGGTAAGAGGGGTGTGCTGTTTGCGTCCTGGCATACCCGGGATGAGTGAGAACATCACCGTGCGCAGTATTGTCGGCCGATTCTTAGAGCATAGCCGGGTTTACCGGTTCGAGAACGCGGGTAATCCCGAGATCTATCTGGCGAGTGCGGACTGGACGGCGCGGAATTTTCTGAGGCGCGTCGAGATTAGTTGGCCGCTGGAAGACGCATTATTGCGGGACCAAGTGGAGAATATTCTCGCCACCTATTGGCGGGACAACGCCAAAGCCCGGGAACAGCTGGCTGAGGCAACGTATGTTCGGCTTCCGTCCAAAGGTCCGCGCCTAGACGCGCAGTCGTCGTTCTTGGAACGACTCGGGAAGGCAGCGCTGCGCGATAGCAAATAGCAGATAGCAAATAGCAAATTGAGTGGCTGGGAAAGTCGTCAGGAATGCGAAGCGGCGAGGCTTGGCGAAGGCGGAAGCGAGGCACGCTCCAAGTTTTAATCATCCGCAGTCCGCAAGAGATATGCGGCGCCGATACCCGTGATCAGGGCGCCGGCGGCGAGCGCAATCAGATCCGCGGCGATAAATCCAAAATCGGCGCGGTACATGTTCACACTCCGGAAAGCGCGACAGAAATGGGTTAACGGGAAGAGCTCCGAGAAGATTCTGATACTGCCCGGCAACTGACTGAGCGGAGCAAACGCCCCGGATAAAAGAATGATCGGCAACAAGAGAAAAACGGAAAATTGGATCGCCTGAGTCTGGGTTTTAGAAAACGCCGAGATGAGAAGACCAAGGCCCAACGAACACAGCAGAAACAAGAAACAAACTAGCGATAACAAAAAGGGTTGATGGATCTTGATACCGAAGTGGAGGTGCCCGATCGCAATCGTACCGGCAATAAGAAACATCGATATGAACAGATACGGCAACACCTTGCCGATCACGATCTCTGACTGCCGCAACGGGGTAACCAAAAGCTGGGACAACGTGCCCACCTCCCTCTCACGGGTAATGGTACTTGCGATCAAAGTCACAGTAACCAGCTGTAAAATGAGACCAACCATGCCAGGCACCACGTAATCAACGAAGAGCATCTTGGGGTTATAAAGAATCTCAGTATCAAACTCCCAAGGGGTCAAAGAAGAACTGAATTCGTGCTGAGTCTCCGGCGAAAGCTGCTCACCCAGGTCAACCACCTGCTCCGGCAGGTTCTTAATGAGCTCATAGCGCTCGTTTAGCTGGAATATCCCCAATGCCTGCTGCAGTAACGCCTGGACCGCTGGCGCCGTGTTCGTATCCGATCCATCAAGCACGGCTCGCATATCAATCGGTTTGCCGTTTTGGAGTGACTGTCCCCAGCCCTCGGGGATTATAACGGCTGCATCTGCACCGTTCTGGATCAGATCAATCGGGCCCTTCGCCTCCCCTACCAATTTTTTCCAAACAAAAGTATCTCTGAGGGACTGTAGTAGATCGTCGATGTCTTTTCGTACTTTGTCAGGGTTGTCGCTCCCTTCTACTAAGGCGTCGACGATATTCTTACCATGCAGAAAATCGGCAAATCTCTGACTTTCGCTGCTGCTGTCCGCGTTCAGGAACATGGTTGACACGTCGTGAACCGCAGTCCCTTCAAACGCATGTCCAAACACGAACGTGAAAAAAGGCGGCAAAACTAGAATCAATAGCAGGACTCGCCGATCCCTCCAGACATGGACAAATTCTTTATAGGCAATCGTCAGAATCGCTTTGAGGGAGTCGAGCAAATTCATTTCAAAGCTGCTTGAATTTGATTCTGCGAATGACGGCCTTGGGCGTACGCGCTAAACACGTCTTCCATATCGGGCTCCAGCCATGAAAAGCCGAGGAATTTAAGTCCCGGAAACGGCCAATACTGCTGCCATTGGTCCAACAAAGCTTGCGGATCGACAGCGTGGATTCGCAACCGGCCGCTTCGTAAATCCACTCCGCTGATACCCGGGAACTTTCTCAGTTCCAAGACTGCCTGCATGGCTGGCTCCACGTGGACCTCAAGAAGATCGCCACCGAGCTCCTGTTTGAGCTGGCGTGGAGATCCCTTGGCCACCAGCCGTCCATGTTGAACAAACCCCACGTCCGTACACCGCTCCGCCTCATCCATATAATGGGTCGTTACGAAGATGGTGGTGCCAGATTGGGTCACTTGGTAAAGAAAATCCCAGATCTGTTGGCGATGCACTGGATCGAGGCCGGCAGTTGGTTCATCGAGAAATAGTAAGGCAGGTTCATGAATCAACGCACAGGCCATTGATAAAAGCTGCTTGTATCCGCCCGAAAGCTTACCCGCCCGGGAATCTCGATACGGCTCTAGGTCCATCTCTTTGACCATCCGATCGACCTTGTCGCTGATGTGATCTTGCCGATAGGCACCGGCAAAGAAGCGAAGATTCTCCCGTACCGTGAGGTCGGCGTAGAGGCTGAACCTCTGTGAAACATAGCCAAACTTTGAGCGGATCCGAAATCGGTCCCTCCAGACATCCAACCCGTCGATAGACGCATTGCCGCCGGTCGGCTTAGTCAGACCACACAACATCCGGATGGTAGTCGTCTTGCCTGCGCCATTCGCCCCGAGAAAGCCGAAGACTTCACCTTGACCGATAGACATCGAGATCTTATCGACGGCAGCCGTGTGGCCAAACTTTTTCGCAAGATCGGTGAGTAGGATGAGAGGCTTAGGCATGGATCTATAACGCCGTCAGCGGAGTCGGGAAGCGTTGCGGCCCAAGTAGTAACAGTCGAAGCATCGGTTCCTTTATGGCTAATTGGTGGCTTGGAACAACGGTCTAAACCCCAATACCCTCAAAATCCGGGTAGAGTCAAAATTTCGCGGATAGTCCAAGCCGGACATAGGGAAACCAGTCCGATGATACCGCTTTAACGTCCGCACGATAGAAATCAAATCGACGATAAGGAACAAACCCGGCTTCCATATCCAATTTCAAGCCTTTGTATACTGACCAGGTTAACCCACCACCTCCCCGAATCTCCCAATAATCGAGGATGGCGCTGTTCAGCACCGGGGTACCGCGTGAGGTACCGAATTGGTTGTCCATCCGAAAGGTGGTTTCCCGCACGTCGGCACCGGCAAAAAGAATGACTTTGTCCGAAAGCCGGTACTGCAACTGGGGACGAGGGGCAATCCCGTCGATGGTCCAACGATCTGATAGCTTCCAATGGACACCGACTGCCGGGATAACCGGTATATGGGAATTAGGATCGACACTGACACCGGCGGTGAGAATAAAGTCAGCGCTGACAAAATAAGAAAGACCCGCAACCAGAGGAATGTTGATGTCTCGAAACGAAATATCGTCGAACGTGCCGTAAAAACCCGGGTGGATCTCCATTCGCATCAGCAGGGCTGAGCTCAATTGCACGTCGGCACCGAACTGGAGGTCGACAGCGTTGAGCACGTCGGGTATCGGCGCAGACGGATTTTGAGAATCAAATGCATACCGAGACCAATCGACCCCAAAACGCAGGATCAGGGAGTCTTTGATCTGATCAGAAACCACAAAGTTGACGGAATTGGACAATTCGCTGTAATCGCCGATTGACTTAAGACCGCGACTTATCGAGCCACCACCGATATATGCTGCATCGACCGTGGCCTCGTAAGAGAGTGGCGAAACGGTCGAGCTCTCAAGATAACTCGTCAGCTTCTGAGAGATGGCGCTGTCCTGGGCACAGGCTATACCAGCGGCTAAATTAGCGACGAACGCGAACAGCCCGCGATACGCTAACCGTTTAAGCGAAAGGTGCTTCCTCAAAACAGTAAGTCCTCCAGGAGGCTGGACCCTATCGTGGCCCGGCCATGCTTGCAAGGGCCGGGCGTTCGCAAAATGCAACCGATCTAGTGGACGTCTTTAAGGAACGCTTTAATGCCTTTTTGCACCTCACGCATCATAGCGGCGCCGGAACCCAGGCGTTCAACCCCCCGAAGGTCACTCAACGCGGAGGCAGATGTCAGGTCTACCCGCCAAACCAGGGTTGCATCGCTGCCATTCACCTGTATCGGCCACAATTGATGAAAGGTGACTAACGCATAGAAACCGCCACTGCCGTAATACCCAAGATCCGCTGTTTGCCAGCCGTCGCCAGCCGGTCTGGCATAAGACGCGCTCAGGTTCACCGCAGCTTGGCCTTCAACATCGAACAACTGCCAGTAAAGTGTTGGAGCGACCGAGCCGCGGCCGCCGCCGATGGCGGTGCTTGAGATTAGTGGCGAGAACTGGGAGCGAGCGTTGGGACTCTCTTTCAATAAAGCGGCGATCTCTTCCTCCGGCACAATGTTGACGCCCGTCCTCTGATAGGCAGATTGCGACGACAACCCGCCAGATAGAAAGCTTTTCACTCGCTGCGCCAACAGCTGGCTCCAAAACGTAACTACTGGCGCCGGTACAGCCCCCGAGTCCGCGGGACCGGGAACATATTCTTTCATTTCGGCAGAATTAAGCTGGAGTTTGGACGCGTCTCCGGGAAGCTTCTCCGTCGCGTCAACGAAAGCTTTCACCGACGAATTGCCAGGCGCCGAGCTTAGACTTTGAAATTCGCTCGGGCCTCTTCCGGAAAGATCTCCGCTCAGGTAAACTTTGAGCTCCGAATGGCGGGTTGGGTTCCATTGTTGCAATAAGCCAACCGTGGTTTTGACCGGCGCGCGCACAATAAAAGCGCTCTCGACCGATAAACCCCGCGCAAATCGCATCGTCGGGCCCCGATTAGCGAGAATATCGCCTCCCGACAGCTTCGATAAGTCCGCATCCTTGAACACTGAGACGGAGCGTAGATCGGAGATCGGGTCCGCGTGAACAACCGCTGAAAATGCGATAACGGCAGCCATCCAGTTTATCAACGCGATACAAATTCGTTTCCTAGGATTCATAAAGTTCTCTGTTTAGCGAAGGTTGCTCGCCGTCCGCCCTAATTTCCGGGGACACGAGCTGGAAAGCCTTAGATAGACGTCCCATGGAGAAGTTCAAGGAGTTCGAGAAGTCCAAGGAGTTCAAGAAGAGGAGTCGGGAGAGGCTCCTACCGGAACGGGATCGACGCGAACGACCAATCACCAATCACTTTTCACCAATCACCTCTCACCTCAGCTGCTCCCCCGCCGGGCCGCGCAGTTCCTCACGCGGCACCGTTGGTTTCGTATTGTGCGCCGACTGTGCACTGAGATGGGTCTCTTCCCAGCTATCGATCAATTCCTTCAAACTCGGATCCAGTTTGCGCATGATATCGCAAACATAAACGTAATAGAGCCGTTGCCATTGCCGACGGTACTCCATGGTGTACTGCTTGTCGGCAGTGCTCCACAGTTCGATGGCGTGCGGATCACGTTCCGCCTTGGATTCAAGCTGCCGGAACCGCATTTTTTCTTTCAAAACCTGTTCCGCCAGCTTTTTCGGCGTTGGCGTCTCTTCAGCTTCTGCTGGAGCGGAACCAGAAGGCAACGCGCCTGGGGTCGGGGTCGGGGTTGACGGTATGAGATCTCGCTGGACCGGTTCCGGGCCTACGGGGGTCGGAGCTGGTTTATTTTCGGGCAATAGATCGTTCGTGGCCGGCGGCGGCGGGGTCGGGACCGGCACATGTTGGGGATCCGGCAATAGATCGGGCGGTAATTGCACCGAGGGACTCGGCGAAGCAGACGGCCTCCCGTACGCTGTCGCGTACGGTTTTGGGGGTGGTAATATCTTCGCTGGCGATATTCTCGCCTTAGGAGAGGGCGATGGCGTCGGACTGGGTGTGGGCGTGCTTTGGGTCTGAGCTAACCCCGTCAAGGAAAAGGCCGTGATCGCGGTGATCGCCGATAACGCCGCCAACGCAATCACTGCGGAGCGATCTAAGAAGCTGGTAAATCCTTTGCCAATCATGAAATCCAGGAGCCACAAAACTAACCGCGAACGGACGCCAAGCAACGCGAATCAAGCCTGGACAGTCTCAACCGCAGATCAACGCAGATAAAAGCCTTCCAGTCTGCGACGATATACGGTTGAAATGCTCTCCCGGCCTAATGTTCGGTGGCCTCACTCTCGGCCAACAGAATGCCCTCGTTCCTGTTCGTATTTCTTGAGTTGGTCAGATGTCAACGCTCTCCGCATTTCGATGTGAGCGCGGAGGTGGACTAAGCGGATCTCGGCTTCCAGGCTTCCGATTCGCTGAACCAGAGGCGTAATTTTTTCGTCGTCGGCTTGGCCTTGGGCAAAGAGAGAGTCGAGGCGGCGTTCGTCATGAACAAGCCAATAACCCAATCGAGCTGCTTTTTTCATTGAACGTTTGAGCCGTTCTGCGATGGCGCGTTGGTGGGGATTGAGGCCGAGTTGCGTCGCTAACTTCAGGACATGATCGGGACCCGGATAACCGTTTAGTTCCGCGACTTTCGCGACGCCCACTCCGCTCCCTTCCAGATAGCCTGAAATCTCGCTGTCGGATAGAGCTTTGATTTGAGGCGTTGGTTGGGTGGCATGCCCTTCCTCAGCGCGACAGACTGATCCGAGGATCATCATCACAGCGTAGACGGAATAAGCTTTCATAAAGAGGGCACAAAGGTACGACCGCGATAGCGGTCGATAAAAGAAAATCGGAGACCTACTAACAGGTTCACAGAACCTGAGATTTGAAATGTGAAAGCGAGACCTTTTCGTAGATGAAAACTGCCTAAACGTGAATCTAAGTTTTCAAAACCGGCTAGGACAAGCAACATATTTGCGTGCAACTCCTTGGACACGGATTACATTCGGGCTCACGAACATAGGTGTTATTTGAGGCATCGGGCATGGCCTTCG
>Ga0073928_10001316_pt1 | contig 48659 bp, 39 predicted proteins | sample PaiPotPPA55metaG_FD_76969 | JGI IMG/M metagenome (GOLD analysis project Ga0073928, IMG submission 76969) | Iron sulfur acid spring bacterial and archeal communities from Banff, Canada, to study Microbial Dark Matter (Phase II) - Paint Pots PPA... ...
ACGCCGAGACTCGTGCCGAACGACTTTCGCATGAAGACCATGTACGGCAAGGATCAGCCGGGCTTTGTGGATTGGCCGATCGACTATAACACCATCGAGCCCTTCTACCAGAAGGCGGAAGCTGAATTGGGTGTTGCCGCTGACGTCGACGAGCAGCGTTTTTGTGGTATCGACTTCTCGGGCAACTACCAGTACCCGATGCCCAGAATCCCGCCATCATTGTTTGACCAACGCGTTGGCCAGGCGCTTGCGGACTTGGACGACGGAGAGACTCAATTTCTCGGAATGGGGAGGTCCGTTACATCGCTTGCGGTTCGGAGCCTGCCTTCGGCACGTAATTCCCAGCCGTACCGGAATCGCCGCGCCTGTGCGGGCAATACCAATTGCATTCCTATCTGCCCGATCCAGGCCAAGTACGATCCGACCATTACCTTGAATGAGGCGACCAACAACGGTGCGAGGCTAGTCCACCACGCGGTCGCCAGCGAGATCCTGCTCGAGAACGGTCGTGTCAGCGGCATCATCTTTATAATTTACGACCGTGAGGGTGGACCGAAGACCGGGAGTGGCGTCATCAAGGCCGCGGCCTATGTCATCGCCGCCAATGGCATCGAGACGCCGCGGCTCCTGCTCTTGTCGAAAAATAAAGAGCAGACCCCCAATGGCGTGGCCAACAGCAGCGACATGGTTGGACGCAATCTCATGGATCATCCCCAATATCTCACCTGGGGACTTCTGCCGCAGCCGGTATTCCCTTATCGCGGTCCGCTGGTGACCTCGGCCATCGGCGAACTGTGTGACGGTCCGTTTCGTGCACAGCGTGCCGCCTTCCGGGTGAGCTTAGGTAATGAGGGCTGGACGACCGTGGTCGGCGGCGGCGCTCGATTCGGCGCCGATCCGAATGTAACAACCCTCGATTTTGTCAACGGAATGAACTTCAGTGGCGTCAACACCAAGGGCCTCACCGGATTGGGGGGCGACAATCGCGCTCTATTCGGCCGCGATCTTACCCAGACTCTAAGGAATTTGATTTCACGGCAGTTTCGGATTGCATTCCCGATCGAGCAGAACCCTGATGCCAACAATCGAGTCACACTGTCATCTGCCCTTGACGCGTTGGGTTTGCAGCGTCCGAAGATTACCTACGATATTTCCGACTATACGAAGCAAGGTTTTGCCACCGCCTTTCGCCTGAAGAAACTGATCTTCAGCAAGCTGGGCGCAACCGACTTCACCAGCGTCCCTCAAGATGATCCCGCCGCCTTCAAGATCGACGGCACGCCGGAACTATTTACTTATGGCGGCGCCGGGCACGTCATGGGCACGTATCGCATGGGCAATGATCCCAAGACATCCGTCGTCGACGGGTGGCAGCGCTCCCATGATCACCCGAACCTGTATTTGGTCGGAAGCGGAACATTTCCGACGGTGGGCACCGCGAATCCGACCCTCACGTTGTCGGCGTTGGCACTGCGGACCGCAGAGGATATTGTCAAAAATCTCCCATCTTTGAAGAGCTGAGGCGTCATCATGCAAGTCACCGCGCTCGGCGAAGCAGGCAAGAAAGTAGACTGGTTTTTCATCTACAAAGTCCCCCAACTGGCGGCGGGCGCCACCGACCACTCCGCCGTTACCGCTCCACTACCCAGAGAAAAGTCGTATCACCTCGCTGGAGGTCCAGCGGGAGCTGTGTCGCCAGCTATTAGACTCTTAAGACTCTTCGACAAATCTGCGTTGTCCAGGACATAAAAGAGTCCTCCTCGCCCATTCTGACTGCTTGCGCAGTTTGGACCGGAGGCAGTGCCTTGCTGGTTCATGTCGCCGAAAATTGAATAATGCTCATTCCCGGAAATCGACACGCCGAGCTTCGCGTGATTAAAATCCGTACCGAGCCCACCCTTCAGACCAAACCTCGTGCCATCCCACTGTCCGGATGTGGCGATTTCGACGGGCCCAGCCGTTCCAAGCGCATCGTTCCAACAAGCAATCGTCGTGGATGCCGTGGTGCTGTAGATCATAGGGCTCGCCCACCAAGTGGCGGTTCTAAGAGAAACGCCACCAAGGACGGCCGAAACCATTTGCCATGGTGGCACATGAAGTCCGGAGGGCTTGGAGATCAGTACGATTCCGCTTGAGAGTGTCTTCTCCGTGATGGCTTTACCGCTGGATTTAGTGCCGAGGCTCTGGACTAGCTTCTGGACATCCGCCGGCCCGCCGTTGTTCACAATCTGCGGATCACCGGGGTCGGTGACAACGCTCGAATTGTGAAGGGCCGTCAGAACTGTGACAAGGTCGTCCTTGCTCAGCTTTAGAGCAAAAAAATGTTGACTGACTTGCACGTTATCGTCGCTTACGCAACCGAGCGTATTGCCGTCTTTCTTTCGTGGAGAGTCATTGCTTCCTGCGGCGGGCCAGGATGGCGTCGTAACCTGTAGCACAAACCCTTCGCCGGCATCGTTCCAGGCAAGCATGCCTTTCGAGTGGCCCCAGGGTGCGCCGCACTGCTTGGTACATCCCTTAATCACAGGGTCGTCGTAAAATTGGTCGTTCCATACTACATAGTGAAATTTGCCGTTGTAGACTTCATCGAACGTTGCGCCGAGCGGGTCCGCACTTGTATCGCCGGCACAACCACTCCCTTTTTGCAGTGATGGACTGTCACTGCTTGCGTAGACAAACTGCTGGCTGAACGCTTTATAGTTCTGAACGGTTCCCCCGAACGGACATGTCCTCGTTGCACTACCTCCGCAGCCGGGGAAGGTCTTGGAATTGAATTTGAAGACGAACCACCAATCAACCGGGTGTCCTGGGCTGAGAAGGGGAACGGGCGCGCCGTTCGAAGGCGCGGCGTACCCGACGTGGTGAGAGTACCCGGAAAGGGTGGTGAACAGGACCAACACAATCAACAACCCAAGAAGCACTCTGAGCCTTGGTTCCAACTTGTTGCTCCGCATGTTTCATTCCTCCTGCCTAAACGACGTCTCCTTAGAAAGCGTGAATAGGCCGATCGAATTCGACGAGCCGCTGCCTAGACTCTGGTGGTCCTGCAACTCCGGAGGCAGCTCGCACTCGGCTCTGAAGCCACCAGCATTTCGTAAGGCATTCCGGCCGCCCTAGCTGTGCTAGTAGACACCCACCGCAGGGCAAATCGCTCGGTCGGGTACGTCGGCTGCTCCAAGCTTGAATCTCAGCTCGCGTTGACCAAATAACTGCTGGAGTTCAACGTAAGACGAAGAGCCTGGTTTGAGAAAGCGTAGAATCGGGCAAGCTTTGACTAGGTCATCGTTACCGATGAGATCGGGTCTAGGACTCTCGCGAATTGCATTTACACAATGATCGAGGCCCTCTAGGACTTTCGCCTTATTGGGTAACTCCTCGACAGTTGCGTATTCCACGCTTGGTTTCAACTCGGTGGCCACTCGCGCGATCCTCTTTTCGAGAGCGAGTTTCTCGGTGCCATCCGTCGTCCACAGCGGTATGGCTACGTGGGTGGCAGAACTCTTACTCACGCTGGAAGCAAGCGTGGCCAGGCGCTCGATGGGAAAGTGGATGCCAAGGCCGCCGGAGTAAGCCATTCGGAATAGTCTTTGCAAGCTCGCGAATCGTCGAAGCTCATTCAATTCGTCGGTTTGTTCTGGAGTGAGCCTTTGCAGAACACGGCTTTGAACGTCGGGTGTTAGACCCTGCAATTCCCACACATCCTTCGCGTCAACGGACATCTGAATTGTCATGCGCAAGGGCGACACGCCGTCCTTGTTCTCCCACTGCTGTAAAAAATGCAGGTCTGTGTCGGTAGAGAAGGCCAGCTCCTGAACTTGAGACGAGACATGAGTGGATCTTCGCGAATCCGGGGAAATCGCTGTCATGCTGTGGTGCAGGCACCGATCGTACGATTCGGCATTCTGTTCCAAAGCACATTTATGCATAGAACTGACGAGATTTTGGTTAAAGCTGTTTGGCAAAGCAGTAAGTGGGGATGAAACGCTCCCCGAGTTCAGAGCTGCGAGAGCGGCCAAAGCTTCCTTCGATAACGTCCCGTCGTTGATGTACGTCGATTGCAGCGAAGTTACGGCTGCATTGTAGAGCAGTGCCTGCACTTGGATCTGGTCTACGATCTTGCTTATCTCAGTGGTTTGCCCTTCTGGGGTCAGCCGATCGAAGACGATGTGGTCGGCGTTAACGAACCGGCAACCGAGCGCCGTATTTTGCAATGCGGGATGGAGCAAAACTTTGCGTCTGGCAAGAGCAGTTGAATTCTCAACTGTAACTACGAGGGGCCTCACATCTGAGGCATACAACAAAGCTTGGCGAACAAACGCAGCGGGAAAAATACCAAGATCAATCGGCTGCCGGTGGGAGTCAATCGCGAAAAGTGTAATTTGGGAGTCCTGAAGACTCCAGCGGACGTCGGTCATATCGGCTGTTGCAGACCCATCAGGCAATCTGCCAATAACGACTCCGCCCGTGTGGGGATCTTTGATGACCTCTTGGAAATTGCTGGCCCGGGCAGCCCTTTTGAGATCGCCTTCTTCATGTACGGTCTCGGCTAATGGGAATTGTGATGCGTAGGTTTGGGGAGCGTCGGAGAGGGAACTCTGAATGTATTGCGCTAGTTCGGGATTGGTTTTAGCGGTCTCGTTATTTCGTCTGCTCAACGCATCCGTAAGTCGAGCAACGTCCGATGGAACGGTTTGAGGTGCCAGATCAGATTGCTGTGCGGTGGCGGTGAGCAATTTCTTCCGTATAACCCCTTGCGAATCGTCGAGCTTGCCGAGCAAGTCCTTCAACGTCTGGGCCGCAATAGTTGTTCCTTCCAGCTTCGAAGTTTCCTTTTGTACTTCGTTTGCGGCCGTTTCATAAGACTGTCCTTGCAGCAGGGATGCCATGAATCGATTTCTAGTCAGAGTGAAATAGTCCTTCGCGAAATCTTCGGAAAAATGAGGTACGGCCCCTAAGAGTGTCTTTACAAGCTGGTTTTCGGACTCGGGAAGAGTCAGTTCAGCCAGCCCTCCGAGAGCTTCCCCGACCGCCCAGCTCTGGAGATCGAGAAAATCGTCGACAACCGAATAGGTTTTCAGATGATTTCGGTAGGCTTGAAGCAGGGATTGCTTTTCAGCAGTATTGGCAGTGTGACTCAGATGTTTCTGAAATAGGCGCCCCAAACTTGTACGGGGCCCTTCATTCGACAATTCATCCGAGAACTGTGTCGCCAGCTTGAGTTCGTCAGGGTTCGTTTGATCATTTTGAGAATGGCTCTGGGGATTTTCTGTACCAGAACTGTACAACTGCTCGCGAACTGAGATTCTGACCCAATCGGCTTTCGCTTCGCGGTCCTCGAGTGAAGGGGACGAGGGGGCGCGCCACGCTGGACTCGACAGGACAGCACTCTCGTAAACACGAGCGGCATACGCTTCGGCCTTCTTGACATCCTCGACATCTGAAGGAGTTTCAGCCGCCGGAACCTTGGCGTGAGCTTGCTGCGCTTCCTTGAGATCAACATTCACCTTAAGCCCCTCCAGATGTGTTTGGCGGAGCGCAAGTGATTGGGTGATTTGAGGCGAGCTAATGGAGACAAGGCTGATACACAGCAGCACGCGGGAGGCAGTGGATACAAATGTTCCCACGCGTTTGACATCTGACAGCATACCCTTGCTCGAAATTAGCCGGCGAATCCGGCTCGAAAGTCCGGCGTCTCCAGCGAAGTATTCCGGCGTGAGATCGATTCGACGTAATACGTCCATAAGCAAAATGAGCGATCCCTGATCCTTAATCTCCTGGTCCATCCGGTCGCGTGCGGCATAAGCATCGGGCGCCAGGGCGTCGCGGCGGGACACGAGTCGATCTAAAGAAGACGACTCTTCCTCCATCTCTTTTGTTGAGGGCAGGGCCTTCCATTCGGATGAGTGGTTGTCCCGCGCGTTCAATAGCCGGTCGGTTTCCTGGCGAACACGATCATAGAAGCTCTGTGAAAGCCAGCGCATACTGAGTGCGGCGAAGACAAAGAAGGTCACGAGCGTGAGAAATCGCATCCACCATTCATTGAATGGTTTGAACGCGGCACCAGCCCAATCCGTTATGCGCAACAGGCGATTGATGCCTTCCGCGGAGGCTGGATTTCCGCCAATCAGCGCGAACAGGAGCCAAAGGAGCGCGTACACCAAAAGAGCCGTAATCACGTACTTTCGAAGGTGCTGCAACATGGCCACAAACCCAGCGCGAAGGGGCTTTCCCGTGCGGGACTCTGCTTTTAATCGTTCACGGAACAAGGGCAGCAAAGCAAACTGGAGCGCGGCAAATGCGACGAGAAGGGCCAGGATGATCTTGGAAAGTTCCATGTGGACCTCCGGAAAATTCGAAACGCAAGCGCTGTTTCAGTTCGGGGTCACAGCGGCATGAGATGGCGAGAGTATTTAGCACCAAGCACGGGCCTTGTCAATCTAATCAATTCCCTTGCAAGTCTCTTGCGCGAACTCGAGTTTCGTCGCGGTGTCGCTTCGGCATTGCGGCGACCCGTGCAATCCGAGGACTCTCTCCAGCACCCAGTCTTGCGCCTCCGACCGTGCGCGGGCGATAGCGGAGGCCAACGGCTTACTTAAACCTTCGAAGAGCGGAAGTTTCGCGCCGAATCGTGAACGAAGCGAACTAGAATCAAAACTTCAGGCGTTAGGGTTGACGCCTCCTTGAAAATAGCCTTAGATATTGATTTCACACGTAGTAGCGCCACCGCGGAAATCAGTAGCGTGGTCTAGTTTAAAAGCGCCGGTATCAAAGAATGTCCGTCGTTGTCCAAAAAGCAGCGATTCAGCAGCGCAAAGCAATCGCTTCACTTCTCCGGAGGTCCCGGATCGGTAGAGATTCTGTTCAGTCGATTCGTGGCATGTGGGTTGCAATGGTGGGAACTCGCGTCGTCGGTACGACAGGAATAGAACTCATTCGCGGGGTCGCTGTATTGCACAGTGTTGCTATAGACAAACCACTCCGGCGGCGGGGAATTGGCTTCCGGTTGGTCACCCATGGCATTACGGAGGCTCAAGCGAGGGGGGCCACGGCAGTAGCTTTGGTAACGATGTTTTGGAATGTCAACTTCTTCCGATGTTTTGGTTTTCGCACGGTCTCCCGCAAGGATTTACCCAGTCAACTGCAGCAGCTAGACTTATTCTCGTCTCCCAAATACCGCTTCACTACCCCTATGATGTTAGACATGAGACGGAATCAAAAAAGTCTTGACTAGCTCAAGATCAAGCTATCGACAACTACACAGAGATGTTCTTCTTCACAGCGAGTACGAAAGGTTCGGAAGCTCGATCTTTCGGTGTGGCTCTCAATGCACCGGGCAGAGCGCGTGTAATAACCCAGAACTCTTGCATGCTATTTTGGTGGGCAGATAAGTTCACCAAACTGTACAGAAAAAAAGGCCGTGTCACCATCGAGTTGAAGCGCCCGGGAATTGATGATGCTGCTATTTGCAAACTGGAGTGGTATCTCGATTCAGGACAGATCGTGGTGTGGCGTCAGTGGTCTGGAGAATTCTCCACATATTTTGGGCGCCAACCAGCTTTGACGATAACCTCCCACCTGAGATTGGCCGCGCTGGCGCATAACGGATTGCCTTCAGGAATGAGGCCTTTGAAAGCTGGATTCCGTCTTTGCGTAAATGCTCTTCATCCAACAAAAGGGTGGGACTTGTCTAGGACCGCACGATTTCAGGTGCCGTTCAGGCTTGACCGGAGGGCAACAACCACTAAGGTAAAAAGACTGGTGTTTAGTTCCGTAGCTCGACACCCCGGGGGTGGCGCTCTATTGCTGAGCGGAGGGCTCGATAGTGCCGTGATTGCTGCAATCGCTGTCAAGCTAGGGAAAAGTTTCCGCGCGTTCGTTTTCTCGGCAGACCTCTGGTCACGGCTTGTAAATCAGCGAAGTACAGATCTGGGGTGTGCTCGAACGGTTGCCAAGTCTCTTGGGTTTCAATTGAGTGAAATCCGGCTCCACAAAAAATCTTTGGTTCGCAATGTTCCATTGGCCGTCCTGCTTACAGAGACGCGGCGAGGAACACTCGTTGACGTGTCTGCAGCGCTGGTGGACGTGGCGCGTCTTCTGCACAAGGAAGGAATCAGGACAGCATGGCTAGGCGAGGGGGCTGACGCCCTCTTCGGCGGATTTGGTTTTGCTCTGCGCTACCATAGGGGCGCGGCCCTCAAAAGGTACTGCCGCCATCATTTGGAAGTCAGCCTGCCCGATGAACTGGCGGCCTTGCAGAGGGTGTTCGCATATTGGGACATCTCCCTAATTTACCCGTTTTGGACACGCAAACTGATGGAACTCGGTTATAACCTTCCATTGGCTTATCGGTTCGATTCGAGGCGTTTGATGAAGATGGTTTTGCGAAACGGGTTCCACAAGCTGCTTCCGCAGGAGATCGTAAACAGACCCAAGGGTATCCCGAGGGACAACACGGGAGTACGTAGATTGTTGGAAGAGAGATTCGGCACGTCGCGCGAAAGATATCTCCCCATCTTTCGTCAGACATTTCACGAGACGGGTCAATGAAGCAGAGAAAAATAAAACTGACTGCGGAGGAACTAGCTCAGTTGCAAAATGTTAAGGATAGCGCTGAACTGGACTTCCGCAACGCCAAATTGGCTTTCTACCACCGCACGGAATATAAGGGCGTAGCGGTCACTTACGAGGTTCTGCGTAGCTATGCGGAGCTCTTGATTGCTCACAACTACGCCTACCAGAAGGCTATCTACGGCACGATCAAGGTGAAAATATCAGTCGCTCGATTGATGCGCAGGTGAATCGGTGTCCTCGATGCGCTTGATAGCTTCCTGCGCCTCGGGAAGCTTGTCTGCCTTTCGGTACCATTCAAGTGCCACGTCTAAGCGGCCCTCGTCTTCGAAGATCTGACCAAGTCGAAAGCTCGCTCGCGGGTAATTCCAATTCCTTGAGACTCTTTCATATTGTTCAATCGCCTTCTCGCGACGCTGCGTTCGCTCGTAAGCAAGGCCCAATTTGTAACCGGCTTCCGGGATGCTTGGAGCTCTGCCGTAATATCTGATAGCCCTCAGGGATTCTCTCTGCCGTACAAATTGCCCAGCATGTAGAAGCTGTACTGGTCGTCTGGTCGTATCTCTAGTACTTGCTGCCAGAGCCGTGTCGCATCGCTCTGCTGTTCGAGAATATCCTGGTATATCCGGGCCAGATTGCTAAGGGCCGGGATCCAATTCTTTTTGAAGGACAGTGCCTGTTCAAAATTTGCAATCGCCTTCTGTGCTTCGTTCCGCTTTGCAGTCTGCTCGAGAGTTTTGTGAGCAACGTACTCACAAAGTAACCCTTCCGTATTCAAATACGCCGCCCTGATGTCCCCCTTTTTTGCATCAGAGATTTGCGCCACGTCGAGATCTTTCTTGAATTTATCGAGCTTCTGCCGAGCTACTTCGACGTCTTCTTGGCGATCTTCCGCGTAGAAACGCCAAAACCATAAATTCTGACGAACAAAGATGAAATCGAGCAGCACCTCGACTTGCAGGCGTAAAGCCAGATCATCGGCCGAGGAAGATGGGAGATGCTCTAGCTCTTGGCGTAGTCGTCCAAGAATATTCTCGGCAGTTTGTATATCACCGGGCATGTATCGGCGCATGAAAGCGACCGCAAGATTGTATTCTGCGGTAGGTTTCAATTGCTCTGTCTTAGCCTCGAGGATGCTTCGAAAGACGGCAATCGCGTCGTCAAGGCCTGTGTATCCGAGTTCGGTCTTCACGACCCCGAGATAGAATTTTGGAAGGATGTCTGCCGGAAATTTCCTTGCGCACTCCTCAAAGTTGGTGGCCGCACGCTCAAGCGCCTCATGCCTGGCGTCGCGTCCGTAAGCTTGGAGCGAACGTAGCCCCTCGGTGAAGAGTTGGAAACTCTCAGTGCTCGTAAATCTGAGTTCGTCGTTCGCAGGCATACTAACTACTCGTCTGGATCGATTGCGGTTTCTGCCGCAAGTACTGCTGACCAACAATATTATACGCTAGTGGTCGCGCAACCATCGGTCCAATTTCCATCGTTCCCCCGACCACAGCTTCGTGTTTCCAACGACCTAGAATTACCCATGCCCATCGGAGGGTCGCCATTCCGATGGCCTTTTTCTCAGCCAATGCAATTCCTGATTCTACTCTCCAACCAAAATACTGGAAAATTGTGAAAAAGAAGGTTGCCACCTTCCCCAGCTTGATCTGCCCCACGTCTGGAATGGAATCCGCCATTTGTTGAAATGCTGCCGACGACCCCGCAAGCGTAAAGGAACTCAGCCCCACCATCCAAGAGGTCGCTGCCTCTTCCCAAACCTGACGAGCTTCTTCCGCATACTGCACGAGTTCCGCGCCAAACAGTTCAGCGGGTGCGTCGGGAGTCAGCTTAGCGGGAGCAACGACGCTCGAACCTCTTCTTGGTTGCCAGTCAATAGTTCGCCATCGAAGGGGGTTCCAACTCCGGGGCTTGGAGGACCAGAGCGATCGGATACATATACAAATGACTAAGAGGAGTCCCGCACAGAAGATCGAGCCCAAATGGCGCACAAACCACCCCAAGTACGGGTCGGTCTTCCAAAACCACGGACCGTATCCGCGCATGTTCCTATGCGCCGACCGGAAACCCCTTTCTGCAGATGATCGTACAGAGGGATCGCTGGACGACAGCGCCTGCGAATAGGCAGCCGCAGCTTTATCCCATTTCCCATCTAGTGAGTTTTCATCACCTTCAATGAGCTTCTCAGATTTGTCGGCAGACGGTTTCTGCGTAGCGAAAGGATACCACTCCGGGACGACCAGTGTTTTGCCATTCGTCGTTAGAGTCACGACGAGGAAGCCGCGTGATGGTGATTCACTCTGATCCTGGTTTTTTATTGCTAAGGGAGGACTCACCCACGTTTTGTTGGTAGTGTAAATATCTGGTTTGTTTTTTGCCCAGCTGAAGTCGTGTGTATACACTACGCGCCGCGCGTCATGAAAGTGTCCAGCAAACACACCCAAGACTTGTGGGTTGCCATTAATTTCCTCCCATATCCGGGACACCTCAGTGTCTACGTTCCATGCGAGCCGGATATCCTCCCCTCCGGCGCCGCGAAACGGATCTTCAAGATCAGGAATATGAGTGAAGATAATGTGTGCGACGCCGGGCGTGATCTCAGAACGTAATCGTTCCATCTCATGAATTTGCTCAATTCGATTGGTTTCCCGAAGGCCAGGTTTCGCATTCTTGAAAGTGGCGCTGTTCAGGCCGTGTATATGAATTTGGTTTACGACCACAGCCGTCTGCGTCAGGTCGATGATCTCTTTGGAGGGCGCTTTGAGTTGCAATATGCTCACGAAATCCCGAAATCTCTGGCTGTCCTTCGGATCTTCGCCACAGAGATCGTTGTTGCCGGGGACAAGGAAAATCTTATTGATAGTTAATGCGCTGAACGCTTGCGCAACCTCCGCTCCGGCCTCTTCGAGAGTCGGGCGTATTGTGCCAGGAGGTTTCTGGGAATCAACGCAGTCTGCTGCTGTCTTGTATCGAACTTCTTCCAACCCGAAGTCCCCGGTGAAAACCAAAAAATCTAGTCGTTTCCCCGACTGCTCAAGTCTGTTCGTTTCGAGTATTGCCCAGTAGAAAGCTCCGCGATTGTCGAGCGCTTCTTCCTGTACTCCCTCGGCTACACGACGCTTGCCTGCGTCGTACAGGTGGGCATCCGTTACTTGGACAAAAGAAACTGACTGGCCTCGGGCACGCTCTGACAGAGACGTGCAAAGTATAAATATGATAAAGATACTCGCGCAGCATGACCGGCTCATAAGTTTGGAGGATTATCGGTGGACACACGCTCGATGTCAACGCGGGTGACGTACCGTCATTTGCCTTTGGCTCGGGAAGCCGCTGAGGTTTTGGTCCGGAATCGCCCACATAATTCGTCACCGAATATCCGGGAGTCTCCAGCCGTGGAGCTTCTCGATATGTGCCTCCGGATCAGCGAGGAACTGCTTGCCGAGTCGGCGACCGGCAAAGCTTATGAAGAAATGGAAGCCAGAGTGGCACGAGTGCTAAAGACAGCTTCCACAGAGCAGGCGGTCATTCGGTCATCTCGTATTCGGTACGCCCTAGCAGCTCTGCATTTCGCTGAGCGCACACTGGGATTCGAGATTTCTAAAACCGCACGATACGGAACCTACTCGAAAAATGGACACCGCACGGCGGGAAAGCATCTCGTGATAAGTGAAGGGCGCCTTCGGGGACAACATTGCGGAGCGTATTCAACACCGGATTTTATTGTCCAAGCAATGGTCCAAGACTTATTCGGATTTCTCAGATCGGAAAGGGTTAGTTCTGCCGATTTTCTTGATATGTCAATGGAAGGCGGACACTTCCCACTCATGTGCTCCGCGTTAAGACCCCGGTGGTTGCAATTGCGTTTCTTAGGCATTGACCGGGATCCGGCCGCTGTGACAATCGTGAAGCGTATCGCTCAGTTTGCATTTAAGGAATGCAAGGGAAACGGGTACGCGCTCCAGACTGCGAGCCAGAATAGTCTGTTCGATCCATTACCGCGACATTGGCCTAGGCAATTCATGGCCGTCCTTGGCAATCCGCCATGGAGGAGACGGGAGGCCGAAGGAACGCAATTACTTCGGCAGCGTCACGGACATCTCTTGCGTGGACATGATGAGCGGTATCTGGCCTTCATACTCAGAGCGCACGAATTGCTGCGACCGGGTGGTTATCTGTGCTATCTCGTACCGAGCGGGTTTTTGTTCAATTCAAACGCCGCGCCGGTTCGAAAACTCTTGCTGGAGCAATACGATATCCTTAGTCTCTGTATCTATCCGCAACGAAGCTTTGTTGAGGTTCCTTGCGTCATCCCAATCTCCTTCATTGCTCGCAAACGCTCGCGATCTTCGCCTGCCCGCCCGCTAACCCGAATCCAGCATCATAAGAATCAATTGGGAGGCCCGGATCGACCGCGAGGTACGCATACGATTTCAGCCGCAAGTCTTTGGCGCAGGCTGCCAGGGCACGTTTTCCACCCCACGGCGCGGCGAAACTGTGGATTTCTGCTGTCAGACTTTGGAGGACAAAAGCTGCAAGACTTCGGGCGGTTACAATTGGGACCCCGCCTAGTACGGGTTGATGGGCACGCCCCGCCATGTGCATTTCGAGCAATCCAAGCACGGGACATTCGACCATTTCACGCTTGCCTGCGTAACGCCCGACTGTGCCAGCCGGACGAACCTCGGTTCAAAATAGCGCCCGATGCCCGGTTTATTCTAGCGGACAAAGTCGTTTTCCAAGAACTACGCTACATGACTCACCGCCAGCGTCTAGTGGCAGGCGTGGCAGGTCCAGGCACGTATCCGGTAAGCACGGCGTCAATGTTTCTGCCCGGATCGTACAGTGCCGCTCACTTCTTTGCAGCTCTGCTCAATTCAGCCGTAGCAAACGCCTGGTACAAGCTGCACGATGTTAGTCGATCCATCAAACTCATCCGTTTGCGACAATTCCCCGTTGTTCAAAGTAATGAAGCTTGGGAACGCATTTCGGCTCTGGCAATGACTTGCAGCGAGCTCCGCCGGAGCTTTCATCGGCGTTTGCGCGAATGTACTGTCCCACTAGAGGAGAATGTCTTGGCCGACCGATTCCCAAGTGAATATTCTCGCCTTCGGGAATGCAAGACGGAGATCGACCGGGAAATATTCGATCTCTACCAAATAACGGGAACTCAGCGGAAGATTGCAATTGAGTTTGCCGCCGCGCGAGTATTTTGATTATTCGGGACGCCCATGTGGTGCTCACGGGCGGAACCGCGCTCAAGCCCTTCCTCACAGCGTTCGACAACTACTGGCAGAACGACACTGTTGCTACCTTTTCCAAAACCGTCTCGGCTAACTGGACTGATCTCGGATTGAACGGGATCGATGCAAAAGTTGCGTTCTCACCGCACTCGCAGTCGAACGCATTGCTGCAGTCGGTTGCAGATGACGTCGAGAAGTCGACCACCTCGTCCCTGTTTTATTCGCTGGCGTTTCTCTACCAAACCCCAGGCGCCATCAAAGACGCGATCGTCCAAGTCACCAAGGACAAGGCACGGTTCGTCTATGGTATTTCCGACAGAAAGGTCGGCGGCATCGTTTTGCAGAAACCCGATGGCAACCTCTCGCCCGTCTTCCCAGCCACGCTCTCCCAAGACCTTCCCGAACCGTTTAAGTCCGAGCCGACTGGAGGTGCCGGCATCCGCATGCACCACAAGTTCTTGGTGATCGATTTCGACAAGCCGACCGCGCGCGCATATCTTGGCTCTTACAACTTCTCAGTACCTGCCGACATCAGCAACGGAGAGAACCTTCTGCTCATTCGCGATCGCCGAATCGCAGTTTCCTACCTCATCGAGGCGTTGAGCATTTTCGACCACTATCATTTTAGAGTCGCTCAGCAAGAGGCGAAAAAGGCGATGAAGAAGCTGCAGTTGGCCAAGCCTCCACGTAAGCCGGGGGAGAACCCTTGGTTTGTGGAGTACTACACCGATGGCCGTAAGGTCCGTGATCGTGAACTCTTTGCAGAGCTCACCTCCTCCCCCAAATTCAGTCCAGCCAAAGCTTAGCTCCTCCGGGTACAACCAGTCTCTACCGCAATGGACCGCTACTCCGCAGCCACCCCTGTGGTTCCAGACAGGCTTTCCATGCTTATAGACTTGACAGACGGGCCTAAATAGGTTAGTGTTCCCTATAAGGGAACTCTATATTAGTTCCCACGGAGGGAGCAGATATGCTGGATTACTCCTGCCGCGCCCGCCGATGCGCTTAGTCGGCAAGGAACTGCTAGCACAATTCGCAGAACAGCACGCGGACATTCGCGGTCCTCTCACTGCGTGGATTTTCGAGGTCGAGGAGGCGAATTGGACCAGCCCCGCCGACATCAAGGCGCGATATCCGAGTGCCAGCTTTCTGGCCGACAACACAGTAATTTTCAACATCAAGGGCAGCACATACAGGATAGAAACAAAAGTCAGCTACGAGATCACAGTCGTGTTGGTTAAACGCATAGGAACACACGCTGAGTACTCCAAATGGAGCTAGAGGAGACTCTATGATTACCGCGATCAATTCCGAGATCGATTACAAGGCTGCCCTTGCAGAGATCGAGCAGCTTATCGACCGCAATGTCCGTGCCGGTACGCCCGAGGGGGACCACCTGAATCTTCTTACTCTCCTCGTGCAGGACTATGAGCAGAAACGTGTCGAAATCGAGGCACCAGACCCGATAGAAGCGATTAAGTTCCGCATGGAACAAATGAAGTTGACTCCTCGCGACCTAGTTCCACTCATGGGAAGCCGCAGCAAGGTTTCTGAAGTTCTTTCGCGAAAGAGACCGTTGACGCTTTCGATGGCTCGCGCACTTCACAAAGGCTTGAGAATTCCAGCCAAAGCTTTGCTCCAAGAGCAATTCCTTTTCGACCTTGGAGAAGAAGGCGTCGAATGGGACCGCTTCCCGATCCGCGAAATGGTCGCACGCGGTTGGATCAAAGAGCGCGTTACCGACGTACGTCGGCAGGCTAAGGACGTGATGCACAGATTCATTGCGCCGCTTGGAAAGGGTTGGGCGCCGACAGCCCTCTATAAGCAAACGCACTACTACTTGCGTTCCGCAAGACAAATGGACTTTTACGCGCTTGCCGCATGGAATGCTCGTGTCTGTATACGTGCGTTACAAACCCCACCGTCAGTCAAATTTGAACCCCGAGCACTGACATCTGAATTCATGCATGAGCTTGCACATTTGAGCACTTTGAATGACGGCCCGAGACACGCAATCGAGTATCTGGACAAAATTGGAGTTTCTCTTGTGGTGGAGCCGCATCTTCCTGACACCTACATCGATGGTGCGGCGATTCTCGCGGGTCCTGATCAACCAGTAGTGGCTCTGACTATTCGATATGATCGGCTCGACAATTTCTGGTTCGTATTGATGCATGAACTGATTCATATTTCCCGGCATCTCAGCCCAGATTTGACTGCCTTCTATGACGATCTAGATGTCGAAGACAAAACCAGTATTCAGGAGCAGGAAGCTGACGAACTCGCGGGAGAGGCGCTGATTCCCTCTGACGAATGGAAGAAGAGTCCCGCGAGCAAGCTGCGTACTCCTGATGCTGTCCAGCATCTCGCCAGCCATCTGCGGATACATCCTGCGATTGTTGCAGGCCGAATTCGGCACCACCGAAAATCCTACCGCGTCCTGAATCGGCTTGTAGGGCAGGGACAGGTCCGTAGGCTTTTCGCAGAACCCGTGGAGGCCTAGGAGCCACTATGTTTGGTCCAAGCCATTACGTCCCGATTCTTCGTTGCAAACAGGCGGAGAGGCTTGCGCTCAGATATTTGCACGAAGAAGATCGGAAGAGGATTACGCCGCTTATCGAATTGACTCCGACAATCTTCAAATCACGGAAAAGCGCTGGTCGGGAGCCCATGCCACTCGAACCGGCCAAGGTGCTTCAGCTGCAGGCCAAGAACCTCTTGGAAGCTTGCGGCAATTTCCCGTTTTTCTTGGATCTTCGTCATCTCACCACCGAAGTTCCAAGGGTGGGCGGCAAAATCCATGCGCTCGAATACCTCGCGGAAATAGCCCGAAGCTACAAGCTCAAGCTGGTGCCCGTCGCTGGATTATCCAGAACCAAGGAATACCAGTCGTCCGTTGCAGGAGTGGTTAAGGACGACAAGCGGGGAATCTGCTTACGAATTACACCTGCTGAAATTCTTCACGCTGGCTTTACCAAGACGATCCGAAGTTTCTTGAAATCCCTCCGCTTGGACGCCGAGTCCGTTCATCTGCTTATAGACTACGAAGCAAACAACCCTGCGGAACCCACTTCTCAATCTCTCCTTGAGGCCATTCCGAATTTGAATGAATGGCAAACCGTGAGTGTCGCAAGTGGAGCTTTTCCTCCCGATCTCCAAGGCTTCCAGCCCGGCAACCGAAAGATTCCAAGGAACGACTGGATTGCCTGGAAAGAAGCGGTCTCAAATGGCAGGAACCGGCTGAGAAAGCCCACGTTCTCGGACTACACGATCCAATATGGTCTCTACAAGGAACCTGTCGAGGGCTGCAATCCCAGTGTAAGCATTCGGTATACCCTCGATGAAGAGTGGCTCATCATGCGAGGAGAAGCTGTGCGTGGGCGGGCGGGCTCCAACCACCACGAAGAAAGACCTGGACGGGAACAATGGAATGCTCATGCCCAGCTTCTATGCGACGACGGGAATTTATTCTATGGCGAAAGTTTTAGTTGGGGCGATGCCTTCATTCGTGAAAGAAGCGTCAATACCGACAATCATGGCAGTCCCGAGATATGGCTGCGAGCTGGAATCAACCACCACATGACAGTCGTGTCGCGCCAGATCGCCAGTCTCGCCGTTGCCTAAGACACGTCCGAACTCGGTCGCATAGAAGGTCGAGGTTTGCCTCTGCCACAAGCCTTGAATAAATCTCGCGTCTGCCCTTCGAGCGCAAACCCGCGACGACTCCCAACTCCCCCAGGAAATTCAAAGCCTCCGCCCGCCACAGGAGTGCCACGATGGACGCAGGATCAGGCGAAGGGTTTCTCATTGCGTGCTTCAAATCGGTAAATTCGAGTTTGTCTGACTCCGTCCGAGCCAGTCTGACCCCCCACCAATCCGGTACGACCTCGACAGCCCGCCGCAAATGACGCTCCCCGACCACAAGAGTCACGCGGTCAAAGACGCGTCCATACGATACTACTTGTTCGGGAAGACGAGCGAGAGTGTCGCTGTCGCTCTTCAGTTCAAAACCCTGCAACTCTCCGTTGACGACGGCGAGGTCAATCCTCGAAAGTCCATGCTGAACACCCAACTCCTCGAAAATCACCGTCTCGGCATCACCCATGTGCTCAACAAAAAGCGCTTGTTTTGTCGCAATTCGTATGTCGGCGTCATTCATAACCAGGCAACTCATCATACCTGACCAGCCTCTCGCTACCGGCGTCTTGCTAGCAATTCGCTACCCTTGCTCCTTTGCACGAAGGTTTCGTTGTCTTTTGAGAACGGCACCGATTTCGTCTCCAGATGACCCCTTGCGTCCTCGACGAAATGACTTGGCCTTTTCAAACGCCTTCCGAACTAGCCTACGAAATCCCTACTACCAAAATCGGCATAGGTAAGCTCCAACCGAAACTGTCCCTTCTCCTCTCAGCCCTTCCTGCGCAAACACTGCGCCTAGACCGTCCGCTTCCTCTGTCAAGGGCTTCCGCTTCGCTCCAGTGAACGCAAACCCCGCGCCCTTGACAGCGCGGACGGCTAGGCGCCCACCGCCCGCCAGGAAGGGCATTTGCTTTTTTATGCACCGCTCCGCGTTGCACAAAGAGCAAAAACCAAAACCCAGGAAAGGAGCATGTACCACATGGAAGATACGACCAAAACACCTCTGTTTTCACTCGGCCAAGTCGTCGCAACACCCGGCGCCCTGGCCGCTCTCCAAAAAGCAGGACAAGGTCCGCAGGAGTTCCTCTCGCGCCACGTTTACGGTGATTGGGGAGACCTGTGCGATGAGGACCGCAAGGAAAACCTGCTCAGCTTGGAACGCGGGTTCCGGCTCTTGAGCAGCTACCGCACGAACGCAGGCGACACGAAGGTCTGGGTCATCACCGAAGCGGACCGTTCTGTCACTACCATTCTGCTACCCGAAGAGTATTAACCCGAAAAAACAAATTGAGAAAAAGGAGATCAGCGATGAATGCAACGACAGCAGTAAGCATGACCTCGACCCCCCAAGTAGTTCCGTCGATTCAGGAAATTCCGCTTGGCAAAATCCGCGAATCCCAAACGAATCCGCGACGCCGCTTCGATGAAACTAAGCTGGCTGAACTCGCGGCCAACATCAAACAATATGGCGTGCTCCAACCCATTCTCGTGCGTACCGCTCCTTCCGGCGAATCCGACCGTTACGAGCTTGTGGCCGGGGAACGCCGTTACCGCGCTTCAAAACTAGCTGGACGGGACACCATTCCAGCGACGGTCCGCCAATTGACCGATGCACAGTGCCTCGAAATCCAGCTTATCGAAAACGGACAGCGCGACGACGTGCATCCGCTGGACGAAGCAGTGGGGTACGCCCGGCTCATCGAACTCCAACCGGAAACGTACACCGTCGAGGAGATTGCCGCCAGGATGGGACGGTCGCCCGAATACATCAATGGGCGGCTGCGCTTGACGCAGCTCGTTCCCGACGCGAAACAAGCCTTCTACGACGCGAAGTTGCAGGTCACTCATGCGTTTGAAATTGCCCGCTTGCAGCCGAACGACCAGCGACGCGCCTTGCATGAGTGCTTTCCGCAGCATCTCCTCAAGGACAAGAAGGCCGAGGCCGTCACCGTGAGGGAACTCCGTGCATGGATTGAGCGGGAAATTCATCTCGACCTCACACATGCACCCTTCGACCCGCAGGACGAAACGCTCCTGCTATCGGCGGGAGCGTGCGCTCGCTGCCCGAAACGGACAGGGAGCAACCCACTCTTGTTTCCCGAAGTGCGCGACAAATCCACGTGTACCGACCGGGAGTGCTACCGCGCAAAGGTGGAAGCTTTGGTGCAAATCCGCGTCAAACCGCTCGAAGCGGAAGGCGAAAAACTTCTGCGCGTATCGCAGGCCCCCTCTTGGCAGACGAACGGCCGCGCTAAAGACGTGCTTCATGAAGGCGAGTTCCGCAAAGTCAGCCAGAAAGGAGAATGCCCCAACACGAAACCTGCCGTACTCGTGGACGGCAGAGGTGCCGGGACTGTTTTCCATATCTGCCGCGACGAGAAGTGCCCCGTCCATGCCCGCGTCACGCGCTACCAACCCACTCCGCAGGAACGGGCACGACGCGCCAAAGAAGCGCTGGCCGAACGTGTTGAGAAATTCTCACGGACACACATTCTCAATGCGATCCGCAAGAAACTGCCAGACTCTCTCTCCCGTCCCGATTTGCAGATGGTCGTCCTGGACTACTTCCAACGCTTGGGCCACGACAATCACCGCCGCCTGTGCAAGGTGTACGGTTGGGAAGAGAAAAAGGCCAAAGCATCTTGGGGTGGAGAGATTGTCGATTACCAGAAGATTGCGAAAGCTTCCGTAGAAGCGATGAGCACCGCCGACCTCAATCGTTTTCTCGTCGTGTGCGCGCTTGTGTCCGACCTCTCCTGCACTGGATACGATTCGCAGCGGCCTCTTGCGAAAGGCTCACATCTCGCAACGACTGCGGCTCGTCACAAGGTAGACGCAGCAAAGATCGTTGCCACGGTTCGGGCTGAACTGACGAAACAGAAAAAGACGCGGCCCAAAGGGCCAAGACCGTAAAGCCACGGAGTGCTACACGGCAGCACCTCCGTTCAGATCAACCCAAACTGGCGAAATAGACTCGCTGCGCGGGAATCCACAACCAGGCCGCATCGAAAGCGTGGCCCGGTTATTCATCCGCCGTGGTAGGCGCGCGAACCAAAGCCATACGAAACCCAGCCGGAATGAATTTTGTTCTAAACCTGTGGTTCTCGCCCGCCCATGCGTGGCAACCTGCTCCCGACGAATGACCAGATAGTTGTATTCTAGAACTGTCCGATGCCCAATGTCACAAGCCGCATGCTCGTTATAATACGGCTGTTCAGGCACAGTGCACTGAGGTACGAGTTATAGTTCGTCGCACGAAATCGACGACCGGTGTCCACATTCACTCTTCTTGACTCGCTTGCCTGGTCGGAAAGGCTTCTTCCCTGGCAGCGTGACGCGCGCCGCCGCATACTCACTGGGACGGTCACAGATGTCGATACCGCCGACCTCGCTGCCATGGCCAAGTCGGCCAGCTTCTAAGGCCACCTGTTCCGGCACACCCGAATCGTGGTACTTTCGCGTTTCATTAAGCAAACACAAAGATTCCAAACAGAGGGAACGCATGGCATCCTCCGATTCGATACACACCACGGCCGGCTTGACCCCGGAGTTCCGACAGCGAGTTATCGAGGCGTTGCGGCGGGGAGAGAACTTGCCCTCTGAGTGGGCGCGTGAGTTGTTTCCACCCGAGAAGCGCGAGTATGAACTCGTTTATTCCCAAAAGGAACGAGAAGAAGACATCCTCGCTGGAACGATGGCAGTTCCGCTGCAGGCGGTTCGCACCTTCGGCAAGAACGGCTCCCACTGGCAAAACAGCCTGATTTTTGGCGACAACCTGCAAAGCATGAAAACGCTGCTGAAGGTGAAAGAGGAAGGGCAATTAACTAACGCTGACGGCACACCGGGCGTCCGGCTGATATATATTGATCCTCCATTTGCGACAAAGATGGAATTTAAGGGTACTCAAGATCAAAAAGCATATCAGGACAAAATAGCCGGAGCCCGATTCATCGAATTCCTGAGGAAGCGGTTGGTTCTTATGCGCGACCTCCTATCTACAGACGGCACCATATATGTACATATGGATTTGAGGACCGTTCATTACATGAAGGTCGTCCTCGATGAGCTATTCGGAGAACACAATTTCCTTTGCGAGATCATTTGGAAAAGCACTAGCGCACACAGCGACGCTAAACGTGTTGGTGCAATCCACCAGACGATTTTGGTGTACACCCGAGGCCCAGAGTGGATCTGGAATACTCAGTACGTTCCTTACAGTGATGACTACAAGGAGAAATACTATCGCTACAAAGACCCCGATGGCCGACAGTGGAAATCGACGGACCTTACGGGACCAGGGGGGAGGGGGCCGGTTTACGTGTGGAAGGGAGTGAAGCGTGCCTGGCGCGTCACGGTCGAAAACATGAGGAAGTACGAAGCGGAAAGTCGGTTGTTCTATACAAGGAACGGCATTCCCAGACTCAAGCAATATTGGGATGAAATTGTTCACAGAGGTGGGATACCGGCACAAAGCCTTTGGGACGACAAGGAAGTACAACGGTGGTCAGCTGGACCGACGAGGGTGTGGGGTACCCGACCCAAAAGTCAGAAGGACTACTGGCGAGAATTGTCAAACAGTCTTCAAATCCCGGAGACCTGGTCCTCGACGCTTTCGCGGGTTCAGGCACTGCCTGCGCCGTCGCAGAGAAACTTCGCCGTAGATGGATTGGAATCGATTGCGGAAAGCTTTCGATTTACACAATGCAGAAACGGCTCCTCAATCTAAAGGCCGAGATCGGAAATAGAGGCTCGGCCCTGAAACCCAAGCCCTTCACCTTATTCAACGCCGGTTTGTACGATTTCTCGACGCTAAAGCGACTTCCGTGGGCCGATTGGCGTTTCTTTGCATTGCAGCTATTCGGATGCAAAGACGATCCGCACACCGTAGGCGGATTGCACCTCGATGGGAAACTCAAGGGTTACAGTGTGTTGGTATTCAACCACGTCGAGAATCCTGGTAAGCGGATCGATGAAGAGACAGTCCAAGACATCCACGTTGCTGTTGGTAAAAAAATCGGACGGAAGTTTTTCATTATTGCTCCCCGAGCGGTCTTTGACTTTCAGCAAGACTATATCGACATCGAAGGGATTCGGTACTACGCACTAAGAATTCCGTACTCCATCATTAACGAATTGCATCAAAGGGAATTCACCGCTCTTCAACAGCCAAGCGACGAAACTGCCGTGAACGAAACTGTTGATGCTGTCGGTTTCGACTTCATCCAACCCCCGATCGTGCAGTGGTCAGCAAGCACGAAGAAGCGGAAGGGCGAATTGTTCACCAATGGGTGTCTCACTATCAAGTGCTTTGAGAGTCGGGCGCGCATCCGGGGCAAGGACACGCGCGGCGGCATCGAAACCCTTTCCATGATAATGCTTGATTTCAACTACAACGACGACGTGTTCGATCTGGACGCTGTCCACTACGCCGACGAACTGCAAAAAGACGACTACGCGGCTTGGTTTCCGTTGGAGGGAGTCGGAAAGAAGATCATGATCGTGTTCATCGACATCTACGGGAATGAAGCGCGAGAAGTGTTTGCTTCTGACAAATTAGTTTCTCGGCAGTCCCCCGCAAGTTCTTTCAAAAACAAAAAGGGCAAGAGATAGAAATGCCCAGAACAATCGCACTTGATCGGCAAAAATTTCGGAATGAAGATCTCGTGCTTGAAGTCACTGAGGCAATCGATCGCGCACGGTGGGATGAAAGCAAATATGAGGCGTTTCTAGATTCCCTTTGCGGTGCACGAGAATACCAGAAAGATGCAATCCGCGGCGCCTTGCGTTTTTTGCTTGGCGGCGAATACCGCGATTTACGGCACCTAGCCCAAGCAAATTATGACCAAAATCCAAGCCTAGAAGCCCGTTATGGATCGTTGGCAAGCATGGAGCGCCATCTCCAATTGCCTGATCAACTCTCTGCATCTCTAGACCTGGCAACCGGAACTGGAAAAAGCTATGTCATGTACGGAATCGCAACCATCCTTCTGGCAGAGGGCATAGTTGACCGAGTCCTTGTGCTCTGTCCATCGACGACAATCGAATCAGGGCTATTGGAGAAGTTCCGCAACCTTGCGGCAGAAGCCGACCTACACGACCTCCTGCCTGAAGAAAGTAAGATCACAACCCCACACATAATCGACGCAAGTCAGAGCATTACGAGTGGGGTGATTTGTATTGAAAATTATCACGCGATCTTGCAGCACGTTGGCTCGTCGATTCGGGACAGCCTCAAAGGCAAAGGAGCCCGAGTCGCTGTCTTAAACGACGAAGCCCACCACGTGGCCAATGAATCTGAGACGAAAGCGAAGAAGTGGAAGGAATTTCTCACCGACCCGGATTTTGGATTCCGTTATGTCATTGGAGTTTCTGGAACTTGCTACGTAGGTGACGAATATTTCGCAGACGTAATATACCGCTACTCACTTCGCCAAGCCATGGAGCAGAACTATGTAAAAAAAGTCGTCTATGTCGCCGAGATGCCCCAAACGGGAGACCCGGACGAGAAGTGGCAATTGATCCGCAATCGACACGAAGAAACTCGGCATCAGCTGAAGAAACACCGCATCCGGCCTCTCACGATAATCGTCACTCCGACGATTGCTCGGTGTAAAGAAGTCGGCGAAGAACTCAAGGCGTATCTTATGGATGCGGCGAAAATCACCTCTGAAGAGGCGGACGATCAGGTGTTGATGATTCACAGCGGGGCTTCCGACTTACCCAAGCTTCCTGCCATCGATGCTCCCGTGAGTCGAGTGGAGTGGATCGTCTCAGTATCAATGCTCAACGAAGGTTGGGACGTTAAACGCGTTTTTCAGATCGTGCCGCACGAGGAGCGCGCATTTGACAGCAAGCTTCTAATTGCGCAGGTATTGGGAAGGGGCCTCAGAATACCTGAAAGCTGGAAGGGGGCGCAGCCAGAAGTGGTCGTCTTCAACCACGATGCTTGGGCACCGCGAATCCGACATCTCGTCAATGAGGTTCTCGAAATCGAAAAACGCCTGTCCTGCCAGATCATTACTGATTCGCCTTATCATTTTGATTTGCATAACATCGACTACACCCTGAAAGCGATCTCAATCAAGAAGCCAATGACAGGGGAATATAAGCTGTTTGGAAAAGGTTATGTTGACCTAGCCACCGAATCACCTAGCGAAGATGTGTCCATTGAGTTTGAAAGAGCCGTTACGGGCGAGCGGTACAAGTGGCAGACCGAAATTCAGCATAAGACCTACACCGCGCGCGAAATTGCAGGAGAAATGTATAACCGTCTAGACGAAGCCCAGGACCCCAAAGACCCAGACTTAAAGATGCGAAGTATATACACAGATAGTTTTCCGGTTGAGCGTCTCGAAGAAATAGTGAAGAAGTCTCTTGCCCTGATTCGAGCTAAGAAGGCAACGGAGAGCATGAAGCAGAAATTCCTCCAATCACTCGGCACCCTTCGAAGGAAGGAATCGGAAAACGTACGCTATACATTTCTGGTTTCCAAGCACGTGATTACATCGACGCGAGACCGACATTCCGACAGTGTCAGCGCACTGGATCTCCGAAACACAAGAACCGTTTATTATACGGATCAAACCCGCGCAACTCTCAGCGATGAGCAGATGGAATTCTTTGATGAAGTCATCGAACCAGGAAGCGGTTTTAAGTGCGTCGAAGTGAAGAATCGGCATGATTTCAAAACGCCGTTGAACCTCGCGATCGCCGACCATGAGAATGAGCGACGCTTCATGAGCATGTTGCTTCAATCCCAAAACGTCTCTCATTACGACTCGTGGATTAAGTCCACGTCCATCCGTTTCTATGAAATTGAATATGCCTGGAAGAAAGGCGAGCATCCCAAACGTGGAAGGTTCAGTCCAGATTTGTTTATCAAAACGGGTGATTTGATCCTCGTCATGGAAATAAAGGGCGACGAGGAACTTGCTGACCCGAGCGTGGAGAATTTGAAAAAGAGCGAATATGCGCTTGCACATTTTGAACGTGTTAACTCGCAGTTGAAGGACGCTGGCTGCCCTGTGAGATACAAGTTCAGCTTTCTTACTGAGCGGAGTTTTAATCAGTTTTTTCAGAGCCTACGGGAAGGAACTGCGCTCGACTTCAGATCAGAACTGGACGTGCGGCTAGCGGCCATACATTAAAGCCACTTACCGCACTGCACAGGATTCATGCCAGCAAACCCTTCAACGAGATGCTCCGCTCGGTTGCCGTTCTGGTTCAGGCAATCTTTCCCCCACGATGCGCATCGCGACCCCCGTCACCCTTCCGATAATCTCAGCTTGAGATGGATATTCGAAACGCCGAACATCTTGGTGGGAGTGCGGATGAGGAATCACCATGAGTTGCCCCCGATCAACTTGACACCAACTGCAAACGTATCCGTCCCGCAGTTCAACAAAGTAGATTGGTCGGTCAAACTCAGTTTTCCATTTCACCGAGCTGATCTTTCTTTCGCTCGCGTCAATTTGCACGAGAGATCCTGGGCGGATCAACGGAAAAAGCGTGTAATCCTCAAGACCAATGTAGCCGTACATGGACTTGCGGAGGTCAAGATGCTGCAATAGTCCAACAGGAACTTCGTCCCACTTCTCTACCACTCTCGCGAGAAGATTTGTCCGCTCTAATTGGAATTCCGGCTTGAATTGCACAGGCAGTGATACCTTCTGCTCCTCCAAGTCAACAGCATAATCGAGAAGATGCGTTTTAGGGGCTCCCATCGATGCGCGGTCGCGATTCAGGTCACCGATCTGCAACCCAAAGAAGGACAGCAGTTCTGTGAAACCTCGACAGTAAATCGCACTCAAGCTATAGAGCTTATAAATGCTCGGCGTGAACTCACCATTCTCGATATCAGTCAGCCAAGCGTGGGAAAGGTAGTACTCCTGGTTTCGCTTCTCTTCGGCGATTTGTTGACTTTTTCTCTCAACATCTCTCGTCGTAAGGCCCAAACGCACACGCACAGCCTTCAGCCGCTCACCGGCTCCAGGACTTGGCCTACGTGCGTCCATCGGGGGGCATCCTACGCTCGGCACCTCGGGGTGTCCAGCGAAGTCACTCTGCTATCTATACAACAGCCGAGGCTCGGTTGCACGAAACTTAGAAACTGGTCGCAATTGCGGCCACCGGAGTGATTGTTCCCAATGTGACCTGTGTCTCGGCTATACGCAGACGAATTAGCGTCCCTCCGAATGGACCGATCTGACCAATTGCGGCAAATCCTCTCAACGAGAGGTTTGACGCTCTACCGCGTATCTAAGCAATCCGCGCAGAACTTCGGTCGTTCTTCGCCATTTTTTGTTCCGCACAACTTGTATTATGACCTCGCAGATCCTTCGTTGATCCCCAACATTCACCAAATCTTCGCTCTCAGCCGCATCACAAATTATCGCCTCTGCGATTGGCTGGCAGTGTTCGGTTTCGACCTGGACGCAATTTCCCGCCTCCAACTCTTGGTTCCCAGACAGCGCACAACGCTTCTGGACTCCTCGGTCTATGACACACATGCTTACGTCCCTTGGTTCGCACAGCGACGACGGGCAGAGCCCCTGCCACCGATCGCACCCTTGGGACAGGTTCTAGCATCTGCAGCACCAAGGCTGGCAACTGAGATACTTGCCCTAGGCACAAGACGATTCCTCTATGGCAAGGTCGGCCAAGAAGACGTGCTTGCTTTCCCATATCTTGCGCCTGGAAGCATCGTCAGAGTCGATGCAAAACGGTCGGGGGAACTGGTGTCCCCTACGAACGCTAACGCTGAAATGCGATTCTTCCTCGTGGAACACGGCTCCGGGTTCACATGTTCACAACTCGTTTTGCTCGAAAAGGGCACAATAATGCTGCATTCGGCTCACCTTCCCTGTGCACAGATCGAGCTAAAACTTGACAAGGACGCTCGCATCCTAGGATTGATAGACGCGGAAATCCGTCCACTGATGAACCACCACAGTTTACAGCCGCTGGGGAATCCGACGGCTCTGCTAAAGCCAGGAACGCTGCATGTACGAGACTTCGAATCCAATCTCACTGACCTGCTACGGATCTCTCGTACCCGCGCGGGGCTTTCCTTTCGTGAAGCATCCACCGTCAGCCGATGGATTGCCAACATGCTCTCGGACGAACTCTACTTTGCCGCGGCAAGCACGCTTTCCGACTACGAAACGCTGTCAGTACCACCGCGACATATCCAAAAGATCATCGCGTTGTGCGTGCTGTACTGCATTGACTTTCGGCAATTTCTGCATGCTTCCGGCCTTCCACCCGAGCATGATGGCCAGGACCCGATCCCGGACGAGCTCGTTCCTCGGCATGTGCCTTCCCGAGGCCCTGATCTCCGCCTCGGGGGCCAGGAAGAAAGTGCCCGGCAACACAGCGACTTCTTGGGCACTCTCCTGAAACAATGGGAAGAAGTCCCGCTTTTCCTTAGACGTTCACTCAATGAACTTGCGGGCCTCAAGAATTTGTCACTCTCGGACGTGTTCTGGGTGGGAGGGGATGAAAATCCGATCCACCCGTGGCTTATCAATGCCACGTTCGTCGTCGTTAACCGGCGCATCAAGAAGCCGGCCCAGTCCACAGCTGAAGCCCTCTGCGAACAGCCGCTCTACCTTATTCTCAAACGCGATGGCAGCTATATGTGCGGTCGGTGTGCTCTGCATCAGGGAAACCTCGTCGTTCAGACCTACCCGGGCGGACCGCTTGGGGCACGACAATTCAGAAATGGGACTGATGCTGAGGTTATCGGACGGGTCACGACGATTCTAAGGCGCCTCCTTTAGAAGGTTGACCCTCCGCCGAACGCCTGCCCCACCAAGACGTATTCTGTCCTTTATCTAACTCCTGTCAATTCAGTGTGACGGTCCGGTTTACGAACAGATATCGCGTTTGATGGCGTGTAAATTGGTGTCCGTCTAATCTAGTCCTCGTGGCCCCAACTGTTGCGGATCGTTTCGATACGTATGCCGAGTCCTTTTCCGCCAGAACTTCGCTGGCTCTTCCCCAAGATCAAACCACAACTCCCATGGCACATTGCAAGTTTCTTTTGCCTCACCCTGGCAAGTCTGCTGGCTCTCGTCACTCCACTCTCAATCCGATGGCTTATTGATTCCATCCTGCCAGCTCACGATACTCGATTTCTCGTCATCGCCATCGGATTGATCTTTGCGAGCTATGAGGGGAGAGCAATTCTCAGTGCCCTTGGCGGTTACCTAACCTTTCGCGCCACGCAGCACACAGCGCTGGCTTTGCGCATGTCTGTGCTCCACCATCTTGACTCACTCTCTGCAGAGTATTTCGACCGCACCCCCGTTGGCGAATTGCTCTATCCGTTTGAGGGGCCAGTCGACGAAGTCTCGTACTTTGGTTCGGACCTCTTGCCTTCGATCCTCCGCACGGGCGTAGCGGCAGGAGTAACCCTATCGGCGATGACGGTTCTGAGCCCACTTCTCACTCTTGCGGTAATGCCGCTCATGCCCGTGTTTCTGATGGTCCGTCACCGCTACAGGAGGAGAACCGGACAACAAGCCGATTTGGTTCAGGTTGCGAGAAGCAAATTCAGCAGCTTCCTGCAGGAGCATCTCTCCGCTCTGATGCAGATCCAGCTACTGCGACAAACTGAACCGCAGGAGCGTAAAGCTTCTCAAATCCTAACCAACGCCGTTTGTCGCCAAGACGCTCTTTACAGAACAGGTGTCTTCTTCTCCGCTTTGTCGAACCTGACAATCGTGATCGGAATTGCTGCGATTCTGACATGCGGAAGCTTGATGGTTTTCAGGGACAAACTGACGATCGGGACTCTGGTCGCCTTCTACAGTCTTCTGGTACAACTCTTCGACCCTCTGAGTATGGCTATGGAGATGTACTCGCGAGCCCAGCGCACCTTCGCCAGTATCCGTCAGATTCAGACCCTTCTCGAGATCACGGCGGCCGTGCAAGAGAATGATCGTTCAAGACCGATTGCTTCGGACCTTCCCCTGCACGTCGCCTTCAGGGATGTGTCATTCAGCTATCGCCGACGAAGTGACGTCATCCGAATTCCCAGGCTCGAGATTCTCCAAGGAGAACGTATCGCTATCGTGGGCCCAAACGGTGCTGGCAAAAGCACTCTCGGAAAACTACTGGCACGCCTTTACGATGTTGAGTCGGGCGAGATTGTCATTGCTGGCTCAGATGTTCGTGCAGTGACGCTTACGAGTTTGCGTTCTTCTATCTGCTATCTGCCAGCGCAGCCCATTCTCTTTCACCGATCCGTGGCCGACAACCTCCGAATCGGAAAACTCGAGTCCACATGCGATGAGTTAGAGCGAGTCCTACAAATGGTCGGGCTGACAAAATATCTGAACGCTTGCCCTGGCTCACTAGATGAATACATAGAGCCTAGTGCCTCAAATCTTTCGAATGGAGAACGTCAGCGCGTTGCGATTGCAAGAGTGCTTCTTCACCGGCCAAGAATCTTGATTCTGGACGAGACGACTTCCTCGCTGGATCCCAACTCCGAAGAGGCCATTCTTCGAACGATTGACCGAACGCTGCCAGACTCAACTCTCATCGTTGTGTCTCATCGCGTGCACTCGATCTCATGGATGGGAAGAATTCTTCTGATGCGAAAAGGACGAATCGTAGGAGATGGCAATCATTCGGTTCTCAGCGCGACGAACGCTCTCTATACGCAGTTCCTGGCGTCCACCGTGTCCACGGGGTGAGCTCCTATCATTCTGAATCCAGAAGAATATCGCGTTCATCTTGAGGCCAACTAAGTCGTGAATGCGAACACATCCGGTCCGGTGTTGACTACCGTCATTTCCGTATCTCCATTGCATGCAATCGGTTGACCTTCGTGGTTTCTCACCTGCGAACAGAAAGGTCTCTTTCTGGAATTCGTTCAAGACAGATGCCACAGTGCTTTGCACGTGAGGCGCTCACATCGATTCCGTCCAAGGCCCGGCAACGGTGTTCAGAATATCCGAGACAATTCGGCGAGCACGGACAGACGATGGCGGAGTTCTCTTGGACATTCTTCACGGACAAATGTTTTGCCTCAATGTCGTCGGGTCCAAGATCCTCGAATTGCTTGAAAAAGGTTTCGACGAGGCACAGATCGCCGAGCAGGTCAGCGGTGCGTATGTGATGGACATCGAAACTGTCCGCGCCGACGTCCACGAGTTCATTGAAGTTCTGAACAAGCACCACATTTTGCAGGTGCGTGCTGCGGCTGGAACCAGCTGACGGATGTTTGCTACATGAATTGCAACGAGCAAAACGACAGGGAAACGTACCGATTGATGATTACGCGCCGGCGAGCCACGGAGCTTCTCCTTGCAGCAAATGGCTCGGTCTGGTCGCTCCCGCGCGTTAAGGTTCGTACTGGACAAAGACTCGCAGAACAGCTCACGGAGGCTGTGAGGAAAACATTTGGGACCGAAGCTTACAGTCTCTTTGTGCCTGGACTCGTAAGTGCACCTGAAAATGCACTCGGGACGAAGTTCGCGCTACTGGAATCGGTCAAACAAAATGACGCAGCGCCCCCCGGTACATGCTGGGTTCCCTCCACAACAACGAGCGGAGAGGCCCCTCTACCCGCCGAAGAAGGTGCAGCTGTTAGAGCCTCTCTTCAGGAAGTGAAGCGCTATCTTGCTGAACCACTCTCCGGACCGTTCGCTCGCCCCGGCTGGCTTAAAGAACTCTTCGAGTGGGTTCAGCAACAACTTGAGCCATTAGGAGTCCGGGTGACAGGCAACTTCCAACAATTGAATGCCAGTCCTACATTCAGTCTCATCAGAATTGAAACGAATGGACCCGCGGTCTGGTTCAAAGCTACTGGAGAACCAAATACTCATGAACTGCCGGTCACCGTCACACTCGCGCGTCTGTTTCCCTGTTACGTTCCGGTCCTCCTGGGAGTCCATTCATCTTGGAATGGTTGGCTTTCGCGAGAGGCCCCAGGGTCAACGCTCGACAACTTCGCCGAACTCTCTGCATGGACCAGAGCTGCGAACACACTCGCTAAACTCCAGATCGCTTCTATTGGGAAAACTGCCGAACTCTTAGAGAGCGGATGCAAGGATCATGCACTGCTAAGGCTCATTGAGCAAATAGACCCCTTCCTGGCTCGCATGGGCGCGTTAATGGCGACGCAGAAGAAACAGCCACCCGTGATCTTGACGGAATCCCAACTTCAGCTTCTTGGTGACGAGTTGAAGGACGCCTGTTCAATGCTTCGAGATCTCGGGTTCCCGAACACACTCGGTCATGTCGACTTCAATCCGGGGAATATTCTGGCATCTCCCGAGACATGCATCTTTCTAGATTGGGCCGAGGGCTGCGTGACAACCCCCCTCATCACTTTTGAATACCTCCGCGAACATTGCAGGCGCTACCACCTCGAAGAGGCAAAAGCTGCCGAGAGTATAGCTTCCGCATACCTTCACCCATGGCAGTCATTTTTCTCTCCGGAAGACCTTGCACGCGGGATGGCTCTCACGCCATTGGTCGCCGTTTTTGCCTACGCGGTCAGCGGCAATACATGGCGTTCCTCAGAGACTCTCCGAAATCCGGCACTTGCCGGCTATCTCCGCAGCCTGACACGACGAATGCATCGCGAGGCAATACGGATCGGGGAAAGGAGCGAGCCGTGCCTGCGCTGACTCTCACTCCTCCGCCTTCGCGGATCGAGCCAATCACTGAGATTCTTCATGGTGTGTCTGTTACGGACCCTTACCGTTGGCTCGAAGATCAGAAGTCACCTCGTACGCGGAAGTGGATTGATGAGCAGACACGGTATGCGCGCGGGTATTTGAACAACATTCCTGGACGAGAGCGCATCCGGAAGCGCATTCGTGAATTCCTTGCAGTCGAAACTTGTGACTCCCTACAAAAGGTTGGCAACCGCTTTTTCTTCCGAAAGCGCCTTCCCGACCAGGAGCAGCCTTGCATTTACATGCGCGACGGTGCAGATGGCAAAGATCAGCTTCTGTTGGACCCGGCAGACCGGAAAACGGGAAAGTACACGGCCGTGAAGCCTCTTCGCGCGTCGCTCGACGCGCGCCTGCTGCTGTATGAGGTGAAAGAAGGAGGAGAACGCACTGGGACTTTTGAGTGTCTGGATATCGAAAACGGCAAAGCCCTCTCCGACGTTCTTCCCCGCGGATACCTCCGCGGATTTGCCTTCGCACCAGATGGGAGGAGTTTCTACTACGTTCACGAGTCCTTAGATGCGAAGAGACCCTTCTATCGAGCTGCGTACCACCACTTGCTGGGCACGGCATTCAGCGAGGACCGGGAGATATTCTGCGCCGGCGAGGACGAAAAGCTTCGGCTTTGCCTCACTTCTGACCGGACGCGTCTCGGCTTCATTGTTTATAGGTTTCTGGAAAAGACGCGCACCGATTTCTATCTCAAACCATTCGATTCTGAAGCATCACCGGAAGTTGTGGTTGCGGATGCAGACTATAGCTTTGGTCCCTGGCTAATTCCCGGCAAGATCCTGGCCATCACCGACCTCGATGCGCCCAATCTCCGCATTGTAGAAGTTCGTCTCCGTAGCAATGCCCCACCGGAATGGTTTGATGTCGTGCCGGAAAACGTCAATCAAATCAACGGCTGGCTCGTCGGTGAACAGCGCATCTTTGTATCTTACATCCGCCAGACTGCGACGGAGGTTGCCATCTTCGACTTCGCAGGTAAAAAGACTGGAGAGATGCCCATTCGCAATGATGAGACCGTGCGTTTGATTGGGGGCACGCACGAAAGCGACGAGCTATTCATCGAGGCAGAATCCCTAACGGAGCCAATCCGTATTTTTCGATGCTCGGAAACCTCCGCCGAACGCAAGCTCTGGGCCAAGAGAAGCATTCCATTTGATTCGGCGAACTACAGCCACATTCAAGTCTGGTACACCTCGATAGATGGGACGCAGATTCCCATGTTTCTCATGGGCCGACGGAACGTGCTCGCTGGCGGCACCCACCCGACGATCATGACTTCTTATGGCGGGTTTGGCGTGTCCATGACGCCGCAGTTCAGCATCTTTGTCGCGTTTCTCGCCGAGCGGGGATGCCTCTTTGCATTGCCGAATATCCGGGGTGGGTCTGAATTCGGCGTCGAGTGGCACAACGCGGCCAAGCGTCGCAACCGGCAGACTGCTTACGACGACTTTCTGTGCGCGGCGGAATGGCTCGTTGAGACTGGACGAAGCACACCGGATAGACTCGCCATCTTTGGCGGATCGAATTCCGGGCTGCTTGTCGGTGCCGCAATGACGCAGCGGCCCGATCTGTTTCGTGCGGTCGTCTGCATGGTTCCGATCCTGGACATGCTCCGTTACCATCTTTTCGACAACGCGCATATCTGGCGAGAGGAATACGGCACAGCGGACGACTCGGACGACTTCGCCGTCCTGGCCCGTTATTCCCCCTATCATCGGGTGCGACAGGGCACAGCGTATCCCGCGACGATGATTATTTCCGGCGACGCTGACAAGAATTGCAATCCACTCCACGCGCGAAAAATGACGGCTCGTTTGCAGGCGGCGAATGTCTCGCCGTATCCCATTTTCCTCGACTACAACAAGTCCCGGGGGCATTCGCCGGTGCTCCCGTTAAGCGAACGGATTGAAGGCCTGACGGATCGCATGGCATTCCTCTGTGACCAGTTGCAACTGTCCGAATGAAGGAGGGGTCCTTGACATGTTATTTCTTGTCCCGAAAGCGTACTTGGAGCTGATCCATTTCGACCTCTGCCTAGCGCGAGGGAACTTCCGCGCATTGTACGACAAGGTGCGCAACTACCCGATCCGCAACAAAGCACCATCCCCTGATATGGTCGAACAGGTCTGCAGAGCCGTGGACATGGCTTGCATCTGGTACTGGAAAGAGGCGCTTTGCCTACAAAGGTCTGCGGCTACGGCATGTCTGCTGAAACGCCACGGAGTGCGGGCGCAGATGGTGATCGGCGCCCAGCAGATGCCGTTCAAAGCCCACGCATGGGTCGAAGTCGATGGTCGCGTGGTCAACGACAAACCATATACACCGGGAATGTATGTAGTGCTCGAAAGGTGCTAAAGACCTCTCGAGGGGCAGACCTAAGGAGCCAGCCGTGAGTGTCCAGTTCGGAAGGTGGAATTTCGCTGGTCAGCCGTCAGCGCCCGACTATCTAAACAAAGTCAACACGATGCTGGCTCCATACGGACCGGATGGAGGCGACTGTTATTCCGACGGTGGCGTAAGCATCCTATATCGTGCATTCCACACCGTGAAGGAGTGCCGCCGGGAAAGGCAACCCCATATATCAAAGTCAGGTGCTGTCATCACTTGGGACGGCCGCCTCGATAACCGTGCAGAATTCATCGCCCTCATGAGAGACGTGCTTTTGGCTGACTCCCCAGATGTTTCGATTGTGGTGGCTGCTTACGAACGCTGGGGAATCAACTGCTTCGCAAGGCTCATTGGCGATTGGGCTCTCTCCATCTGGAACCCTGGAGAGCGCGCACTGATCTTAGCCAAAGACCCGATCGGCACTCGCCATCTCTATTACTCGTTCGACAAGACTCAAACTACGTGGTGCAGCATCCTAGAGCCACTTGTGCTGCTTGCAGGAAGAACTTTCGCCCTCGAAGAAGAGTACATTGCGGGCTGGCTCTCGTTCTTTCCCGCCACCCATTTGACGCCTTATGTTGGGATTCATTCTGTTCCGCCGTCTTCTTACATCCGTGTCGTTCCGGGGAGGCCCACCGTCAGCACATTTTGGGATTTCAATCCAAACAATCGAATCCGATATCGCACCGATGCCGAATACGAAGAACACTTTCGCATCATCCTCGCGGAATCCGTACGGCGGAGACTTCGTTCCGACGTTCCCATACTCGCAGAGCTGAGCGGCGGAATGGACTCTTCCTCCATTGTTTGCATGGCGGATACGGTAATTGCCCGCGGACAAGCCGAAACTCCAAGGCTTGATACTGTCTCTTATTATGACGACTCCGAGCCCAACTGGAACGAACGCCCCTATTTTACGAAGGTAGAAGAAAAGCGCGGGCGAACCGGCTGTCACATCGATGTTGGTTCGCACGACACTTCGAACTTCGCATTTGAGAGCGAGAGCTTTGCGGTGACTCCCGACTCCGGCCTCCGACCCAACGAAGCTACGGTACAACTTGCAGCGTGCCTGATCTCACACGGGAATCGCGTCGTGCTCTCCGGAATCGGCGGCGATGAGGTCGCGGGCGGCGTGCCAACCCCAACACCGGAACTCGCGGACCTTCTGGCGACAGCTCGATTCAGGACGCTCGCTCATCAATTGAAACTGTGGGCGCTGATAAAGAGAAAACCGTGGTTTCACCTGCTCTTTGACGCCGCCCGGCGATTCTTTCCACCCGCTCTCGTTGGCGTCGAGACAACCAGGCGGCCAGCGGCTTGGCTGCAAACGAACTTCGTTCGTCGCAATCAGGCCCCGCTGATCGGCTATCAAACCAGGTCGAGGATGTTCGGTCCCCTGCCGAGCTTTCAGGAGAATATTTCTACACTGGACGTCTTGCGGAGGCAGCTTGCCTGTTCTGCCCTGCCCTTGCAACCGACCTACGAGAAGCGTTATCCCTATCTTGATCGAGACCTGCTGGAATTCATGTGCACAATCCCGCGGGAACAACTGGTCCGGCCAGGCCAGCGCCGTTCGCTGATGCGCCGGGCCCTTGTCGGGATTGTGCCAGACGAAATTCTCAACAGAAAGAGGAAGGCATATGTCACACGGTCGCTGACGCCCGCGGTCTCGACGCAATGGGCCAGTCTGGTCGCGACGAACGAGCACATGATCAGCGGTTCACTCGGCATCGTCGATCCGAAAGGAATTTCGGAAGTCCTACAGCGGGCTAAGCACGGGGAACAAGTTCCGATCATCCCATTACTGCGAAGTGCCTATGTCGAAACCTGGCTTAGAAACCTGGTCCGATGGAAGGTGTTGCCCGACATGCCAAACGAGGGCCAACAGAACTGGGCCATGTACTCAGTTTGAGGATCCTCGTCCCAGATACTCGGACAAAAAGGAGATTCAGCCCAACTCGTTTGAATGTTTGACCAAAAGGAGGAAAAGAAGATGAAGTATGAAAAACCTGAAGTTGTACTTCTGAAGAGTGCGCTTGAGTCAATTCAAGGGCACTTCAAGCCAATGTACAATGCCGGCGATGGCTCGCTGAAAATCGGGACCGTCGGCGCATACGAAGCAGACGAGTAGTCTGTGGGTGGGGTGCTCAGAGAAATTCTGAGCACCCCATCATTATGACGAATCGCGGCATGCATCGCGGTCCCCAGTCGAATATCCCAATCAGGATGATCTAGTTCTTCGATTTCGTCTTACGTTCGGACGAGTTGTCACTCGATCCCAATACCTTCATTTTCAGAATTACAAGATCATCTTGTTCCAGAGGGGAAATATTCTTGCCATGACCCTCCAAGTGAAAAAACAGGCAAAATGGATCGCTGTTGCTACCAGGAGGGATCCGGTCGCCAGTGACAGAGTTACTCACGTTCCATATGGCGCCTGCTCCGTGCAAACCATTACTTGCATTTATTACAGAGATAGACCCAACCGGCGATCTAATGTCATCGGCTTTCACTTTAACTGGAAGTCTTATCGGACTGTTTCCACGGTTCGCAAGCGCCAGGCAAACCCTCAGTGTCCCAGTGTTACTGTCAAAGTGCTGTCCCCCGCCGTAGAGGAGCATGGTCTGCCGAGTCACGTCGCGGTCGCTCGTGATCTTGGCATCGGTCAAACTCGTTTCATTCGCGGCAGAATCTCCTGGAAGAAGGACCCCTGAATTCAATCGCGTTCCTTCGCTGTCTCCGGACGGCCAGACAGCGAGGATCCTATTGCCGGCTACGATCAAACCACTCCCTCTCCAAACGATGTTTAATTCATTCAGAACCCTGAACATTATCGAAGAGGAGTCAGATGGTTCGTCTACGGCGATGTCTCCAACCTGATCCAAGGCTGTCCGAAGAGAATCATTACTCACCTCATACTCATTTGAACTGCGGGCCAATTCAGTTAGTGGTTCGACCAACTCGCGGTCGCGGATGTACGAGAACAGCCAACGTGCGGACCTCAGGTCTTCCCCTTCTTCCCAAAGAAGCCCCAACAAACCTCCTGGCCTCGCTACGAGTGAAGGAGCGTACAGGGCTCGATGTAGCTCCCGAGCGTCGGCCACGGGTAGGCTCTCTGCCCACGTCCTCCCGTCATCAACTGATGACGTCAGCAGCATTCTCTCTTTATCTTTGCAACCGTCAACGTACAAAAGAAACAGCCTGTTATCATCGGCATTGTAAGCCAAAGAATTGTTCGCGTAATTGAAGCAGCCTTTTCGCCAATCCATGACTGGGTGTGAAATAACCACAGGCTCTAAAGACGGTTCCCGTGATTGGTCTGCACGTACGATCCCGATGTCAGCTTCCCAGCCCGCGCTGGTTAATCTCTTACCGTAAAATAGAGCGACGACACTCCCGCTCCTGAGTGCAAGAGCGCCCGAAGGGAAAATCCCCTGGTAGCCAAGACGCCGCATCCCCGAATCGAAGAATGGTCCAGCTACTTTCTTGCCATCGGATGAGAAAATCAGGAGACCTACACTACCGCCTCGGGTCCCACCCTGTTCCTGTGTACTATTCTCGGAATTAAAAAAAGTGTAGAGCCTACCCGATGTGGAACTGACTGCTGACGTTGAGTAGTCCGCCCAACCCGTTCTGATCGTCTCTACCCAATGCGAGCCGCCATCAGTGGATACGAAGAGCCGTGTCGTGCCGAGTTCAGGAGTCGGATGCCCATCGATAATCTTGGCTGCCTCTGAAATAAAGTACGCTTTGTGGTTTTGACCGAACGCGCATGAATGTTCCGTTACCCAATTACTGCTCTTGTCCTCCAGCACGGCATGCCAAGTTACGCCGAAATCAGACGTCGCATAAACGAAGCCGAACGGAGAATTACCCAGTGCATCCCATTTCGTGCCACAGATAATCAGATTCCTAGAGTCTTCGGGGTCCGCCTTTATCTCATACCACGGGTGCCAGCCGATACCAATCGAAGTCTTCGCACTCACTTTCAGCCCCTGCGCCCCTATCCGCACAGACACACCGGCGAACACTACGAGAAGAAAAAATGCGGAAAATGCAATTTTGCGATGCCAGCGGTTCATGAAAAGCACGCCTCCCAATCGCCGGTCAAAACAGCAGCTTTAACGCAAATTGGATCGAGCGTGGACCGCCGACCTGATAGAGAGGACTAAGGGCTCCGCCACCCAAATTACCCCCGCTGAGGTACTGCCCCAGCGTCACAGTTGACAACCCGAACCCCCCAAAACCGAATTGCCCGCTCGGCTGACCAAAGTTGGGATGGTTCAGCACGTTGAACATTTCGGCGCGAAACTGCAACCGTACTGACTCACCAATTGGGAAATTGCGGTGGATGGCAAAGTCCCACTGGGTAGCCCCGAATCCTCTCAGAGCATTTCTTGGCAGATTACCTTGCCGAAGAGGAAGCCCTGTTTGGGGGTCCGCAGGAGGATTCGTGAATGCAGCCGGATTGAATCCTTTTCCTCCGGCACAAGGTTGCCCGAAACCATCGGGAGGCGCCTGAACACATTGAGCTCCGTACAGATAAAGAGGCTGCCCTGGAACTATGTCGGGTCGAACATCCGCAGAGAACCCCCCATTAAATTCGGAGAAATTGACATCGGAAACATCCACGGGCGGCGCGGAGCGAGCCACAATAAAATTCTCGGTGGACCAATCGCGCAGAATCGCATTTGTAAAGGCATTGGTCTTCTTGGCCGGTACGTCATAGGTCACTCCGGCGGAAAACGTGTTTCGGATGTCGAAGTCGGAAGGTCCCCGGTTCGCGCTTAACGCTGACGGCACAAAAATGTTTGACGTAACCGCGCCTGAACCAGCGGAGCCCGTATCAATCGAGTGTGACCACGTATAAGAAGCAAGCGCTTGGAGACCATGCGACAAGCGCCTTTGGAATTGGACTTGGAGAGCATTGTAATCTGACATCCCTGTATTTGTTACCAATTGCGCCTCGGCCAGATTAGGTGTCGGAGCCGACACGTCCGCCGACTGTAGCAGCCGTCTTCCCGCCGCCCCGACGTACGAGACAGAGATTGTTTGTTGCTTTCCCAGCCCCTGCTCAAGGGCGGTGTTCCACTCGAGCGTGTAAGGAAGTCGCAGATGGGGATCAAACGCAAACAGCCTTCCCTGATTACTCGCGTTAGGTGGCGTGATTGAAGGCGGGGCGGCCGCTGCCGCACTTAATGGGAACGTGCCGCCAAAGTTGAAAGCTTCTGCTCCGAAGGGATAGGAGCCAGTGCTAATCGAGTTGCCCATCTCTGAGGTCGCAAGGTCATAAAAAACTCCGAACCCTCCGCGAAGCACCGTTTGCCAATCCTGACTCTGAATGAACTGATAGGCTACACCGAGCCGGGGCGCTAAATTGCCGTACGTCGTCTTGTAGGGCGACGTTCCGGCTGGCGCCAGCGACAAGTTCGACAAATTATTCAGATCGAAACCGGTAACTGCCGGAAAGCCGGGGCCATCGAGTGCCTGAGGCACGAAGTCGGCGTCCCAGCGAAGTCCGCCCGTAAGGGTCAGACGGGGGGTGATTCGCCAAGTGTCTTGCGCATAGATACCAAGATTCCGGAAGAGGAAAGTCGGACGGACACTGGCGGCTACAATGCTGAAAGATAGATTTCCGTTTGCGGCTGACGGCAGCACGTCGCCGAAAAATGCGTCTTGTAGATACGCAGACGGGTCAAAAAACGGAGACAACCGTCGGAAGTCAACTCCGAACTTCAGGCTGTGTGAACCCTTCTGCATGGATACACTGTCAATAATATTAATTTGTCGCTGCAGATTCCGTTCGGTTTGGCCCGTCTGAAGAGTTCCGTCTTGTAAGGAAAGAATGTGTAAGACGAATTCACCATTCTGCGAATTAAAGGGGCTGGGAAATGGCGGAGATGCCAGCGGTGCAGCGCCTCCGAAATTATCCAAGTAATTGAAGCTATAGGCATTCGTCCGACTGTAATTAAATCGCAGATCATTAGTCATTGTTGGAGAGATGGTCCACGTGGCTCCTACTGTCGCAGTCTGAGTCGTGATGCGAGAAGGTGAGACCGTGCTTAAAGAAAACCCATTCCCGCGTTGAACTATCTGTGACGGCGAGTAGTTGTATCGCCCGAAGAGAGTCACCTTGCTGCTTAACTTGTGGTCAATCCGAAGGCTGTAGGCGTCGAGCGTCGCAGGGTTAGAATAGCTGGCATTGAACTGGGCCATCCCGTTTCCCAAGTCTGGTTGCTTCGAGTCAAAGGGGAATGCATTCAGGTAGGGCTGCATGCTTGCCACTGCAGTCTGTCGTGCGTTGAGATCAGGAACAGTGGTAAGTGTTGTTTCCGGCAGCCGAAGCCGAAGGCCTTCATAGGAAAAGAAAAAGAAAGTCCGGTTCTTGAGAATCGGACCGCTGAACGTGCCGCCAAAGTCATTCTGCCGTTCCTTGGCTTTGGGGAGCGGCGGATTGTTAGTGTATCCATTGAACCAATCATTCGCGTCGAAGGCGTCGTTTCTTAGGTAATCGAAGACCGTGCCGTGAAACTGGTTTGTACCCGAGCGCGTGACGATCGAGATCTGTCCGCCGGGCGTGCGGCCAAATTCTGGCGCGTACGTGGAGGTTTGGATGCGGAACTCCTGCATCGCATCCACGGAGACTAAACTGTTCGTTCCGCCCATCGCACTGAAGGAGCCAAGCGCACCCCCAAGGCCGTTTCCAGGATTGGACACACTTGCGCCAATATTGGCGCTTACGCCGTCCACCATCCAGTAATTAGACACAGCGCGCTGTCCATTGATGCTGAATTGCCCGGAATCCTGACTGGAACTCGCCGTAAGAACAACCCCCGGCGTGAGCTCGATCAGTGTCTGGAAGCTCCTGCCATTCATCGGCAGGTTCTCGGCAAATTGACGGTCCACGACGGTGCTCACCGCAGCGCTCTCTGTGTTAACGAGCGGCGCGCCGCCCGTCACAGTCACTGTCTCCGACGCAGCGCCGATCGTCAGCGTGAAATTGATGGCCAAGGCGTCTTGAACGTTCAGAGTGATGTCTGGCTTGATGAGCGTCTTGAACCCGATCTTAGAAACTTGAAGACGATACGAACCAGGAGGTAGATTGGGAAGCACATAAATCCCTTCTCCATTCGTCTTGGTGGTGAGCCGGACTCCGGTTGCATCATTCACAACAATAATTTCAGCGCCAGCGATTACCGCTCCCGAGGAGTCAAGCACCTGGCCACTAATTGTTCCATTCGGAGACTGCGCAAAACTCGGGGCCACCAAGAGCAGACTAACGATGAGAAGGAAGATTATCGCATGCGCTCGCACTCGATTTCTCCTCGGACCGACAGTTTCGGACACACTCCTACGGTCTACGCAGGAGAGTCCACGGGTGTACCACTTCGTCGTCATCAGAGAACGAACGGAGGATCCCGAAGCGTGGCAGCGAGGCAGAACTAGGGATGATTTGGATCGACTTTCAGGTAAGCAAATAGGAGGGGCTTACCACTTGGCCTGTGGCTCCCGCCGTTCGGTTCCACCGTTACGAAGACGGCATCAATTTGTTCAAGCGTCTTCGGATCGTCAAATTTGAGTACCCAGCGTTTCTTCGCCGCGCTGTCCTCAAAGAAAATTCCCAGGTTCAGCGCTTGTTGCTTGTCGGGACCGCGCCGGCCCCAAGCTTGGAACGTGCTGGCATTCTTTACACTCGTTTGCTGATCAAGGTCATACGCATAGAAGACCAGGGATTTCCCCTTCGTATAGAAGACTCGGCCGTAGGCCTTCTGTGTCGCACCATCACGCGCCACGTCGTACACTTCTGCAATGTAAAGGTCGCGCGCCCCCATCAGGTCTCGGATGTCGCGATCGTGCGCAAGCAGCTCCTCTTGTTTACTAACCGTTTGTTCCCGTTCCCGAAGTTGGGCGTAGAGGTCCTTAATTTGCGATTCAAAACTCGCGGCCCGAACCTGATCTTGCGACCGCTGCTGTCTGACGGAATCGAGCTCTGCTTTTAGCATCTGCACTGACCCCTGAGCCGAATCGAATTTCTGCGCGAGGGTTGCCCGTTCTTGGCTCACCTGTTGCTTCTGTGCTTCATCACCCTGCAACGACTGCTCTAGATTAGCTTGGACGCTTTTCATTTCGTTCAAAGATGCCGACTGCTGCTCGATTTGTCGTCGCAGGTCAGCTATGACCTTATCGCGCTCCAGAAGCTGCGCTTTAAGAACTTCGCGCTCGTGTCCTGCGTCGCTCATTTGTAGTTCAAGCGCGCCTACCTTTGCGTCAGCCGAACTTGGTGTCACCTGAACAACTTCCAACGCACGGCGCGTCCCGACCTCAAACGAATAGACTCCCAAAGCAACCGTGAGCAACACCCCGGCAGCCAGTGACACCCATACATAATTCCAATTTAGCAGGGTCCGCCCATGGCCGTTTCGATGTGCCACAATGAGTCCCGAGGGAAGTTCGTGCCTCACCTTCCCATCGGTCGGTACACTCCTTGCGACAGTCGCCCGGGATATTTCGCTTCGAACGGAGTCTGGATGCTCGGAAGGACTCGGGCCCAACTCAGAAGACAAAAGAGGCACGGCAACGTCTGCGACCGCTTCGAACTCTTTCAGGGCCTTGCGGCACTCGGCACAACCTGCCAAGTGATCTTGCAGCTTCTTCCGTTCCTCTTCGCTTATGTCCCCTGAAGTCGAGACGGCGCAAAGCTCGAGAAACTCGTCATGCGGCCGCATCTCCGACCATCCCTCGTTCTCTCGGTCGCCTCTATTCTTTGCCATACCGTTCAGCTGCTCCGCACACTACTCGCAAACATATGCTTTCGTAACTTGTCGAGTGCCCGGTAATAGTGATGTCTCACGTTTCCCAGAGGCTGACCCAGCTTTGTGCTGATTTCCATCAGCGTATGCCCTTCAAAGAAGTGAAGGCGCAGCGTCTCCCGCTGATCCTCGGACAGACCTTCAATCACTTTCGCTAGACCATTACGCCCAAAGACTTCCTCCGCGGAATAATCGGTCTCGTTGGCCGGTATTCCGACCACGCCTTCTTCCTCACGTTGGATTTCTCCTCGCGCATAAAAGTGACGCGTGGTCAAGTATCGCCGGCGCTCGATCGCTCTGTGGTAGGTCATCTGGACTATCCACGACCTCGCCGAGCTCTTTGAACTATCAAACAGCCCACACTTACGATGGATGAAGAGGAACAGGTCCTGAGCGAGGTCCTCAGCCTCCGCGGCGTCCCGCAGAATGCGCGCGGCGACGCTCCGGACAAGCCGAGCATACCGCTCGAAGAGACAAGCTAACGCCTCCTTGTCGCCTAAGCTAACACGCTCAATCAACACCTCGTCCGCCAACTCTCCCGAGACCGAAGTAGCCGCGACGACTGCCTCTCTAAGGTGCGGTCCCCGACCCCCTCCTAAAAGAACGGGTAACCGACTTGTGACAGGCGTACTCACAACGCCGCCCTCTTACGGGAAATACAAAGCCTTGGCAGCGCATAAATGAGGAATGCATTCCGTGGGAATTCATTCCTCAATGTAGGACGCTTATGTCCGTTATGGTTGCTCGCGGCAAACACATTCAGCCTTTGATGGGACCTGAGAAGGCTTTCGGACAGGCCTTTCGGGCGATCAGGGAAGAAAAAGGAATCTCCCAGGAACAAGTCAGTCTGCGGGCAGAGCTCGACCGTACAACAGTGAGCTTGATAGAACGAGGCCTGGTAAGCACAAAGTTGGGAACCATCGTAAAGATGTGCAAAGCAATCAGGGCCTTCCCATCCGACGTAATGCGCCGCATGGAAAAATCACGCTTCTATCGTTGATGTACCCCCAATAGAGTCCATTGTCAACTCAAAAGTCATCCTTTGGAGCGTTTCTATCGCGGGTCCCTACCGCTATTGTCAATGCTGAGGATCGTTCATGAATGCAGCCGCACAATTTGGCAGTCGACTGCGCGCTGTCCGGAAAGCTCACAAACTAAAAATTGGTCAACTCGCTGACCGAGTCGAAATCGGAGTCAAGCATCTCGGCAGGTTGGAGCGCGGCGAGAAGCACCCCTCATTTGAATTGATCATTGCCCTGGCTCAGGCAATGAACGTATCGCCCGCCACATTCTTTGAATTCGATTCTCCTCAAACCGATCCCAAGATTCTCAGAAAGCACCTGGATCAACTGCTGACGGAACGAGACGCTAAGGCACTTCACCAAGCCCACCGCCTACTCAGGGTCTTTTTCGACTCTTAAGTCCATCCATTTACAGCGCATTCGTTCTGCGATCGCAGAGACTCCCACCACTGGGTAGTTTTGACTGGTCCATTCCTCAAGACTTTGCTCAAGTTACCTAAGCGGTGGTACAAAAGTCCTCATGGCTGCGTAGACTAAGCAGCCAAATATTTAGCATTCGGCTGCCCGGGAACGCAGACCCACGGCCCGAAAAGAGATTCGAAACAAATCCACAATGACTCAGACCTCAAGGTGCCGTGGTCGGACGCCCGACCGAACTCACAGACTGCGCCGTTGCTCAAGCCGCGAGGACTACAATCCGAATCGGGTCGGCCGTGATTGCAGGGGAATCTCTCGCGAGTTAGAGATGCAGGTGAAATCGTTCACGTACGAAAAGAGCTGGTACGGAACCTATTACCGGCAAAGATTCTTCAGCATGGAGCGGATGGACAGACACATTGCCAAGATGTTGGACCAAGGATGGGAAATCCTGACGCAGACGGCTCACTCAGGAGAAGGACGAGGCTTCCGGCCATTCGCGAAACGCGATACCATCACGATCTCCTTTCAGAGACCGTGACCATCAATGGCCCAGAAGAAGACAAGCCGTGGATTTCGCAAAGATCGACGCCGCAAGCACCACCACTGGCTCGCGACGATCTACTACCACGACGGTGAGAAGTTCGCGCGCGTATACATCGACCGCGATAAGGCAAGACGATTCGCAAACAGACAAAAGAAATCGCCGGTCGTAGCCAGGACCAGGGTAACTGAACTCTTATAAGAGCAAAGGCATGACAACGCCGCGTTCAGCCGCTTCTGCTGTCAACTCCCGACGCTGGATGCGCGCCGGCTCGATTCTGATTTCTTTAGCAGCTGTTACCCTTCTTGTGGCCGCGTTCGGAGCAAAGTTCTACAGTCGTTCACTCTCATCGATTCTTCTCACACTTGTCCTCATCGCTCTTTGCACGGCCATTGCGCTCCACGTCCGATTTCTCATTCTGGCCCGTCGCGAACACCGCGAAACATCAAGCGCCTTAATTGCTTCCGAACGTGAGTTCAAATCGATCTTCGACAATGCGCTAGACGCCATCTTGATTCTCGACGACCGTGGGACTTGCCTCGAAGCAAATCCAGCGGCACTGACCCTCTTTGGCGCCCGATACCATGAACTTGTCGGTCAGTCGATTGGAAACTTCTACGGGGGGGGGGATGATTTCAACGAGACTTGGAAGAGCTTCCTCAAACGAAAGTACGAACACGGCGAGACGAAACTATCCAAGAAGGACGGCCCCACAATCTTCGTCGAATATACTGCCAAAGCAGATTACTTGCCTGGCAGACACGTAGCCATTTTGCGAGACGTCTCCCGCAGAAAGCAGGCGGAAGCGGCACTCCGCGAAAGCGAGGAGCGATTCCAGCAGATGGCCACAAACATCCAGGAAATCTTCTGGATGCTCGATGCGGACACGAAGGAAGCCATCTACGTCAACCCAGCGTTTGAGACGATTACGGGCCGCTCGCCTGACTCGCTCCGCGACAAACCCGTGTCGTACCAGGAACTCTTTCACCCGGAAGATCATGTCCGAGTTCTGACTCGACTTGAAGATGCGATACATACCGGACAATTCGATGAGGAGTTCCGAATCATCAGGCCCGACCATGCGATTCGTTGGGTATGGGTCCACGGTTTCCCGGTCCGAGATTCTGCGGGCGCGATCCGCCGGCTCGTTGGAACGGCCCAGGACATCACAGCACGCAAGTTCGCCGAAGAACAAATGGCGAGAAATCTCGCCCTAGCCGAATCAGCGTGGGCTGAAGCCGATGCGTTCCGCAAGACGACTCTCGCGCTCACGCAAAACCTCAGTATGGATTACGTCCTGGACACCCTTCTCCAATCACTCCTTAAACTCATCCCGTGTCAGTCTGCGCGCGTCCTGCTTCTGGAAACCGACGCGCGCCTCTTCCTCGCCCGCGAAGTTCAGCACTTCGAAGTCAATAGACGGTGGCCAAAATGTCCAGTCACCTGGGATGCCACGGATAGTCATTTCCTGATGGAGGTCCTAACTTCGAGGACTAGTCTGCTCCTTCCGAACACCAGCGAAGAAAAGGGGTGGGAAGAATTCAAAGGCAATTCCCATTTTCACTCTTGGCTCTGCGTTCCGCTCATCGCGTCGCAAAACGTGCTCGGCCTGCTATCGCTTGGTCATACTCGCGCCCAGACCTTCACCCCAGAACATTTGCGTCTTGCTGAATCGCTTGCCATTCCCGCCGCAGTAGCGATTCAGAATGCACGCCTCTACGAACGAGCGGAGATTTATGGCGCAGAATTGGAGCATCGCCTCGCGGATTTACAACAGACACAGCAAGCACTACGAGAGGCACAAGTAGGCCGCATCCTATCAGAGCAAAAATTCGCAAAGGTTTTTCGATCCAGTCCCATCGCATTTTCTATCACGACCGTGGCCGAGGGTCGCTTCGTCGACGTCAACGAAGCGTTTGAGCGGAGGTACGGCTATTCCTCCAAGGAAGTCCTTGGCCGCACGGTCTATGACATCGGTGTTTGGGACAATCCATCCGAACGTCTCCAGATGCTGGACGAACTCCGTAGACAAGGCCACGTCAGGAACCGCATTACGCGCTTTCGGACACGTTCCGGTGAATTGCTAGACACAATCTATTCTGCAGACATCATCGAACTCGAACGCCAGCAGTGTCTCCTAGCAGTTTCCGAAGACCTGCCCGATCGCGCTATCTTGCAAACGTCCTTGGCTCGCAAAACCGCAATTGCTCGATAGTTCCCCGCTGAGCTTCGTTCCTGGGGCCATCTTAGGGACCTTAGGCACCCTGGGCGTACACTTATTTCCATATGCACGAGATATATACTCGAATCGATCGCTTTTCCCTCGAGTTCCTCGAACAAATTGGGGCTGCTTATGCTGCGAGTTCAAACGTCAAGAATCTCGACACATGGTATCGTCGCCTAGACGAGTTGACGTTAGCGCTCCAACGCGGTACGGCAACGTACAGACAGATTGAAGACCATATTTTTGAATTGAAGGTGATCCAATACCTCAATGTAACCTTTCCGGGCATTGGACTCGTGTATGAGCCGCAAGGAATTGTTGCAAACGGCCGCAACTGCGACCTTTCTGCGAATTTCGGGGGGCGCGATTATTTGATAGAAATCAAGTCCTTCCATCCAGAATCCCGGCAACGCGCCATCCCGGCAGAACATATCGCCCCGAACAACAATGTGGTCATGGATGGCGTGTCATATCACTATTATCAAGCGACGCGCGGACATTTAATTGATGTAGTCCTCGCAACTGAGGACAAGATTACTAACTATCAGCCGCAGTTTAAAACAGTATTGGCTGTTCCAGACGGTTTTTTCTTGCACACCGAAGACCTTCGAGATTTCGTATTTATCTATCGAAATAATCGCCCACGCGCCGATGACCCGCTAGGGCCAATGACGATGCACAATTTGCGCAGAGAGTTCTCAGGAGCCATCACTGAATTTTGGGCCATGCCTTTTCCCCAGCAGAGTTTTGATTGTACTCACAACCGAATGCCGACAGTCATTGCTCCATTCGCACGCGACGATCGGCCTGTGGCAATATGAACCTAGCGACGCGCCTTGCGTGCCGACTCCGGTCAACTCCTGCCGCCGACTCCAGTTCAGCCCCCTGAATGTCCTTTTTTCTGCCGCTCATTTTCTTGGACACTGCTTCGGGCTAATTCCTGCGCCCGGCAGCTTCGCGTCTTCTGCTTTCCCGGTTCCTCGCCAAGAGTTCCTGGGTCCCTCCCAGAATGCAGCCGCTCGCTTAGGGAGCAGAAGCCCTCGCTCTTGGGTGCCCCAAGAAAATGGGGCAGAAAAAGGAGAAATACCATGTACCTCAA
>Ga0073928_10001318_pt1 | contig 48544 bp, 31 predicted proteins | sample PaiPotPPA55metaG_FD_76969 | JGI IMG/M metagenome (GOLD analysis project Ga0073928, IMG submission 76969) | Iron sulfur acid spring bacterial and archeal communities from Banff, Canada, to study Microbial Dark Matter (Phase II) - Paint Pots PPA... ...
CGCCGCTGGAATTTCGCGTATGGCCCGCAGGAGTTCGTTTTCGCGCGCCAACGCCTGTTCTTGCAGTTTCTCGATGCGCTCCGGCGAAGGCTTCTCGGCTCCCAACTGCTCAATTTCAATGCGGCGGTAATACCAGTTCAGCTCCTCGCGCATTTCTCGAATGCGGCGCACGAGGTCGCTCTGACCTTCGTCGGCCACGGGGATGGCAGGACCGTGGTGCATCAGAAGTTCAGCAAGGCTGCGTGACTTAGCCAGCTCGATGTAACCGAACGATTCTTCGGCGGAATTCTTGCGCAGCGGATCGCTGAGGCATAGTTCGACCAGGCTCTCATACACTTCGAGCCGATTCTTCATGAACGCGATTTTCAGCTCGTCTCCGCGCAAACTGCTGCGCAGCGCTTCGAGTGCCGCGCGCGCCTTCTGATACGAATCGTAGGCGGCCGGGAAGTTTCGCAACCCTCTTTCGACTTCTCCCATCATGAAGTGCGCCTGGTAGTGAAGGACGGGAGCCTCGAGGTGGCCCAACCGCTCGAGGGCGCGCGCGGACGACACACGCGCTTCCGCGAGCTCGCCAGTGCGAAGCGAGAGACGCGCGAGAAGGAGATGTGAGACCACGGCCTTGCCCGTCAGGAATGACGTGTCGAAGAACTCGGCCGCGCGCCTGCAAAGCCGCCGCGATTCAAAGAGACGGCCTCCATTGAAGAGGACGATCGCCTGGTAGAGGTCAATCAGCCAGGGCCAGACGAGATTGTTTTCGCGCACGAATTTCGCGCGAGACTCAGCGAAGATCTCCAGGGAACGCAGCGCCTTGCCGAGCTGGCTGTGCGCGAGCGCCTCATAGCAGCGGCACTTCGCTTCTTCGTAGCCCATGCCGAGTTTTTGGAACCGCAGATAGCCTTCGTGGGCCATGTCACGCGCTTCGGCGCTCAAATTCAGTTCCAGGTAGATTTCCGCAAGATCCAGATGGCACAGGGCGACGTGATATGCATCGCCGCTCGCTTCGCAGCGCCGCCGGGCCGCGTGAAGCATTTCGATGCCGCGGCTGTACTCTCCGCGCAAGTAATAGAGATAAGCGATGTTGTAGTCGGCCTGACCGCGTAGCAACGGCATCTTATTCTCGCCGCAGAGCGCGAGCGCGCGTTCATAGGTCGCAAGCGCGCGCGGGAAATCATTCAGGCTGATGAGGCACATCGACATGTTTGAAAGCGCCGCGACCAACTCCTCCGAATCTCCGTAGGGAAGAAATTGCTCGTAGGCGCGCTCGTAACACGCCAGGGCTTCCTCGAAGCGATCCTGGCGGTGGTAAATGTTGCCAACGTTGTTTTCGAGCCGCGCCAGCCGCCGTTTGTCATCCAGCCGCGTGAAAATGGCGCGAGCGCGGTCCGCAGCCGCGACCGCACGCTCATACTCACCAATGAGAATGCAGGGCTGGAGCGAGGCGGTGAGGGTGCGGCCGATTTCTTCCTCATTCCCGAGCGTTTCAAAGATTTCGAGCGCTCTGGCGTGAAACTCGAGCGATTCCTGATTTTTCCCCGCGAAGTACAAGGCGTTCGCCTTTGCCCGAAAACTGAGGCCTAATGTACCCGTCTGTTTTAGCTTGCTGGAAATTGCTACCGCGGTTTCCGCGAGCGCCAGCGCTTTTTGCGTGTCGATACGCCCGGCCGCCAAAACTGCGGCAATCAGGCGCTCGACGGTCTCAGCGCGATTCAGGCGCGCGTGACGTGCGAGGAATTTCGTGCGAGCCGGCTCGGTGGGGAGCTCCAAAAGCCGCGCGATCAGGGAATCGTCGGAGGACTTGCTCTTCGTCGTGGCGCACACTAAAAGCCGGTCTCCGTCAGCCGCCGACGCAGCTTTTCAAGGCAACGCTGGCGAATGAATCCGATCGATCCGGTAGCGATTCCCAGGCTTTGCGCAATTACCTGGTAGGGGCGCGCGGGCTCTTCGAAAAAGAGCATGTGAACAAGGTCGCGGCATCGTGGCGGCAGCTCCGCAATCGCCTGGCGCAGAGTCTGTTCTTCCTCGGCCTCGCGCAGAACTGCTTCGGCGCGCGCCGGAATGCTCTGCTCCGGGGGTTCTCCGTCGGGATCGGAGGGTTCGGTGCGCAACATTTGGCGCCTGCGATGAAAGCACTTGTGCGCCGTTACCTGCATGATCCACTTCGGCAGAGCTTCGGCCTTGCGAAGCTTGGGAAGTTCGGCAAGCATTTCGAGGCAGACGCTCTGAAAAATGTCGGTGGCCTCATCGACCGAAAACCCGTATTTGATGGGGATTGAGAAGATGAGCCTCTTGTACTTGTCGATCAATGCAGACCATGCTTCTTCGCTTCCCCGCAGGCATTCGCCAACGAGAACCGAGTTTGTCCGCACCGCTTGCTCTTCGTCGAGTACCAGGGTTTTTGAGGGAGGCATCGATTTCATCGCGAGTCAGCGGATATAGAGCTGCTCGATGTTCCACAACGCGTAGGGATCGAGAGTGGCCGGCTGAAAATTCCCCACGCCGTCCTTTGCGCCGACGAGAATGTTCGGGCTTGCGAGACATATCACCGGGAGCTCCTCGGCCACAATCTCTTGAACGCGGCTATAGAGCTTCTTACGAGCCGAATAATCGAGCGTGATGAGTTGCTGCTCCATAAGCCGGTCGATTTCCGATTCCCAGGGAGTGGCAGGCTGGCTTTCGTTCAAGTGCCAAAGATGCGTGCTTCCATTCGAGAGCCACACGTTCATCTCGGGAGTTGGATCGGCATCGCCGCTCGCGAGCCCCATGATGGCGGCTTCGTAGTCGTAAGTTTTCATGAAGCGGTCGACGACGGCGCCAAAATCGAGGGAGACGACGTGAACGCTCATTCCCAGCTGGCTCAAGTCGTCTTGGATGATCGTGGCCATCTTCACGCGCTGGGCGTTGGAAGCGCCTGTCAGGATCGAGAACTCGACAGGATTGCCGCGGGGGTCCATGAGACTGGCGTCGCCTTTCCATGAGTACCCTGCGGATTGCAAGAGTTGGCGGGCTCGATCGAGCGACCGCGGAGGACGAGAAATATTAGCGTCGAGCCAGAGCTTGTTCCCCGGGGTCACGTGGCCCCACAACGGCGTGGCTCGGCCGGCGTAAACCAAACGGATGATCCCCTCGCGGTCGATGGCCGCAGAAACAGCCTGGCGGAACTTCAGATCCTGAAACCAAACCTGCTTTTTGGCGATTTCTGGGAGGTTCTTCGAACCAAGATCATTCAAGTTGAAGAACAGAAAGTTATATTCGAGGCCCGGGCCCAAATCGAACAAATGGTAGCTCTTCACTTGCTGCTGCTTATCGAGAACCGAAAAATTCTGCGCGCTGAAACGACTGAGAACGTCCGTATCGCCGGACTGGAACCGGATCACCTGCGCGTCCTCACTTGGAACGAACAGAAAAACGACTTCGTCGAGGTAAGGAAGACGTTTCCCCTGGTGATCCTCCTTCCAATAAAACGGGTTGCGTTCGAGGACGATTCGCTCACCCGGAACATACTCCTTCAACCGGAAAGGGCCGAGGCCGGCGAACTGAACGGGAGCGGTGCTCACGCCCCACGCTTGCGAAAAAGTCCCGGCCTGGTGGGCCGCCTCGAGCAGATGTCGCGGGAGTACGGCGAGGCTGTCGAATATCCTTTCAGCGGCCGCGTATGGCTGGGCGAGATCGAACTGGACTGTGGCAGCGTCGATTTTCTGAACTGAAATTGGCTTGCCGCCGACGATGAGCAAGTCGCGCTGTGGAGAGTGAATCTTTTCGTCGAGATAAACTTGAAAGGTGAAAACAACGTCGTCTGCCGTGAAAGGCTGGCCATCGGAAAATTGCAGCCCGCGACGGAGATGCAACGTGTACTGCTTTCCGTCGCGCGAAACGGTCCAGGATTTCGCCAGCGCCGGCTCGGTTTTTTCCGATTCGCGGTTGATGTGGATCAGATCCGCTGTCAGGCAGCGGATAACGTCTCGGGACGGAGCATCGACGGCGAGGACCGGATTCAGCGTCTTGGGTTCAGAGCGTAGCGCGACTACGAGCCGGCCGCCGGAATGACCGATGGGATTGTCCGTGACCATCCAGTCCGGCGCTGGAGGCGTGGCGGAGACCAGCGAGATCGAACTCGCGCACAGGCAAGCAAGGACGAACGCAACGACCGGGCTTCGCCTGGAACGAGCTTTCCCCATAAAGAACTCTTAGCAAAGATTGAGCGCTTTTTACAGCGAGATGGACTCGTAGCGTTCCTGTAACGCATCGGCTGCCGCGTGGTATGCGAAGAACAGAGGCACGAGCAAAACGGCGGGAAGGAACATCCACCAGTAAGATGAGAGAACGTCGTAGTGCTGCAGCGTCGCGAGCAAGCTCCCCCAGCTGGGAACCGGCTCGCCGATGCCCAAGCCGAGGAAACTCAGGGTGACTTCGGCCAAGATGTATTGCGGAATCAGAAGCGCCAATTGCGTGAGCGCTACCCCATACGTTTGCGGCAACACGTGGCGCCGAAGCAGATACGCGTCTGACGCTCCGAAACCGCGCGCCGCGCGAACAAAATTGCGTTCGCGCGCGCTGAGGACGACCCCGCGAATCAGCCGCGCCGGGCGCGCCCAGCCAATCAGGCCGATGACGCTGACCAGCAGCAAGAAGACTTCCCATTCCGGAACATGCAGAGGCAACGCGGCGCGCACCGCGAAAAGGAGGTAGAGCCACGGTAGCGCGAAGAAGAGATCGCTGCCGCGCATCAACCCGTTGTCAATCCAGCCACCATAGAATCCCGCCAGCGAGCCGACGACAATTCCAATGCCGACGGACAGCACAGCAGCGATTATCCCGGCAAACAGCGATAGCTGCCCGCCATAGAGAAAGCGCGAGAACTGATCACGGCCGTATCCATCCGTGCCAAGAAGAGAAATCCGAGCCGGCGCGTCGACTCCGAAGAGATGGACGCGCGCGGAAAACATTCCGGCAATCTTGTAGGGCGCGCCGGGAACGAACAGCCGCAGCGGGTACACATACGACAGGTCTTCGGCATAACTTGAATCGGAAATGTTGTTCTTGAACACGTAGACGAATGGCCGCGCGTGAAATTTGTCCTGCGCATCCACGAAATGCATACGAGTGGGCGGAGCGAAGGCCATGTCGCGGTCCTGGGTGGCGAAACCATAGGGCGCGAAGAAGCCTGCCAAAAGGATGAACACGTGAAACGCTGCGAGCAGGGCGAGCGCGGCGCGAAGTTTGTAATTGCGCTTCATTCCGCTTGCTCCACTCGAATGCGCGGATCGGAGGCGAAGAGGAGCAGGTCCGCCACGAAATTGCCCGCGAGCAGGAACACGGACGAAAGCATGACAGCTCCCACGACGACGTAAACATCGCGCGAGAGAATCGCCTCCACCAGTAAAGGACCCAGGCCCGGCCAGCTCAAAACGACTTCCACCAGCAGCGACGCGCTCAGCATGGTGCCGATGGAAAAACCCAGCAACGAAATCAGCGGATTCGACGCGGCGCGGAGCACGTACCGGAAAAGGAGTCGCGAGCCCGAAATACCGTGGCCACGCGCGGCGCGAATGAACGGCGACTCAAGAACCTGGATCACCGCAGAGCGAACGTGCCGAACCAGCACGGGCAGCGTGACGATCGTCAGTCCCAGCGCGGGTAAAACGACATGACGCGCGATGTCTCTCGCCCTGCTCCAGAATCCGACGTCCTCAAGTCCCGGTGAAATCATACCGCCCGCTGGAAACCATCCGGTGCGGACGGCAAGCAAGAGCAGCGCGAGAAACAACAACAGGTCCGGAATCGCCAGGAGTGTGGAAGTTGCGGCACCGGAGGCGCGATCCATTGCCTTCCCTCGCCTGGTGGCGCTGAAAAGTCCGATCGGAATCGCGAGCAGCCAGGCGAAGAAAGTGGATATGCCCGTAAGCAGTAGCGTGTTGCGTGCGCGTACGCGCAGGAGCGGCGCCACGGGGCCGTTGTAAGCGAGGGAAACGCCGAGCTGACCATTGGCCACCGAGGCCAGCCAGTGCGCGTACCGAATGGGAAATGGCTTATCGATTCCGTAGGTTGCGCGCAGCCCGTCGATCGTCTGCTGCGAGATTCTAGGGTTGACGCGCATGGAGCCAAAGAAATCCCCCGGCGCCAGTTGCAGAAGCACAAACGAAAAAAGCGAAATTGCAAGCAAGAGGAGAATCGCGTGAACGAGTCTGCGGCCAAGATATTTCATCGCGACACCCCGATCAGCCGGCCCGCGCAGATCGCGTCCATCGAAGGCATGGCTGCGAGCAGTTCCTGCGTGTACGGGTGCTCGGGATTTTCGAACAGTTCGTCCGAGGGTTTGTGTTCGACGATTCTCCCCTGATACATCACGGCAGTCTCGTGGGCGAATTCAGACACCGCGCGGAGATCGTGCGACACGTAGATGAACGCCATCGCGAACGCCGCCTGCAGGTCTGCGAGTAAATCGAGAATCGTTTCCTGGGTTTGGAGGTCAAGGCCAGAGCAAGCTTCGTCGAGAATTAGAAGGGTCGGTTCCAAAGCCAAGGCGCGAGCGATCGCGAGTCGTTGTCGTTGTCCGCCGCTGAATTCGAGCGGCCGCTTGCAGGCGGATTCCGCAGAGAGCCCGACCTGCCGCATGAGTTCGAGAGCGCGGATTCGCTGTTCATCCTTTTTGCCCAGGCGTTGGATCGCGAGCGGCTCCGCAACGATTTCGACCGCCGTCATGCCCGGGTTCAACGCGGAGGCTGGATCCTGGTGAATGAGTTGAATTTTGCTGCGTAACGGAAGGCGTTCACGCTCGCTGAGCGCGAGAAGATTGGAACCCTCGAACCAGATTTCGCCTCGCGTCGGCTTTTCGAGAAGGGCAAGGCAGCGAGCGAGCGTCGATTTGCCCGCGCCGGATTCACCCACCAGGGCGAGCGTGGTTCCCCGGCGAATCGTCAGATTAATTTCATCAAATGCCAGGAGGGTGCGTCGCGCGCGCGCGAACGGCCGATGCTCCGCAAATTCTTTCGCAAGTCCGCGAACGCTTAGAAGCGGCTCCGGAGGATCAACCGGTTGAGATGGCATTCGACGGACGCTCATCGAACGAGCTGCTCCTGCGCGTCGATTTCGGCTTCGATGCGTAACGCCGTATTGGCCTTCTTGCGGCTACTCGGCCGGAGCATCGCATTGGTGATAGGGTGCGACGCATTCCAGTAGAGTTGATCGAAACTGCCTTGTTCGACGACGCAGCCTTGCGACATCACGAGCAGGCGATCGGCAAGGCTGGCTTGAATTTCCGGCGTGTGACTGATCAGCAACAAAGAAACTTGCCTCTCCATTCTTATCCCGCGCAGCAGTTCGATCATTTCCGCTTGATTGCGCGCGTCGAGTGAGGCGGTGGGTTCGTCTGCAATGATCAGGGCTGGTTCGCAAACCAGCGCCTGGGCGAAGACGACCCGCTGGCGCTGTCCTCCGCTGAGCTGGTGCGGATAGGATTGGTAAATGCGACGCGGCTCGTCGAACCCGATCTGCTCGAGCGCGGCGAGAGCAGCCTGCTGGCAGCGATTCCATTTCCAGTCGCAGTGGGCGCGGACGACCTCGGCAATCTGATCTCCCGCGCGCAGAAATGGGCTCAGCGCGATTTCCGGTTCCTGGTAAATCATGGAAATTTTCGCGCCACGGACCTTTTGCAAGGCCCGCTCGTTCATCGAGAGCAGCTCCGATCCGCAGAACAGGACCGAGCCGGAAACCTTCGCGCGCCCGCGCGGCAGCAAGCCAAGCAGGGCCAAAGCCACGGTCGTCTTTCCGCATCCGGATTTGCCCATCAAGCCGACGACTTCACCCTTCGCGATTTCGAACGTCACGTTATCGAGGGCCTGATGCGGCTTGGAGCGCTCCGAGCGATATTCGACGCTCAGTTGTCGGACCTGTAGCAGCGGGTTTCTTTCGTGCGAGCCCATGCACACGAACTCCTGGCGAAGGGATAAGGATGGGCTCGCGCGCGGACGCAGTCGATAGAACCAGAGTTCCATCGTAGTTGGCGAAGGAGTTCAGGACCTTCTGCGAAATGATGGCGAGCAACATTCAACAAGGGTCAACGAGCAAGACCGCAAATGGCCCAGAATCAGGCACTTAGAATCACCTAATACCCACAGATTTCAATAGGGTATAGAATCTGGTTTGGGACCAAGGGGCGGTGGTTCTTTTTTCAGTCGCTTACCACGCCTGGACTATTCGATGAATCGAACGAACGCTGTCCTCCTCGCGCTGTGCGTCGCGCCGGCTCTTCTTAACGCGCCCACCTCAAACGCGCAGCAAGCGGCCGCGCCATCGGGTGCGGTGGGGACACCTTCGCTAACCGTGGATCAAGTCGTCGGGCGTCTAGAGGAGAGAAACCGCGAGCGGGCTGCGGGATTGCGAAAGTTTCAAAGTACACGGACTTATCGCATGCAATATCACGGAACCTTTGGCAACAGGGAAGCTGAAATGACGGTCAGCCTGAGCTACGTCTCGCCGGACAAGAAAGAATTCACGATCGTGTCGCAGAGTGGTTCGAAATTCATCGTTGACCACATCTTGAAGAGGCTGCTGTTAGAGGAAAAAGAAGCGTCCACCGAGGAGAACCGGCAGCGAGCGGCGCTGAGCCCGAAGAATTACGATTTCAGTCTGGCGGACGTCGAAGGTTCCTCGGACGCCCCACAGTATGTGCTCAACGTCATACCGAAGACCGACAACAAGTATCTGTATCGAGGCAAGGTATGGGTCGATGCGAAAGACTTCGCGGTCACTCGGATTGAGGCGGAGCCCGCGAAGAACCCGTCCTTCTGGATCAAGAAAGTAGAGATAAAACACAGATACGGAAGGGTGGATGATTTTTGGCTTCCCCTCGAGAACAGGACGGAAAGCTGGATACGCCTCGGGGGTCACGCACTTCTCTCGATCGACTACAAGGATTACAAATTGACGGAAACCGCGCCGGATCGCGGCGATTCTACCAGGCCCGACAAATTGCGGTAGATTGCTATCAGTGGACCGAACGGTTCACGACTGCTAGTAAGGATGTTTGTTGAGCTGGCGCTCCCATGCGGCGAAGGCTTCGAGGGCGTCGTCACGCATGATTTGAATCATCGGAATCTTGCGTTGGGAGTGCTGCTTGGAGACTTCGCGATAGATGAGCGAGTCGTCGAAACCGGCTTTCGAGGCGTCGAGGGCCGTGCTGGCGAAGTACACCCGCGCGAGACGCGCCCAATAGATCGCGCCGAGGCACATCGGGCAAGGTTCGCACGAGGTGTAAATCTCACAGTCAAGCAGTTCGAAGACACCCAGTTTCGCACATGCCTGGCGGATGGCGATAATTTCCGCGTGTGCGGTGGGATCGTTGGTGGAAGTAACACAATTCACGGCTTCGGCGATGATTTTTTCGTCCTTGACGACTACGGCGCCGAACGGTCCGCCTTGCCCCGAGCGAACATTTTCGATCGAGAGCTGGATGGCGCGAGCCATGAAGGGGTTGGTCATTCAGGGAGTATAAGCGGGATGACTGCGTTCTGTGCGCGCCAGGCAGTTACTCTTTGCCGATGTCCTCTTTCCATACGTCGGGATGATCGCGAATGTAATCGGCCATCATGGAGACGCACTCCTCGGAATCGAGGTCGACGACCCGGATGCCGAGAGAACGCAGCCATTCGATGCCGCCCTGAAAATTGCGGCTCTCGCCGACGACGACAGTGCCAAAACCAAACTGGCGTACGAGTCCGCTGCAGTACCAGCAGGGTGCGAGCGTCGTGACCATGATCATGTCACGGTAGCTTCGCTGACGTCCTGCATTGCGGAAGGCGTCCGTCTCGCCGTGCAAGGAAGGGTCGCCGTTTTGCACACGACGGTTATGACCTGCTCCGATGAGACGCCCGCCGGCGTCAAAGATCGCGGCACCGATCGGAAGCCCGCCCTCGGCAAGGCCTGTCCGGGCCTCCGCCAACGCGGCCGCAAGCATTCCGGCATAGGCTGTTTCTGGCTTCATCCGTCTCCTTACTCCTATAGGACGCTTCTGCGCCCGCCAGCATCGGGTAGATTGCGCAGGTTGAAGTGAAATGCTTCATTTATACCTCGGTTTCAAGGACCCAGTATCCTAAATGCCGGAACAGCCACTCCTTCGTCTTTGTTGTTCAAAACCGGCGACTTAAGGCAGTAACGCAGAATTAACATTCCAGTCACAGGAGATTCAAGAGGCCTGCATAACTTGCCTGTTCCGCGCCACAAGCGACGGGTGTGAACGCAGTTGGGGTGCGGTCAGGCACTACCCCGGAATAACCGGTTCCTTTTCGTTGTCCGAACCATCGAACGATACTGAGCAGTCCATTTCAAGCAGGTCCATTTCAAGAGGAGGAAGGGATGCGAGTACTTGTGGCATGGATTTTGGCCGTGGGGCTCGTCGCGTCGCCAGTGATGGCGAAGTCAGGCAGAACGAGCGACGACACGGTGGCGAAGGCGAACTCAGAGAATGACGCTGCCGCAAAGGGCAAAACCGACGTATCGACAGCGGCGTCGAAAACAGACGGCACGCCGAGCGCGACAACGCCAACCAAGGCGGAATCGGCGACTCTTGAGGTGGAACTCCAGCAGCTCCGTGACTTACTCGAGTCGCAGGCCGCACAGCTCAAGGCGCAAAGCGAGCAGCTAAAACAACAGCAACAGAAGATGGAGGTGCTCGAGAAGCAGTTGAACGTGACCAATTCGGTGCCCGCAGGACCGGCGGCCGTGGTTGGCGGAACGGAGAGCAGCAGTTCGGCTTCTTCAATGCCGTCGTCGGGAATCATCACGGCGGGCGTCTCAAACAGCGGGATACACACACCGAACCCTGGAGCGCCTGCTCAGGATGCGAAGCCCGACGAGCCGGTGGCGCTGCACTTCAAGGGAGTCACGCTGACCCCTGGCGGATTCATGGCCGCGGAAACAGTGTGGCGAAGCAAGGCGTTGAGCGCGGACGTCAACACGCCGTTCAACTCGGCTCCGATGCCGGGCGCCTCGAATAGCAACCTTTCGGAGTTCAATGCCAGCGGCCGGCAGTCGCGGATCAGCATGCTGGTGGAAGGCAAGCTGAGCAACGTGAAAATCGGCGGCTACTATGAAGGTGACTTCCTGGGCGGCGGCAGCACCTCGAACGACAACCAGAGCAACAGCTATGTATTCCGTCAGCGTCAATTCTGGGCGCAGGCCGCGTTCGACAACGGCTTTAAAGTGACGGGCGGCCAAATGTGGGGCCTCGTGACCGAAACCACAAAGGGCATGGACAATCGCACGGAGGCCCTGCCGAACACCATCGACTCTCAATATACCATCGGATTCAGCTGGGCGCGGCAATATGGACTGCGGTTCACGAAGGACTGGGGAGATAAATTCTGGCTGGGCTTCGCGGTGGAAGAGCCGCAGACGACGTTCACGGTCCACGGCAACCCGACGACAACCGTCACGACGGGCGCTACAACTGTCGACTGCCCGGTTAGTCCAACGTGCTTGACCGGCACGACGACCGTGGGCGGCACGTCGACCGTTTACAACAACTTCCTGCTTGGCGCTACTGGCGCGAGCGGCGGCCTCTACAACCCGCTCGCCAACTACTCGTACAATCCGGCTCCCGACCTGGTCTTCAAGGCAGTGGCGGAGCCCGGTTTTGGCCACTACGAAGTTTTCGGCGTCCTCAGCCGATTCCGCGATCGCGTGTTTCCATGCGAAGTAGCGGTTCCCGGGTCAGCCCCGCCGGTGTGCCCATCCGATGCAACGGTGACCCCGCCGTCGTCCGCCGATGCGTTTAACGACGCGAGGACAGGCGGAGGCGCCGGTGCCAACGCTCGGTGGGCCCTGTTCGAGAAGCACGTCGACCTCGGCTTCCACTTCTTCGGCGGCAGCGGTATCGGCCGGTACGGCAGCGGCGGCTTGTCAGATGCCACAATCCGTCCTGACGGCACCATTGCTTTGCTGCGTAACTATCAATCGCTCGGCACGCTCCAGTTTCATCTGACTCCGAAATTCGACGTCAACCTCAACGGTGGCGGCGAATACTCGTCTCGCGCGTCGTACGCCACCTTAGCCGGTAAGGCGGAAGGCTATGGAAACCCAGGGTTGAGTAATGCCGGCTGCTATTCGGAAGTACTCCCCAATACGACGGTGCCAGCCGGAACTACGGGATCCCAGGGATACATTCCCGGCTCGCTGGCCAATTGCACGTCGGACACGCGGGCACTGATCGAGGGCAGCCTCGGATTCTGGTACCGCTTCTACAAGGGTCCCAGAGGAACGATCCAGTTCGGGTCGCAGTATTCCTACTACGTCCGGCACACGTGGGAGGGCGTAGCTCCGGCCAGCGGACCGGGCGCCGGTGTTAGCAGCCCGCACAGCGTCGAGAATATGTGGTTCACGTCGTTCCGTTACTACCTGCCGTAGACCGCAAGTACGTGAGTTTGCCCCGGGTCGCTCTTGGGAACCCAAGAGTGATCCGGGGTTCCTCATTTGTTCTCCGATCACTCTCCAATTGATTCGTGCAGGTGCGCTATTTTCGTTGGAGTTGCGCCGGAGCAGAAGGCGAACCTGTGGCTCCGTTGTTCGCGCGATACAGGATTCGGTAGAAGACTGGGTCCTTTGGCGGGGGATTGGGATCGACCGCCTGAGATTGGGCGTCGATTGGTCCTGCGAGGGCGAGCCAGCGGCCGTTTTCACCCACACGAACTTCCACCATCACTGCAAGTCCAGCGGCAGGTTGCGCGAACTGGATTTTGGCCTGCGGGAACGGATCGGTGGTGAATTGAACCGTGGGCGCCGCGGGAGATGGAATTGAAGGCGCACCCACTCGGATGGCAACCGCTCTGGTCGGATCGCTGTGATTGCCATTCTTGTCGACCGCTACGAGGCGATACCAATAATCGTTTCCCGGTTCCACATACGCGTCCTCGAATTTGCGCGATGAGCCGGGCAGCGGATCGCCGATCACGACACCCATGTCCTCTGGCGAGCCGCCACGCAGGACTAGGAACTGGGCCGTCTTCTCCTCCGGCAGGCCCGGCGCGAATGTGAGGGCCGCTTTGCCGTTCGATCCATCGGCGCCGGTAATGACTGGAACACCGGGAAGAGTCGTGTCCGGCAAAACGACGCTGACCATGTCGCTCGGCGAACTTTCGGCATTGTCGAAGGCCACGGCCACAATGCGGTACGAGAATTTCGCGTCTGAAGTCGCACCGAAGAAGTCGTCGTAGAGGGCTTCGGGGGTGACATGCGAATTCAGCCGCACCCAGGTCCCGGTTGCCGCCGTGGCAGCCGGTTTCGCGTCTGAACCACTTCCGCCGAGGCGTTCGATGAAATAGCCCGCAACGGGAAATTGAACCGGAGTCCACGTGAGCCGCACACGTGTTGTACCGAGATCGGCTTTCAGATTTGCAGGCTTGGGGGGCGCGCCCGGATTCTTTGGTTGGATCATCGCGGCATGTGAAGGCGGGCCCAGATCGCCGCGAGGACCGACGGCGCGAACGCGATAGTAATACGCGGTGCCGCCGCGCACGCTGGAATCAGAGTACTCGGTTGAGTTCGCGGCTACTGCCTGTGGGGTGAGCGCCTCGAACGGACCATCGTGAAGATACGCGCGTTCGACAACGTAACCCGCGGTGTGCGGGTTCGTGCCAACTTTCCACGTGACGGATACACCGCCGGCTGCCGAAGCTGCCAGGACTGGTTCGGGCGGATCGAGGGCTGCAAAATCGGGAAAGAAGATTCTGATGTCAGCGGGCGGGCCTTTGCGTCCGAAGACATCGGCGCTCGAGACGTGATAGGCGAGCGTGTCTTCCACGGGCGCGCCTTGATCGACGTACGCTGAATTCTTGGCATTCCACTTCGTTCCCATCATCACGGGTTTTGCCGTGATTTCTGTTCCCTTCTGTCCGGAGCTGTCTCGCACGATGTAATAGGCGATGGCGGGCACCGGAAGATTTTCCGGCGCGGGACTCCAAATCAAAGACACGCCATTCCGGCCAACCTGCGCGCTGAGATTCGCTGGGGCCGGAGGAAGCGGTGTGGCGACGGAAGAATCCACTGGCGCGCTCGCGAGTGTAAGGCCCGTGACTTGGCCTGACGCGTCGAGGCCGGAGACTTTGTACGTTCGCTGGCCTGATGGAACGCCTTGCAGGGCCCAGGAAAGCCCAAGAGCGCGGGCGTAAGCAGGGCTACCTAACGCATTTATGGCAAGAATGCCGAACAATTGCTGGCGGCGAGCTCCAGTGGCTTCGGGCGACGCGAGAGTCTGGGGCAGGCTTTGAATCGCGGCAGCGTCGGAATCCGAAAGGGCCTTCAGCGCTTCGGGATCTCCCAGCGAAACATGCGCCGCGACCACGCGGCCTGTGGAATCTTCGATCTTCCAGCCGCCCATGGGCCAGCGGTCCGGTTGCGGAAACCACATGAGCGAGACTTGGCCGTGGCCATCGGAAACCGCGAAAACTCCGCCGCTCGATTGTTGGGTACCCTGAGCGAAAGCGCGCGACTGAGCCGTAAGGACGAGCGCGAGAAAGGCCGCGGCGAGTGCGCCTTTACGTGGAGTCGGTAGTTGTGTTCGCATCAACCGGTTCTTCCTTTATAAATGCGCGCTAAATGTAACGGTTGGGTTCCAAAATGGGATCGGCAGAGTTAACGACGCCGTGGCGCTCATATCGAGCGGCAAAGCCTCGAGATGGACTTGCACTGAAACGCCATCAGAGACGCAAGCGTTGAATGCGCAGACTCCCGCGTCGAGGTTTGCCGAAGCGTCTCCGATGAAATGCGGTTGCGGTGTGATTTGCACCCCGATATCGATGTCTCCCTTAATGTAGGCGGAGGCCACGGAGCCGTCTCCGATGCACAGACAGAAATTCGAATCGCCGCCAATCGCGAGACCCACTTCCGAGCCGAGCATGATGTAGGCGCTCGTGTTGTCGATGATAAAGTGTGCCGTAATGCGCGGGCCTTCCTTCTTGCCCGCGTAGATGTGCCATGAACCGCCGCCGAAATGGAGGTCGATGGCGGCGTTGCTTGCACTGTTGCCCAGATCGAACGTCGCAAGACCACCCATGAAATTCAGGCCGCCCCAGACGCGCCCGTCGAAATTGCTACCCGCGTACTGAAAGAAGCCCTGGAAATTACCGTTGCCGGAGGTATCGTGCGTCAGCAGCCACGCATGAAAGTCCATGCGAGCGCCGGCGTCCTGGCCAGTGGCTTTGATGGTGAGGTCACCGTCGAGCATGTAGGTGAACTCGTCGGGCATGCCCACGCGCATTCCGGCCATGAAGAGGAACGAGTTGTCCATGGAAGGCTGTTCGCTGGTGATCGACCCAGCATCTGAGAACGCGTTGAGCGGGAAATTATGGCCGAGGCCGCCGCGAATGGCGTAGAGATTCATCACTGGCGGCACGGGAATCAGCGGGACGCCTTCCTGTCCCAAGCCGATCGTGACTCGCGTGAGCCAGTAGTCGTGCCCGCCTCGATAACCCAGGCGAAACTCTCCCGTGATCGGAGGGCCGCCAAGCGAGCTCAAATCAACCGAGCCAGAGTACGCGTCGCCGCCGCTGCCATTGCCGCCAGCGTTGTATGTGGGATGAATCTTACCTTCACTGGAAGGCTGTCCGGCCGGATACGCGACGTCAACCATGAACGGCGTATTCGTCGGGCCAGCGGCCGAATACTGCGTGTTGGACTTGTTGATGTTGTAGTTGATCTGGACATTCGAGGCAGGCATCACCTCGGACAAGTGGAGCGTAGTCTGAATCGCGAAGTCGAGGATGTCCGCGCCGGAAGGCGATGCGGACAGGTGCGCTTTGACGAGTTCAAGCGGAGTGTTGCCAAGGGAAGAAGTTCCGCCTAGTTGAACGTCCTGCGTCGGATTCCCCTGTTTGAAGTACGCACGGCCATCCATGCCGAAGAACATGTTCGTTTTGATGGCAGCAAGCGGCTTGTTTTCCGCGGTGAGGTCCCACTCCGAATCGGCCTGCACAGCCCAGCCGACATTTTGAACTTTCGTAAACTGCAAGTTCGAAGCTTTCAGTGTAACGTTCGTGTAGTGCTGCGGCTGCGCAGAGCCAGTCAGCGGGAACGTGATCGAAGCCTGTTTGCCGCCACCCGATTGCAGTTGCGCATCTCCGGTCAAATCGGTGTTAAGCCACGGAACGTGAACGTCCATGCCCTGGTACAGCGCGTTGAAGGTACCGCCCTGCGCCACGGCGCTGATGGACTTGAAACTCACGGAGCCTTCTTCAAGAGTCGCGGTGAAGGCGCCGGTGTTGAATGTGCCGCAGACGCCGCTGCCGTCGAATCCCCAGTTCTGCACGGTGCGCTGGACCTGTTGAGGGGCGACGAGGTCCATCGTGTACGGAACAATGGTAGCGCTACCGAGGCGAACGCCGAGCCACTGCGAGCCGCTGCCGCCTCCGCAGGGTGAACCGGGAGCGTCGCCATCGTTGAGACTCAAATCGAGACGAACATCGTTCGATTGGATTGTGAAGGCGCTCCATCCAAGCAGCGATTGAGGCAGCGTAAGGCCCTTGGCGTACCAGTCTCCCGCCGAGGTGAGCGTCGCAGAGACGCCCGACCATTGCTGCGGCGTTTCCACCCCGGGAAGCCGAACCGTCTTGTCAGTAAGCTGAACGCTGAGCGTAGCTGTGACGGTTTGGCCCGCGGTGCCTTGCAGCCGGTCGACCGTTCCAGTGAGTGCGGGCGTGTCACCGGCGAGCCTCACTGCGGGCGACGCATCGAACGCACCCACTTTAACGGTCCCGTCGGTATCCACTTGCCAATCCTGAATCTTGATCGACACGCCGGGATACTGTTCGTAACCGTTTTCGCTGGCGAGATTAAAAAGCAGAGTTCCGGTGCCATTCCACTTGCCGCCGGATTCGGTGGCGTGATTTTGGAGGCCGGTGACCTCAAAGAAGCCGCCATCCTTCACGGGGAACATGAATTTGCAAGGCTGCTTCGCATCGGCTTCCGTGATTTCGTAGGTGCTCGGATTCGAGCTGACGTACGCGCCCTCCGGCAGATGTAACGCCGCGCCACCGGCAGCCACAATTTGATTCAGCGACGAATTGACGTATTGAACCGCGCCCATCCCCGCCGAAGCATGATTCGAAGGCGAGAGGAAGCCCACCTTCAACGGCTGCAAACCGCTGTTCGCGGGAGGCGTTAGAACGTTGAGAACAGATTGAGCCTGCTGGGCCGCCGGTGGATCCGCTTTTGTATTGCTGAGGATCGAGTTGATGGATTTTGCGACGGTGAAGCTCAAGTTCGGCGGCGGCGGCGCGGGCAAGACCAGCGCTTCGACCCACACGGCATGATCGGCGGAGGGCTTCATCTGAAGGTTCAGGCGGCTCGAATACAAGGCGTAGTCGCTGATTTTCGCGTCGCTGGGCTTCGAGTTCGCGGCTTGCTGCCGCGTGAGATTCTGCCGGGGAGTGGAAGGGCCGACATCCTCAGGTTCCCCACTCGACTGCGGCGGCCACGCGCCACCGTCAACGTGCCAGGTAATGCGCGCTCGTCCATGACCGAAATAGTGAAGCGTCGTTTGCCCGATCAACGAGTCGTCACACGCGCTGCAGATCGCAACCGGAGCGGGCCCGCCAGGTCCGCCGATCCTTAATGGTCCCCCGATCGACATCTCTTTGGCCGCGGGTGGTTTTGCTTGGCCCGCGTTCTGCCCAGCCGTGATTGTCTCCGACGCCTTCGGCTGCGGAGCTGCTTGCTTCGAAGCCGATTTTGACAAATCCTGCCCGCTTAATCCCGTCTTTATCCGAATCGGATTTGAGTTGATGTCGTGACTGCCGAAATCCGGATTGTCGATTCCTTTCAGGTAGAGCGGCCCGTCGGCGAGCGGATCTTCCACCGTAGTGATGATGATCTGGTTGCAGTAGATCATGTACGCGCGGCCTGCCACGGTGGAAGGAGAAGGCGCGCCTGAACCGAGCGCCATTTGCGTCGCCTGATTCGAAAACGCATTGAACGCCACTTTGGCGGAGTTTCCGCCCGATGAAAGCAGCGCTTTGTTGCCGCTGAGTTGGGTGAGCGCTCCGGCCGCCATGTATGGATTGACGCCGGGCCCGTCGGCGCTGCTGGCAACAAGACTCGGGTTCACTTGCTGCACGTCGGAGTCGGCAAGCTGGAAGACGCGTACGTTGTAGGTGTTGGGATAATTGTACGTGTGCGAGACGGCGTATGGGCACTGGGGACTGGGCATGCACGCGGGCAACGTGAGCTGCACGCCGGGACTCCAGTTCGTGACGTTGTTCAGGTCGGCGGGCTGAGCGGAGAGTGGGTCCACGTGGCCGTCGCCCCAGTCGATGAAGAGATTGTTGAACTGAAAATCCTGGACCGGACCGAATAGGCAGCCGCTGCACCTATTTTGAGTCGAAGTGGGATTCGTGGCGTACGGAGAGCGCGAGAGATCGAAACTGCCGCTCAAAACCCATGGATCACCGACGTAGTTATTGGGAGAGATTGCGCCGGGAATGATTTTCCCGTTCTTTGTGACGCTAGGATCGCCTACGTCGGTGATCTGCAGGCCTTTGCCGCAGGCGGCAGCTTTCGAGCAGTCGTCGAGGCCCGTGGGAGCTTGCGCCGCCGAGAGCGGCCAGCGATCGGAGATTTCCACCTCTAAGTCAGTTTGGCCGCTCGCGCCGTTGCTCGCACCCGAGTTCGCGCCGGCGCCCGCGACCAGGTTAGGGTTGGAATTCAAGATTATTGCTTTATCGTTCTTCCCGGTGCCTTGAGAACTCGATGGCGCGGAGCCGTCTTTGTTGTATGTGCGGAATCCCGCGACTTCCCATTGCAAATCGCCCTGGGGAAGTTGCGGCGTGGAAGCGGCGGGCGGCGTCGGCGGTGGATGGTATCCAAGCTTCAGCGCACCGCCAGAAGGTTGCTGTGGTTGCCACGGCTGGAAGATCACGCTCAACTTGGGAAGAGAATTGGCCGACAAGACCTGCTGGAGGAAGGCTGGATCGACGCGAAAGTACGTTGGGACCGATTTCGATTGCTGGCCGTACAAGAGAAATGTGGAACCGCCGATGCGCTGGCGCGTAAGGACCGTCCTTCCATCGCTCGCGTAGATTCGGAGTTCGAAATAGTCCGCAGTCCCGGGATTCTGCTCGCTCCACTGAAAAACGGTTTCATCATTCAGGGGCGGAATTCCGAAGTTTTCCTCGACGTCTCCCACCCATTGATTGCCCCACTTCGGAGCCTGCAGGTAGATCTTGCCTTCCGTGAAGTGTTGAAATGAGATCGGAACGATCTTTACTTTCGGCGGCACACTTGTTTTCGACACCGGCGGCAGCGTGATATTGAGCAGACCCTTGCCCAGCACGTTCGCGGAGTTTGGATTCGTGATCGTGACGTCGCGGCCCCCGGGGATCGCACCGGGGAGAACGTTCACAATGACGTGGATTTCAGAGTTGTTGACGAACCGCGCCGGCCCCTGTGGAAAGACGTTCGCGAGAGCGCCGCTCTCCGTGGCAAACGCGGCTTGCGCACCGGCAGCAAAATTCGTTCCTTCGATCTTTAACTCCACATTCTGACTGCCCGCCGCGACTTGGTTCGGCGTGATGCGGAGAATAGTCATGACCGCGCCCGCAGGGGGACACGGCAGACCGTTGGCAGTGAGGCCCGTGCAGGGTTTCAGGCTCGGCGTCACAGTGAACGCGGGCTTCACGGGCAGCGAGTGGTTTGCGACCGTCAGTGAGACGTTGCGCTGGCCGAGCGGGGCAGTAGCAGCGATCTGCAACTGCACCTGCAACTGATTCGCAGAACTCACCTGAACGCTTTGCACCGTTAGCCCCGTGGGCGGATTGAATCCGACCGAAGCAGGAGAAGCAAAATCGGCGCCCGTGAACGTCAGGGTGACGTTTGTCGCCTGAGCGCCCTGCGTGGGGCTGTAACCGCGGAAAGCAGGCGGAGCTGTTTGGCCTCCCGGCGCAGGCTGGCACGCCACCGCCGCAATGCCATTAATGTTGGGCGGGCATGGCTGTCCGGCGGTGACCGTGAATGGCGTCGGCGCTGGGAGCGAATGATCGTGGACAGTTAGCATGACCTGACGCGGCCCGAGCGGGGCGCTCGGATCAATCTTGAGCGTCACCTGAATCTGATTTGAATTGGAGACGGTGACTGCGGAAGGCGTTAGTCCGGTGGACGGCCCAAACTGTACGGACGCTGGCGCTACAAAATTGATTCCTGTGAAAATGAGGGTGACGGTTGTGCCCTGCGCACCGCTCGTCGGCGTGAAACCTCGCAGGCGAGGCGGAGGCGGGGCAGTCTGCGCAGGCTTTCCCGGCGTGAGCTGCGCCATTGTGGCCATGGGCGCCAGACACACCGTGAGCGCGACGAGTAATTTTCCGACAATGCAGCGAGTCACTCGCGGATTCAAGTTATCTCGGCCCCAGATGCTTGTTCCAGACTAACGTCCAAACTCCGAGCAATTGCGTGGCGCGAAAGTCCATTCCCGTCACGTTGTCGCGATTGCGCGTGAGCTCGCCTTCCATCGAAAGGGAGCTGAATTTCAAGCGGCCAGGCATCGTCCAGGCGACACGTCCGCCATACTGCCCGGTCATGGTGTCGTTCGTGAGCATCCCCGAAATCAGTTCGGTGCGAACGGTGTTCACCGAGACAAGCGGCACAACCTGAAAGCCAGTACGCTTCCATATAAAGGTGGGTTGCAGATAGCCGCTCACGGAGCGTGTGCCACCGACCGTGGCTTTGTCTGCTGCGACCCAATTCACGCTGAGGTTCGAATTCAGTTGGAACCATTGCGGGCCCGCCCAGTTTGCGCCCACCAAAATCGAAGACGTTATCACGTTTTGGCCCGCGATATTGTTATTGCGGAACCAGTCGCGCGAGCCGCCGAGACTCAGCGAAACTTTCCCGACTTGTCGCGTCACGGTGAGATTTGCGCCGTAGTCGCGCTGATCCGGCTCGACCAATAGCTGCTGGTCGGGCGGCAATGCCAACACGGCCGAAGGAATGGTCCCGGTGAGCGTGAGTGTCTGGTGCGAGCTCAGCGCGACGATCGTTTTCGGCGTGATGTTCTTGGACCACGACTCGGTTATGTTATGCAGCAACTGCTCAGGAATCATGGCGTCGTTGATGTTGCTTTCAAGGAAGCTGTAGCCCAGCGTGAACATTCCGATCAACGTGGGAGTCGAAGTGGAGAAATCGACGCCGCGGCGATCGGGATTGCTGAGTAGCGAGAGGCTGGGGTTGGCGGGTGTGGCGAAATTAGGCCCCACATCGCGGTACACGAGGCTCAGCGTCGTCTTGTGAATCAAGCCATTGATTCCGGAGCGCCACGCACGGCCGAACATGCGATGCGAACCTGCCATCGCGATATCGGGGTTGTCGTAGCTCCACGCGTATTCGGAGGTCCACTGCCATTTCGGAGTCAGGTGGAGAATCAGGAGCGCGCCGTACGCGTCGCCTGCTCCGGCTGTTCCCACCGGATCAATCGTCTGGACCGGCTGGCCTTGGCCGTTGAACATAATCGTCGTCGGCGCACCCGTGTCCTGCGCGGTGAGCCACATGAGGCGAAACTCGGCCCATTTCTTCGGCAACGGAGCCAGCCAGCTTGCACCCATCATCTGCTGATGAAAGCTCACGCCGGCGCCGCCGCCGAGCGCGTTGTCGTTCGTGTTCGCAAAATAGGCGAACGATCCCGCCACGGTTTTCAAGGTCATCTCAACGCCTTGTCGCGCGGTGGCGGTGGTAACGAATTCGGAGTTCGTGTAGAGCGCCGGAGAAAGGATCCCGAATCGAAGATTTGCGCCCCAGTTTCCGGCGTCGTAGGACGTGCGAAGAACGTAGTCGTTCACCTGACCAAGACTCGAGCGCTGAGCTTCCGGATTGAACGTGGTAGTGAGGATTCCGCTGCCATTCATCTCCACGCGCCAGCGGCCGTCTTGAAACGACATCTGCTGGCCAAATGTGACCGCGTTTGTGTCCGGAGCCGATCCAGAAGCCCACTGGCTGTTTGAGCCAAGCTGAGTTTGCATCTGCGGACCAATGACTGCTGCCGGCTTTTCGGTTTTGCCGCCGGCCGGTTTGGGCGTCGGCGTATTGACCGGCGGAGGCGGAGTCGCTGCGGCGGCGCTCGGGGTGCTTGGCGGAGGCGGCGCTTCCGCATCCGTTCCCTGTTGGTAGTCGCCAGCCGTGCCAGCGGTTTGAACCGGTTGCACTGCCGGTCCCTGCACCGTGAATTTCCAGCTCGTCGCCGCATTTGCGAGGGTCAAATTCACCGAGTGCGTGGCGCTTGGAAGATCGAGAGCGGGGGTGTACGAGACCTGCGTGTCCGCAAATTGAGCGAGCGATGTGACGTCTGTGTCGTCCACCATCAAAGAAATGTCGGCGGGATTCACAGGGGATTTGAATTGAATCGAAATCACCGGTTTCGTGCTTGTGACTGAGCTATCGGGCAGAGGAGAGCGGCTCGCGATGAGTGATTCCACGTCCCGCGGCAGAGCGGCTCGACTGTTGCTCGCGCGCGATGCGTGAGACGCGACCAGGACGAAGCGCGAGTCTTGCGCTACTTGAGCTTGCGCATTCTGCGGGGCGACGAAGCTTTGCGGAGGCCCCGAAAGAATCACGAGACCGTCCGGCAGAATCGCTTGCACCTGCCAATAGTATGTTTGGCCAGGAACAAGCTTCCCGTTCAGGGCGCGCAGGTCGAGACGCGGATCTTTCGTTAGATATCGTCGCAGCAACTTCGTTGCGTCGGAGTCCTCCGACACGGTGATCTGGTAGAAGACCGTGATCGAGAGCCCCTGCCAGGAGAGCAATGGGTTCCCGGCCGCCGTTCGGCCGGGCGCAGCGGATACAGACGAAAGCGCGCCCGCCGGGAAATGCATGATTCGGCGCATCGGAAGCGGTTTACGGGGCGCGTCGGAATTGTCGATCGTGCGGACGGTCCAGTAGAGCGCGCCATCCTGCAGACCGCTCCAGATTTCGCCTGGAACTTGCCACTGGTTATCGGTCACTTCGTGCCACTGTTCGATAGAAGTGAAATAGGGCCGCGTCGAAAAACCAATTTGATACTTCGCTGCACCCGGAATGGGCGCCCATCGCAAAAGCGGTGGAGCATCTGATCCGAATCCGGCCCCATAAGGCGGCCCGAGAATCTTTTGAAGCTTCCAGTCGCCCGGATTCACCACGACGTGAACCGGCTTCGAGAGAAGCTGGTTGGGCTGCGTAATTCGAAGTTCGGCGGTATGCTCGCCGAGAAATGCAGTCGGAAAGGATTGCTGGCTTCGGAGGGTTACGCGCTCGCCCCCGGCAAATACCACGGAGAATTGCTCGGTGACGTTGTCGTCCCAGAGCCACTCACCGACTACGGTGCCGCTTCCCGTGCCGGCGAGGACCGCTTCGCCGTAAAGTTCGTCTCCCTGCATAACCAGCGTGCCGTCGCGCGGATGCGTCATTGCGATTGTGACCACCGAAAGTGGCGCGCCAAGCGATGTGCTGGACGAAATGCGCAACGGCTGCGTAGTTCCAGAACCCGTAACGGCTCCGGCGACGCCGACAGGGCTGCCTGTGTTGGTTCCGTCGGGGTTGACAACGTCGACGGCCCTCAGGCTGACGTTCGCGTCCGACGCGAGGCTGATGACCACCACCATCAGGTTACCGTTCACGCGCTGAACGCTCTCGACCGCGATATCGGGGGCTTGGACGTTCGCGGTTGAGTTTGAGACGCTGGCAATGGGCGGCGAAATCACCACGGTCGCGCCCGGCCGAAAATTCGTGCCGACGAGCGTCATGCGGATTTCGCTGGCGCCCTGCGCTACGAAACCTGGAGCGGCGCTTGTGAGGGTGGGAAGAGGTGCTGCACTCACCTGAAGGGCGACGGCATTCGACGAAATCCCCCCGTTGGGGCTGGTTGCAATTGGGTTAAACACCGTAATCGAAAGTGCGGCCGGGGCGCTGATGTCAGACGCAAGGATGGTGGCCATTAGAAGATTGGCGCTTGCGTACATCGTGGCCCGGTTGTTGCCATTGACGCGAACCACCGACGCCGGAACGAATCCGCTGCCGGTCACCGTGAGTGTAAAGCCCGAGGCTCCGGCAGTAACGGTAGAGGGATTGAGCGAATTGATTGTCGGCGGCCCGAGTTGGGCATGCAACGGCGCGGCTAGCGCCAACAACGCACACACTGCAATGAACTGAGCTGAACCGGCTCGTCGCACCAAACACCCCGCATGATCTGGATTATCGGCAAGTTAATTTAGATAGGAGGGCAAGTCAACGAGCCGCAGGGTGCTGGGTGCCCTTTTGCTAACGGGCGCACCCTTCGTAGGAGGAGCTGATTGAGTTATTGGGCTTCAGAAACGCATCAGAACAGGAAATAACGCCGCGCCAACGGCAGGACTCTGGCTGGCTCGCACGTAATTAGTTGGCCGTCCACTCGAACCTCGTAGGTTTCCGGGTCGACGTCGATCTTCGGCGTCGCGGAGTTGTGAATCATGTCCTTCTTTGCGATCCGGCGGCAATTTCCCACCGGAGCGATGATTTTCCTGAGTCCGATCCTTGCTGCCAGCGAGGAGGAAACTGCCTCCTGTGAAAGGAACGTGACGCTGGTGGCGGCAGTGGCCGCGCCGAAAGCTCCGAACATCGGCCGGTACAGCGCCGGCTGCGGAGTGGGAATGGAAGCGTTAGGATCGCCCATCACGCTCCACGCGATGAAGCCTCCTTTGACGACCATCTCGGGCTTTACTCCGAAGAACGCGGGTTTCCATAAGACAAGGTCCGCAAGTTTTCCCGGCTCAATCGAACCAATGTCCGCAGACATCCCGTGCGTGATGGCGGGATTGATCGTGTACTTCGCGACGTAGCGCTTGGCGCGTGCGTTGTCATTGCGGCTGGAATCCTGCGGCAAAGGACCGCGCTGCGCTTTCATCTTGTGGGCCGTCTGCCAAGTGCGGGTGACCACTTCCCCGATTCGTCCCATGGCCTGGGAATCGCTGGAGAGCATGCTGAGAACGCCGAGGTCGTGGAGAATATCTTCGGCCGCAATTGTCTCCGGGCGGATGCGGCTTTCGGCGAAAGCCACATCCTCGGGCACCTGTGGATTCAGGTGGTGACACACCATCAGCATGTCGAGGTGCTCGGCGATCGTGTTCACGGTATAAGGCCGGGTCGGATTTGTGGAAGACGGCAGAACGTTCGGGTAGGACGCGATGCGGATGATGTCCGGAGCGTGACCCCCGCCCGCGCCTTCCGTGTGGTACGTGTGGATCGTGCGCCCGGCGATCGCGTTGACGGTGGCTTCGAGAAAGCCTGCCTCATTGATCGTGTCGGTGTGAATCGCCACCTGGACGTCGTACTCGTCGGCAACCTTCAGGCAGGCCTCGATCGCGGCGGGTGTGGTTCCCCAATCTTCGTGCAATTTGAGGCCGCAGGCCCCCGCTTCGACTTGTTCGATTAGAGGCGTGCTGGTGGAAGCGTTGCCCTTGCCCAGGAAGCCGAAATTCATGGGCCACGCTTCGGCGGCTTGCAGCATTCGAGCAAGATTCCATGCGCCCGGCGTGCACGTAGTTGCCGCGGTGCCGGTTGCGGGACCGGTGCCCCCGCCGATCATCGTGGTGATGCCGTTCGAAATCGCTTCGTAGACTTGTTGCGGCGAAATGAAGTGAATGTGGCTGTCGACGCCGCCCGCCGTGACGATCAGATTCTCTCCCGCGATCACTTCCGTGGAGGCGCCGACAATCAATTCGGGATCCACGCCGTCCATGGTGTCTGGATTGCCGGCTTTGCCCACTTTCACGATCCGGCCGTTCTTGATTCCGATGTCGCCCTTCACGATGCCCCAATGATCAAGGACGACGGCGTTCGTGATGACAAGGTCGAGCGCGCCGTGTTCACCTTCGCGCCTCGCTGTACTGCTTTGGCCCATTCCATCGCGGATTACTTTTCCGCCGCCGAAAGTGATCTCGTCCCCATAGTGGGTATAGTCTTTTTCGATCTCGATGATGAGATCGGTGTCTGCAAGACGGATGCGGTCGCCTTTGGTGGGACCGAATAAGTCGGCATATGTGCGGCGAGGAATTTTCAAACTCATCGTTGCTCTGCCTCGTTGCTGAACTGAAAGCCTCCTTTGCGAGCGCGGTCGACGGCATTTTCGCTCGCGCCCGGGGCATTCAGCTCTCCGCCGACCAGACCGTTGCCGCCATGAATAACGCGCCGGCCGCCGAAGTCCGTGAGATCGACTTCCTTTTCGTCGCCGGGCTCGAAACGCACGGCCGTTCCGGCCGGAATGTTCAGGCGCATGCCGTACGCTGCGGAGCGATCGAAAGCTAGGGCGCGGTTGGCCTCAAAGAAGTGATAGTGGCTGCCCACCTGGATCGGCCGGTCGCCCGTATTTTTCACGAGCACACGTACAACACGGCGCCCGGCGTTCGCTTCGATAGGACCCGCGGCATCGTCCAGCAGATATTCACCCGGTTTCACTGAATCTCCTTTTCGGACCCAGCTACTTGATCGGGTCGTGGACGGTCACAAGTTTCGTGCCGTCGGGAAATGTTGCTTCCACCTGAACTTCATGAATCATTTCCGCCACGCCGTCCATTACCTGGTCGCGCGTGAGAATTTTGGTGCCCGAACTCATAATCTCGGCCACGCTCCTGCCGTCGCGAGCTGATTCCATGATTTCGGCTGAGAGAATGGCCACGGCCTCCACATAGTTGAGCTTGAGCCCGCGTGCCTGACGCCGGCGGGCAAGGTCGGCGGCGACGACGATCATCAGCTTTTCTTGTTCGCGCGGAGTGAGGTGCAAGGCTAGCTCCCGATTAACTTACTTTGCGCGGCGGCACGGCTTCGCAAACGTAAAGGAAAACCTTCGCTGCGTTCCACAGCGGGTGAAGCGCGTTCAACACGCCACGTCCGCGGCGCGCAAGACAGCGAATCACCAGCCCGTGCGCCACGAGTGCGCTGACTCCAAACAGCATTTCGCCCGATCGGGTGAGGCCTGCCGCGACTTCGCGCAGGCGCTGCTCGGCGGCGAGCCACGCGTTGGCTTTAAGGCCGACGCGGCACACATAGAAGGTTACCCAATAGCGATACGGACCAAGCCGAGCGAGGTCGGAAATATTCCGGCTTCGCGGTTCAAGGCGAACACGTTCGGCGGCTATTGGCCGGCCGAGGGCCAGCAGATCCGTCTTCATCTCGACGCACGCGTACTCAAATATCTCGCCCCGAGCCTCCCGGCCGGGTGCGAGAATTTCCCACCAGAAAAGGCCCGCTCCGGAAGCCAGATGAATCGTGGTGCGCTGCGAATACCGCGCACCGGCGAATGGGATGATGGCGTCGGGAACGTACTCGAGCAAGGCGTTCTCACCCACGCTGATGTCGTTTACCTGCGTTACGGAACGGGCTTCCTCGCGAGGACGGTAAACGCGCGTCGCGCCGGTGGTCGTGACCTGGACGCTTGCACCGGCGCCGACTCGGATGGACAACGCGAGGCGGTCGCCGCCAAGCAGCCCTCCGGACACGTTGTGAAGATGAGCGAGCGCGGACCCGTCCTCTAGCGTGAAGGCGCGAACCACTTTGAGGGGCGGTTCTTGACAGCTGTCGGCAAGAATCGTGTGGCCGGTCAGTGGATCTCGGACGAAATCAAGCTTCAATGCAGCCTGGACGCCACCGAGCGAGGGGATGTCCGCCACGATTCCATGGCCGGCCTCCTGAGCAGCAAGCGTCGTGTCCAAAGAATCCTCAGCTTATGAACAAGCGAGTCGAAAGCGCGGGATGTTCCATGGCGCCACAATCGAGCAGCGGAGTGAAACAGCAGGCGTCGTCGATCGAGCATGCGGCGCTGCGGCGCGCGGTTTGAATCATCGCCGGCTTGAGATTCCAGAGAACGCGTGTGGCCTCAGTCTGTCCTAGGGGCAACAGACGCTGGCACGCGGAAACCAGACTCGCGATCCATTGATGGAGAAAGGCGAGCACGGCTCGTTCTTTTTCGATCCCGATTGCGCCGCTCGCCAGGCCGAAGGCGGCGCAGTGATGAATCATCGCTGGGCGAATTTCGAGAACCTCACGAAGAAGCGGAAAATCGCCCAACGCGATCACCGCCTGAAGAAAATTGCGGCCCAGCGCAGCGCTCCCCGCACAGCTCTCGCGCGCGGGTTTTCGTGCACTCAACGAGTCGTTGAGTTCGCTCCAGCGCTGGGTGGAGAACTTCGGAGCACTGGGGTCCGCGAGGCCGTAGGCCTCGCGGCAAAAGACGGCTTCCACCAGGCCTGCCTCTTCGAGATAGCCATCGAAAAAGCGGGGAAGGTCCGCGACCTGTAGAACTCCGTTCGATACCAGGGACTCGAGCCCGAACGAATGCGCAAGCGCACCGATGGGAAGGGCGCTGTCGGCAAGGTGCAGGAGCCGGAGTTCGGCAAGCTCGGTGACTTGTGGATTCACAGCACCGTCTAAGTCACGCCGCATCGATGGTCCTCAATCGTGATGCCCTGCTTTGTGATTGTGCTCGTGAGCGTCGCCGTGACTGTGGCTAGAGCCATCTCCATGCGCGTGACGATGGCCGACGTAGGGAGCTTTCGCGTCGATGACGATGTGGCGATTCGCTGAAGGAAATCTCAGTTTTTCTTCGAGCCATGTTACGATCTCGTCCAGCCCGACTCCATCGCGCAGGTTCGCGAAAAGAAATGGCCGGCCGCTCCTCATCTTGCGCGAGTCGCGATCCATCACCTCGAGTGAAGCGCCGACGTAGGGCGCCAGATCGATCTTGTTGATGACGAGCAAGTCCGAGCGCATGATGCCGGGTCCGCCCTTGCGCGGGATTTTGTCGCCCTCGGCCACGTCAATCACATAAATCCAGATATCCACCAGCTCGGGACTAAACGCCGCCGCGAGATTGTCGCCGCCGCTTTCGACGAAGATGAGTTCGAGCCCGGGAAGGGCGTCTTCGAGCTCAGCGATAGCGTGCAGATTCATGGACGCGTCTTCGCGAATCGCCGAGTGGGGACAAGCGCCCGTTTCCACTCCGCGTACCCGCTCGGCCGGCAGCGTCCCCTGCTGAAGCAAATATTCCGCGTCTTCTTTCGTGTAAATGTCGTTCGTCACGACGGCAAGGCTGCGGCCCGGCCAAAGCCGCTGGCTCAGCCGATCGACCAGCATCGTTTTGCCGGAACCGACTGGCCCGGCGATGCCCACTCGAAAAGCTCGGCCAGAAATTTGCTGGTCCATCGCGGCGCCCCACCTGAAATTCGCACCCAGTATGCGGATACGCTTCGAGGCGTCAAGTGAATTTCTCTTATGCATCCGATTCGAGCGACAGTAACCGAAAGAGATGCTTGCGCTCCCTGATAAGGAGCGGTTTGTGTTTCAGCTATGTCAAGGCACGATCGAGGTGAGTGTAGCCGCCGTCCACGTAAATGTGTTGTCCCGTGATGTGCGACGCTTGCGCTGAAATCAAGAACACAACCATCGCGGCGATCTCGTCGGGAGTCGTCATTCGCTTTCCCAGAGGGATCTTCGCGGCGATGCTCTTAAGCTTTGCTTCGGGATCGGGGAACGTGCTGACCCACTGCTTGTATAACGGAGTCATGACTTCCGCCGGAACGAGGGCGTTGACGCGGATGCCGTACGGCAGGAGCTCGGCGGCCCATTCGCGCGTCAATGCGAGAATGGCGCCTTTCGACGCGACGTAACCGGAAGTGCCGCCCTGGCCGGTGACGGCGGTTTTGGAGCTCATGCTGACGATAGACCCCCGCGCAGCTTTCAAATGAGGCAGCGCGTAGTGCGCCATGTTGTAGTAGTGGAGAAGATTGAGTTGAAGCGAAGCGACGAATTTTTCGGGGCTGCCGTGTTCGAGCCCGACTCCGTCATTGAAGCCCGCGTTGTTGATGAGGGCGTCGATGCGGCCGAAGACGCGGACTGCCTCCTCGACGGCCTTGGCGCAATTCGCGGCTGACTGAAGCTCGATGACCACGTGATGGCCGCGACCCTGACCGAGTTTCAATTCGGATGCGATTTTCTCGCACGCTTCCGCGTCGCGATCGATGATGACGGGAATGGCGCCTTCGCGAACGGCTGCTCGCGTGATGGCAGCGCCAATGCCTTTCGCGCCGCCGGTGATGAGAACGACTTTGTCTTTTAGCTGCAGATCCATGGCATCTCCGAAATTCGCGGGCGGGAGCGCGAAAGATTAGCCACGGAGGTTGAAAAATCCTCCGTCAAGAGGGTAGTCGACGCCGGTGAGGAAGGAAGCTTCGTCCGAACAGAGATAGAGAGCGAGCGAGGCAACTTCGTCGGGTTCGGCCATTCGGCCGATTGGCTGAGCATGCGAGAGCTTTTCGAACATTTCCTGCTCGCGTCCTGGATAGTGCTGGCGAAGGTAGCCGTCGACGAAAGGTGTATGAACCCGCGCCGGCGAAATGCAATTACAGCGGATGTTCGAAGCCAGATAGTCCTTGGCGACGGAAAAGGTCATGGCGATGACCGCGCCTTTGCTCATCGAATAAGCGAACCGGTCGGCAAGACCCGAGGAGCCGGCGATTGAAGCCATATTAAGGATGACGCCGCCACCATTGGTTTTCATGTGCTCGACGGCCGCAAGCATGCAGTGGTAGAAGCCCTTGACGTTCACCTGAAAGACGCGATCGAAGTCGCGCTCCGTGGTGGCTTCGAGTTTTCCAATGTGCGAGATCCCCGCGTTGTTGACGAGGATGTGAAGCGGTCCGCGCCGCGCAACCTCCTGGAATATCGAGCGGACTTCATCCGGATTCGTGACGTCGCACTGATGAGCCGATACCTGGCCGCCCGCAGCCACAATTTCGTGGACGGCTTCCTCCGCTTCGTTCAATCGAATATCGAGCACGTAGACGCTGGCACCGCTCAGGGCAAAGCGGCGGGCGATGGCTCGTCCGATGCCGCTGGCTGCGCCGGTGACGATAGCGGTCTTGCCGTCGAGACGAAATCCGCTCGAGCTTCTCGGGGTATTCGTCAGAGGGAAACTCCTCGTTTCCACGGAATGAAATCGTTCTGCGCTAGAAGTTCAGCCTTGGTCTTCACTTCGCCGCTCGCGACTCTTGTGACGAGTTCGAGAATCGCTTCACCCATCTGGTCGATGCTGGCCTTTCCTTCGATGATGGGGCCGGTATCGAAATCGATGATGTCTGCCATGCGTTGGGCGAGATTCGAATTCGTGGAGATCTTCACGACGGGGGCAATCGGGTTGCCAGTTGGCGTGCCGAGTCCGGTGGTAAAGAGCACGACGCTGGCGCCAGCAGCGACTTGGGCGGTGACGCACTCCACGTCGTTGCCGGGCGTGCACTGAAGGTTCAGGCCGGGTTCAGTGGAGTATTCGGGATAGTCGAGAACCGCAGTGACAGGAGACGTACCGCCTTTTTTCGCTGCGCCGGCGGACTTCATCGCGTCGGTGACCAAGCCATCGCGAATGTTGCCGGGCGAAGGATTCATATCGAAGCCGGACCGCACGGCCTTCGCACGCGCGGCGTAATCGCGCATGAGTTGAATGAAGCGATCGGCGACTTCTCTATTTGTGCTGCGATTGACGAGTTCCTGCTCCACACCGCAGAGCTCAGGAAATTCCGAGAGAATCGAACGGCCACCCAGGGCTGCGAGCAGATCCGAAGTATGGCCGATGGAAGGATTCGCGTAGATGCCGGAAAAGCCGTCGGAGCCTCCGCACTTCAGCCCGACGCACAAACGCGAAAGCGGAGCGGCAGCGCGATGGGAATTCTTGTCCATTTCGACCAGGCCCAAAAAGGTCTTGCGGATAGCATCCGACATCATCGTGAGTTCGGTGCCGCTCTGCTGCTGCTCGAAAACGAAAAGAGGCTTCGAGAAACGCGGGTCGCGCTGCTTGATCTGCTCGCGAAGAATCGCCACTTGGGAATGTTGGCAACCCAGGCTGAGAACCGTGGCGCCTGCAACATTGGGATGATGGATGTAGCCAGCGATTAGAGCGCAGAGATTATCGGAATCCTCGCGCGTGGTACCGCAGCCGCCTTCGTGCATCAGGAATTTGATGCCATCGATATTTTCGAATACGCGAGGCACCTGGGACCGGGGTCCCCCTGGGATGGAAGCGTGGCCTCCAATTTCATTGGTGCGGCCCTCGCGATAGAGCCGAACGAAATCGGCCACCTGCTGGCGGTAGATCTGCGGGGCCGCGAATCCGAGCTCTTCCTCGAACGCTTGCTTCAGTACGCCGATATTGCGGTTTTCGCAGAAGACGAGTGGAACCACCAGCCAGTAGTTTCGCGTTCCCACCTGGCCGTCAGCGCGGTGGTAACCCTCAAATGTTTTCGCTCGCCACCGTGATACATCGGGGGGAGTCCAACGATACTCCTCGGTTTTTTCGTGAAACGGTGCAGCCTGGTGATGTGTGTTTCGCGGCGTGATCACCTCACCTTTGGCGATCGGCTCCATTGCTTTCCCGATGAGCACGCCGTACATGACCACGTCGTCGCCCGCCTTGAGCGACTCAGTGGCGAACTTGTGCTTCGCGCGCACATCCGTTGCCGGCACGTATGCCGAGCCGTTGAATGCGATCGTTTCGCCCTTGCGCAAATCCGCGAGGGCCACCAGCACATTGTCTTTGGGACTCAGTTTCAGGACGCGTTCTTGTTTGATGTCGTTGCTTGACGCAGGCATGGCACAGCACCTAAAGAGTCGAGATACCTTTAGTTTTGAACCTAAGCAAAGTTACGTCAAGCGATATAAGCAACCGACTGCGCGACATTCAAGGAATTAAGCGAGCGACAGAAAGACGATCAGTCGTCGAGGGCCGTGCGCGCCCATTACCAAGATTTTTTCAATGTCGGCGGTGCGGCTGGAGCCGGTGATCAAACACAGATAAGAATTCACCGAAACGATTCCGCGCTCCAGAACGCTCGCGAGCGCGGCGTCGAGATCCGGCACTAGCTCATCAACCGTTGCGATGACGATGTGGACAGGCGCGACTACGGAAGCGCCACGTCCGCCGCAGGCTGCCGATACAAGGACGGAGCCCGTTTGCGCCACAAGCGCTTCGCATGCGGTGATCGTGGCTTGTGACGACTCTCTCGGCGGGCCCTCGCTCGACCATTGAATCGATCGGTCCTTCGACCATTCTTCGGCGAACTGGCGCAGCTCGGGCGAGTCTTGTACGAAAACGTCGCCGGGCGGTATCGAGGCAAGTACGTCCTTGACCGCGCTAGCGCTGGCACGCCGATTCGGCGTCACGATGCATTCGGTGATGTTGGTCGCGCACTCTTTCTGAAAACGAGCAAGCGCTTCCGTCACGGGCGCAAAGATCGTTTTCGGTTGTGATGCGGGTTCGTGACGCGGCGCGGGTTCGCGCAACGCAGCCCGGATCCGCGCGAGGATTTTGTCGCGGCTCGCGCTTTCAGTCTGCGCCATTTGCTTTTCCCCAGAGCGCGCGGAAGGATCTCTTCGGAGCCGCGGGCGAAGCATGATTCTTCGACCAGGGGCCGAGCGGATCGAGCGCGGTGCCTTCGAGCTTCATGCTGTGGGCAATACGCATTGCCGCGCGCGCAAACCATCCCGCAAGCGCAAAGCGCCCTTCACTTTGCATGGCCCAGCGCCAAATTTTAAATCCGATGCGTTCCGTGAACGGGCGATCCGCGCTTCGCACCGCGTCGCGGCGATTTTCAAGCAGGTGATGGTGGAGATCGATCTTCACGGGGCAGACGTCGGTGCAGGCGCCGCACAGCGATGACGCGTACGAGAGGTGCTGAAACTCGTTCAGGCCGCGCAGATGAGGCGTCAGAACGCTCCCTATCGGGCCCTGGTATGTGGTGCCATACGTATGACCGCCGACAGTTCGGTACACCGGACACGCGTTCAGGCACGCGCCACAGCGGATGCAGTGCAGCACGTCGCGCCGCTCGGCATCGGCAAGCAGTTCGCTGCGGCCGTTGTCGAGCAACACGACATGAAATTCTTCGGGACCGTCGACCTCGTTCGGCTTGCGCGGTCCGCCGGTCAGTGTGTTGTAACAGGTGATTGGCTGGCCGGTTCCGGCGGTGGCAAGCACGGGCCAGAAAAGCGCCAAATCCTGCAACCGCGGGATCACTTTTTCGATTCCCGCAATCGCGACGTGAATGCGGGGGACGCTGGTGCAGAGGCGGGCGTTGCCTTCGTTCGTGGTGAGGGCGATCATTCCGGCGTCGGCGACGAGAAAATTAGCGCCACTGATTCCCATTTCGGCTGAAAAGAAAGCCCGGCGAAGCGCGCGGCGAGCGGCGGCGACGAGTTCCTGCGGATCGTCCGTGTCTATGTCGCCGAGTTTCTCCTTGAAGAGAGCGGCGATATCCTTCCGCGTGAGGTGCATTGCGGGCGAGACGATGTGGTACGGAGCCTCTTTGCGGAGCTGAACGATGAATTCGCCGAGGTCGGTCTCGATGTCTTCGATGCCGACTTTTTCCAGGGCAGGCCCGAGATGAATCTCCTCGGCGACCATGGATTTCGACTTCACCACCTTGTGGACGCCCCGGCTAATGGCAAGATCGGTGATGTACCCGCATGCCTCTGCGGAATTCTCCGCCCAGAAAACGTAGCCGCCGCGGTCCTTCACGCGCTGTTCGAATTCGAGGAGATAGCGATCGAGATTGTTCAGCGCCTCCCACTTGATCTCGTGACATCGCTGCCGCGCCGCTTCCCAATTCGCGAAACGCAAGCGGCCGCTATCCATGGACGTGTTGCAATTATCGACGACACGACGCAGGATCTCGCGATGGTTGAGGTCAGCCGATTTTTCGGCGGCACGGCGGAGAAACTCGCGCGAGGCCGTGCTCATCGCGCTGTCTCCGTGGCTACAGCGCCTGCCCGTCGTTCGGCGGCGGAAGCGGTCTGGGCCAGGATTCCAGCGAGATAAATCGTGCGTACCTTCGAATTGCGGCGGCGAAGAATCCCGTCGATGTGCAGCAGGCAGCTCGGATCGGTGGAAGTAATGTATTCAGCGCCGGAAACTTCGGCGTTGCCGGCCTTCGCGTTGCCCATCGCGCCGGAAATCATCGCGAACTTTGTAGCGAAGGTGCCGCCGAAGCCGCAGCACTCTTCGCTGTACGGCATTTCCACCAGCTCGAGACCCCGCACGTGGCGCAGGAGCTGGCGCGGTTCCTGCTTCAAGCGAAGTTCGCGCAACGCATGGCAGGCGTCGTGGTAGGTCACGCGATGCGGGAACGCTGCGCCCACATCCGCTGTTTTCGCCACCCGGCTCAGGAACTCCGAGAACTCGAACACTTTGCGGCCCACTTCGATTGCCTTCTCCTTCATCGGCGAGTCCGCAAGGAGTTGCGGGTAGAAATTGCGCACCATCGTGGTGCAGGAACCGGAGGGGCAAACGATGACCTCCGCCGAGCTGAAGACCTGCAGAAACCGCTCTGCCACCGGCCGCGCGTCGCCCCAATAACCCGAGTTGAAAGCCGGCTGGCCGCAGCAGGTTTGATCGCGCGGAAAATCGACGTCGTATCCGAGGCGCCGCAGCACGTGGACTGTGTCGAGACCCACTTCAGGCATGAGGTGGTCGACGAAGCATGGAATGAACAGAGAAATCTTCATGATTGAATGCCGAAGAACTTTGTACTGGGAGCGCTGACAATGTCCAGCAGAATGTGCGTTCGGGTCGTGCCGCTCGAATCCCCTTGACTCTGCTGCTCACGGTGAATTACGTAGCAGGAGCATTTCACTCAGGGAAAGGAGCTGATGCGATGAAACGCTACGGCTCGGTCATCAAGGTGAGGCCAGAGGCGATTGCCGAATACAAACGCTACCACGCCGCTGTCTGGCCCGCGGTTCTCGACATGATCCGAAAGTGTAATATCCGCAACTATTCCATTTTTCTGAAAGATGATTTTCTGTTTGGTTATTTTGAATACCACGGAAACGATTACAAGGCAGACATGGCCAAAATGGCCGCCGATCCCAAAACTCAGCAGTGGTGGGCCGTGATGATGCCGATGCAACTCCCGCTCGATACGCGCAAAGAAGGAGAGTGGTGGGCCGAGATGGAAGAAGTGTTTCACATGGACTAGAGCGCTGATGAAAATCGTGGACACACACCAGCATCTCTGGGACAAGGACCTCTTTCACTATGCCTGGCTCGAGTCCTTGCCCAGGCTCAACCGGTCTTTCCGGCTCAGTGACTATCAGGAAGCCACTCGCGGCCATGAAATTGAAAAGACGGTTTTTGTCGAATGCGATGTAGATGAGCAGCAGGTCGAGGATGAGGCCTTGCACATCCTTCGACTCGCGGATCAACCGGACAGCCGGATCGCCGGAGTCGTCGCCTCGGGACGGCCAGAAAAGGGCGGATTCGAGGCCCATCTCGAAAAGCTCCGGGGCCAGCCGAAACTGAAAGGCATTCGGCGCATTCTCCATACACATCCGGATGAACTAGGCCAGGGCAAGACGTTCATCGAGAACGTTCGCAAACTAGAGGAGTACGGCCTCTCCTTCGATATTTGCGTTCTCGCGCGCCAGCTTCCGATCGCCATCAATCTCGTATCGCAATGCCCTGGCGTCACGTTTATTCTCGATCATTGCGGGGTTCCCCAGGTGAAGGAGCGCGTGATGCATCCGTGGCGCGAGCATATTCAGGAAATCGCGAGGTTCCCGAATGTACAGTGCAAGGTTTCGGGCCTTGTTGCCTACGCCGATCCGGCGAATTGGAACCCCGACGACCTGCGCCCTTTCGTCAATCACGTGCTTGAATCTTTCGGCTGGGACCGCGTGATGTTCGGAAGCGATTGGCCGGTGTGCACTCTGGCTGCCGGATATAGACAATGGGTTGAGACGTTGTTCTCGCTAACGCAGGCGGCCGGAGAAACCAATCAGAGGAAGCTCTTTCGCGATAATGCAATCCGCGCGTATCGCCTATCGTAGAAAACCAGGGAAAGTCGCGGGCAGCAGGACAAGCGATTCTGCCACCGAGCTTCCTGTGTTAGTTTATTGGGGCAAATCCAGATGCATGGCGTCGCGCCGTTGCAGTTCACGGCGCGGTCTCCGTCTGACCTGACGATGTTCAGCCTGCTCTCCATCATCGCACTGGGATTCTTTCTCGGGATGCGGCACGCCACGGATCCCGACCATGTGATTGCCGTTACCACAATTGTCGCCCGCCATCGCAAGGTCAGCCACGCCGCGCTTATCGGCGCCTTCTGGGGCGTGGGTCACACGCTCACGATTCTCGTCGTGGGAGGCGGAATCATCCTTTTCGGCTGGGTGATTCCCGCGCGAATCGGCCTGTCGATGGAATTTTCCGTTGGACTCATGCTAATTCTGCTCGGCGTCCTGAATCTCACGGGCATGCTCCAGTGGATCACCGACAGGTTTTCTCCGGGAAGCGACGCGCATGGAATTCTGCATTCTCATCCGCACGCCCACGGAGACTACATTCACACGCACCCCCACTCACACGACCCGGAGGCGCATCCACACGCGTCCGAACAATCGCCGCTCAACTGGTTCGACCGGCATTTCGGCCGGATCGGTCTCTATCAAGGTCTGCGGCCTTTGCTGGTGGGCCTCGTTCACGGGCTGGCAGGTTCCGCCGCGGTGGCGCTTCTGGTGTTGACGACGATTCGAAACCCCAAGTGGGCGCTCGTTTATCTTCTCGTTTTTGGGATTGGGACGATTGCGGGCATGATGCTCATCACCGGAGCGATCGTGCTTCCATTTGCGTACGCGGAAGGGAAATTCACTCGTCTCAACCAGGGACTGAGACTTGCGTCGGGCTTGATCAGCCTGGGCTTCGGGCTTTTTCTCGTCTACCAGATTGGCTTCGTGAGCGGCCTCTTCACCAGCCATCCGCAATGGACGCCGCGATGACCCGCGCAAGATCTTACTGGGCCGCCGAACAGACTCCTAGCCGACCTTCGCCGCATTCTCGAATCACGTAGAAGCGAAACCTTCGTACCACTAGAACAAAAATTTAAGCGCAGCCTGAAGGATGCGCGGCCCCTGCGAAGTAGAGGTTACTTGCCCGAAAGTCCCGTCGTCGATGTTACCGTCCGGGTTGCTGAATTGAGCGTGATTGAACACGTTGAAAGCTTCGAACCGGAATTGCAGCGACTTCGACTCCGTGAGTTTCGTGTCCTTCAGCAGAGCAAGATCCCAATTGTTCAAGCCCGGCCCATGGAAGAAGGTGCGCGGCGAATTCCCAATCTGGGCCGTCATCCAGGCACCACTAATTGGGTCGGTTCCCTCAAAAGAAAAGAGGTTGGTGTTGAAGTATGCGTTGCCGTGCCGGGGATTCTTGTCCATGTAAAGAGGCCCGCCGCCGGGAGTGTAATTGGGCAAGTCGATGGGCGCCTCCGTGTTCTGTGTTCCGGTGGCAGAGTTGTCGTCGCCTTCCGACATTTGCACTGGCAACCCGGTGGCAAACGTGGTGATTCCCGATATTTCCCAGCCCGCCGCGAGCTTATTGGCCCACCCCGACGTGGCGTGGAAAAGTCGATCGAAGGGAATGTGTTGTTCGTAGCTACCGATGAAATTATGGGTGACGTCGAAGAAACAGAGACCTGTGCTAAGACGAGGGTTGAACGGATTCACCCCTTCTTCCAAACCGGACGCGTTGTCCCGGCACTTACTGTACGTATAGCCCAGCAGGAAGCTGGATAACCCGCTATTGTGACGAACGCTGACCTGAAGGGACTTGTACGAGGACTGCGCGATCGTGGATATGTACGGGTTGTCGCCCATGTTCGGGCCAAGAACCGTGTAAAGGGAGTTGATCGCGTTGCAGGTGACGGCGGCGTTGTTCGCACATGGCGCGGTGGTCTCGACAACAGGCGTTGCCGCGCTCGGATAGGTGGTGACACCCTGAGGCAGGACGTAAGGGCCGTTGCCGTTGTTGTTCTCCGCACCACCACTTGAGCCGTCACAGAACGGTGTGAACGGGGTTCCGGGCGTCGGAGTGAAGGGCGGTTGATTGAGCTGGTTACAGAGGGCCTCATTCCCGGGATTGGCCTCGAGCTCCGTCACTAGGTGGTGTCCCTGATTTCCAACGTAGCTAAGGCTTAGAACCGTATTGGTGCCAAACTGCCGTTGAACGGACAATTCGTAGTCCTCGGTTCGAGGCGTCACGTTGTGGTAGTTATAAGCCAAGGCTCCGCTGATGGGTTCGTAAGTAGCCCAGGGGAATGTGGTGTCGGGGTTCTTGGCGCTGACGTTCGCGGGAGGGAACGTGAACGGGAACACCTGGGGGATCACTGCTCCCGAGGATCGAAAGTCATAGGGTGTAGCTAGATCCATTGGAGTGGTGGAGGAATAGAACTCGCCGTAAGGCGCGTCTCCAAGTTCCTGAAAGAGCCCGAGGTCCTCGACATTCGTGTAGAAAATGCCGTAGCCAAGGCGAATGCTGGTCTTGCCGGGTCCTCCGGTCAGCTTTGCGATAAATCCAGAATCTGCGCTCGGCGAGTAAGCCAAGCCAAGACGGGGCGAGAAGTTGTGATACTGCGTAGGAGCGAGGGAGCTAGGAATACAGCCGGGAGCGCCTCCGGGAGTGCATGGATCTCCGGGAACCAAGTATCCGGTAGGTGCGCCAGGAAAAACTACCGACTGCACGCCCGGGATGATCGTTTCGAGCTTATTCTGGATGTCGTACCAGGGATTGACGAACTCCCACCGTACGCCGAAGTTGAACGTCAGGTCGGGCGTAACCCTCCAGCTATCCTGAGCAAACACGCCGAAGTATTTCGATCTCGAATCGAGTAGCTGCTGGCTGGCCTGAGTGAAAGAAGAGGGAGCTCCGAGAAGAAAGCTGGCGAATGACGCCCCTGTTTCATCTTTGTTGAACCCAAAACCTCCGTCCTCATCGAAGTAGTTTCTGTCGTCGAGTTGATCGTAGTGAAACTGCCCGCCAAATTTCAGGCTATGCCTTCCGATAATCTTGGTGTAGTTGTCTTGCCATTGGAAGGTGTTGTTGAACTGCTTTGTCGGTGATGAGGCAACGCCGATGCTTGCGAGACCACTGCCCAGGCTAATGGACGGCACGCCTTCGATACTCGGGGAAATCGGCGAGATGCCGCCGGAAGGCCCCCAAGGCGTCACAAAACCCAGGGAACTGAGCGGGACGCCCAGGCCTCCGCTGGGAAAACCGATAACCTGCGCGCTTCGGAGATAGCTGAAGCGAGCCTCGTTCACGGACGTCGAGCCGAACGATTTCGTGAGGCTGACCACCGCCACTTGAACGCGACCCCTGTCGAGCGACCCGAATCCCGGGGCAACGCGGCCAGGGCTATGAAGAACGTAGTCATCGCCATGGTAGTAGCCGGAAAGCATTCCAAGGCGGGTGTTGAAATCCACTCGCAGGCCGACCTTGTCATCGCGCAACCTTTGTTCGCCCGTGTTACTGGTGAACGTGTCAATCGTTTGACCGTGCGAATTCACGAAACTACCGTTCGGAGGCGGGATATAGTTCTTGGCTATGATAGCGGTAGCTACGGGCGACCACGCCGTCATGGGAATCGTCTGGTTAGGAAAGACGCAGCCTGTGGTGTCGGTCGGGCCGGTCCAAGTGGTCGAAGTGCAGCCAGACTGATAGTACGGCTCATTCGGCGATACCCCATAACCCAGCCTGTTCGACAAGACCTGCGACCAGCAAGTGCTAGGATTGGCGCTGCAATCGCTGTTCACGGAGCCGCCCAATGTTCCCGCGATGCCATCGGAAAGGTTGCCGGTTATATCCAGAGGGGAAGGCACATCAGTCGTGCGGGTCTCGCCAATGATCTGTCTGGTTCCCTGATAGTCGGCAAAGAAAAACGTCCTGTCTTTCTTGATCGGCCCACCAAGCGTTCCCCCGAACTGGTTCTGGTTGTACTTGCCCGCCGTGTCCCCCGGCGTGTTAGCGAAATAGTCTCGCGCGTCAAAGATTGTGTTTCGCAGAAACTCGAAGGCATCACCATGGAAGTCATTTGCCCCAGACTTGGTGACGACGTTTACCTGGCCGCCGCTGTAGTTGCCGTATTCGGCGTCGAAGTTATTGGTGATGATGCGAAACTCAGCGAGCGAGTCCAGATTCGGAATCGCAGCGGTTCCATTGTTCTTACCTTCTTCGACGTTAGCCCCGTTGATCATGAACCCGTTTGCGGCTTCGCGCTGACCGTTCATAGACTGGTTTCCGGCGTTGCCGGAGCCACCGGCCACTGGGCGATTCCCCATCTCGGAGGCCTGACCCGCGTAAGCGTTAGGGACGACTCCGGGCTGAAGATCAAGTAAATTGGTAAAATCTCGCCCGTCAAGCGGAACCGCCGTCAGCTTCTCGCTGTTGATGACCTCGCCCATTTGAGTGCTCTGCGTTTCCACTTGCACCGTGTCGCTCGATACGGTGACCTTTTCGGCGACGGTGCCTACTTCGAGAGCGATGTCCACGCGGATCGCGGAATTGGCATCAACGACGATGCCATCTTTTTCGTAAATCTTGAATCCCTTTTGCTCCGCTTGAATGTTGTACGTCCCGACCGCGAGATCCGTAAAACTATAGAAACCCTTTGCATCCGTCTTGACCACGGAACGAATCGCCGTCTGAGTGTTGATTGCTGTCACCGTAACACCGGGCACCACGGAGCCGCTTGCGTCGGTCACGATGCCCGAAATCGTTCCCGTGATGCTCGCCCAGGCCAGGGTTGCCTCGAGAAAAATAAGAACGCACGCGCAAAGGAATTTGCGAAGGACTTGCATTGAATTCTCCTCAAAATAACGATCCCCAAAAAACAATGGACCGCGTCGAAGTCTCGCCGGACGAAATTGGACTGCAGGATAATGTCAAACTTTGGACCGCCACCCAGCGCTAGTTATAGCACGCGTTCCAGACATGTCAACGGATAAGTTTTATTGAAATTTAATGAAATTCTGTCGTTTTCAGAAAACGAAGGCAGTGTTGTATGCTCTGCGGGCCCCTTAGCCACACCCGGGGTGGGGAGAACCGCTCCATGCTTCCACCATCACGAACAGCATTGCGTATTTTCGCTGCACTAGGACTAGTCGCCGCAATCCTCGCGTTCCTGCCGCCAATATCGTTGGCGCAGGAATTTCCATCGAGCCTCTACTCGGGCCTGCACTGGCGGTTGATCGGCCCGTTTCGCGGCGGACGCTCCAATGGAGTCACCGGTGTTCCCGGTCAGCCGAACACGTTTTATTTCGGCGCGGTGGGTGGCGGCGTGTGGAAGTCGGAAAACTCCGGCCGCACTTGGGCTCCGGTCTTCGATTCGCAGCCGATCGCGTCGATCGGCGCAATTGCGGTGGCCCCCTCCAATTCGAACGTCGTTTACGTCGGCACCGGCGAAGCGGACATGCGCTCGCAGATCTCCTACGGAAACGGAGTGTACAAATCCACCGACGCGGGAAAGACGTGGACGCACGTCGGCCTCGACAACACGCGCCAGATTGGCCGGATCCTCGTTGATCCGCAGAACCCGGATATTGTCTTCGTCGCCGCGCTGGGCCACGCCTATGGCGCTAATCCAGATCGAGGCGTATATCGCTCCAAGGACGGCGGCGCGACCTGGCAGTTGATCCTGCACAAGAGTGACGACATCGGCGCGATCGACTTGGCCTTCGATCCGCAGAATGCGCGCACGATTTACTCGACCCTGTGGAACACCCGGCGCCCGCCGTGGAGCATCTATGCGCCGTCCTACGGCCCAGGTAGCGGAATATTCAAGTCCACCGACGGCGGCGATACCTGGCAGCAGCTCACTCAAGGACTTCCCACCGAAGGCGTCGGACGCATTGGAATTGCCGTCGCGCCTGCGGATCCGAAAATCGTGTATGCAATCGTCGACGCGAAGCAGGGCGGCATTTATCGCTCCGACGATGCCGGCGCGTCGTGGCGCAGAATGTCCGACGAAACTCGCATCTGGATTCGCGGATGGTATTTCTCCAACGTCGTCGTCGACCCGAAAGATCCCGAGACACTCTATGTTTCGGATACTTCTGTTTATCGCTCGACCGACGGCGGCAAGACCTGGACAGCCATCAAAGGCGCGCCCGGCGGCGACGATTACCACCAGCTATGGATTTATCCGGACGATCCGAAACGCATGATTCTTGCCAGCGATCAAGGTACGGTGGTCAGCGAAGATGGCGCAGTTACCTGGAGTTCCTGGTACAACCAGCCCACGGCACAGCTCTATCACGCCGCGCCCGATTATCGTTTTCCGTATTGGGTTACTGGCGCCCAGCAAGATAGCGGCGCTATGAGCGTTCCTGCGCGCAGCAGCCACACCGAGATTTCGATGCACGACTGGACCGGGCTTTGCGCAGGCGGCGAGAGCGGTTACACGGCGCCCGAGCCGCTGCATCCAGAAATAATCTTTGGCGACAACAACGTCGTGAGATGCAATCTGCTCACCGGCGAAATACGATCTGTTTCGCCGGAGCTGAGCCGCCGCCAGGAAGCACCGTTCCGCAGAACGTGGACTCTTCCACTCGTGTTCTCGGAAGCTGATCCGCACGCCCTCTACTTCAGCGACCAATTCCTGTTCAAAACGATCGACGGGGGAAATAGCTGGACGCAGATCAGCCCGGATCTGACGCGCGAGGATCCCGGCGTGCCCTCGAACCTTGATGAAGCTGCCGCTGCCGATGCTCCGTCGGGTAAACGCCGTGGCGTGATCTATACGATTGCGCCGTCGCCGATTCCCTCGCATCCGGATCTGATTTGGATCGGCACCGATGATGGCTACATTCAGTCCACGTCCGACGGCGGGAAGACATGGCGCAACGTCACGCCGCCCGACCTAACCCCTTGGAGCAAAATCGTGATGATGCAAGCGTCGCACTTTGACCCAGGCGAAGCCTATGCCGCAGTCGACCGCCATCGTCTCGAAGACAACGATCCTTACATTTATCGCACGCGAGATTCCGGCAAGACGTGGCAACGCATAACAAATGGCTTGCCCGCGGGGGTCTACACACAGACGGTGAAAGAAGATCCGAAGCGCAAGGGTCTGCTCTTCGCTGGTACGGAGCTTGGCGTTTACGTCTCGTTCAACGACGGCGACGACTGGCAATCGTTACAACTGAATTTGCCGCCAGCCTCGATGCGCGACCTGGCGATTCACGGCGACGACTTGATCGTCGCCACGCATGGCCGCAGCTACTGGGTGCTCGACGACATCACAGCCTTGCGCCAGCTCACGGACAAAGTTGCGCAATCCGACGCATACCTGTTTCGCCCCGCCGACGCAATTCGTATGCATCCTGGCGCGGATTACGGCAGTCCCATGCCGCGCGACGAAGTTCTCGCCGAAAATCCGCCCGTGGGCGCGATGATCGATTATTACGTGAAGTCAGATTTGCCAGGCCCGCTCATGATCGAAATTCTCGACGGGAAAAATGAGGTCGTCCGCCGCTACTCGAACGAAGACCACGCGCCCGCCGTGAAAACGAACACGCTCGAATTTCCGGCTTTTTGGCGGACCGCACCTCCATCGCTCTCCACTGCCGCCGGGATGCATCGCTGGATCTGGGATCTCCACTACACACCTGGTGCGGGCGGCGGCCGTGGCGGAGGCGGATTCGGCTTTGGTCCGCGCGGAATAGCCGCACTTCCCGGTTTGTACACCGTGAAGTTGACTCTTGGGGGCAAAACGTTCACGCAACCGCTCGTGGTGAAAATGGATCCGCGCAGCAAGATTCCGCTCGCGGCCCTGCAGCAGCAGTTTGCGGCTGCAACGGAAGTCGCCCACAGCGAAGCTGACATCACTCGAGCGCAGCGCGAGGTACAACAGCTGCGCTCCCAGATTCGTCAGCTGCGCCCGCAAGCGCAGAGTAATGCAACGCTTGCCTCCGCGCTCGATGCGCTCGACCAGAAAGCGGAATTCGTCGGAGGCACGCCGCCCTCGTCGACGGCTTATGGTATTCCGGTTGAGCCGCCCAAAGAACGAGAGAGCTTGACGTTCCTCAACGGAGAGTTCACCCAAATCGCGTTCGCTATAAACAGTGGCGACGGGCCGCCCACCGCCGAAGCGAGAAAAGCCTTCGCCGGCGCGCAGGCCACTCTCACGGCAACGCTGGCGAAGTGGAGCACCCTGAAGACAAAAGATCTGCCCGCCATCAACGCCCAGCTCAAGCAGGCTGGCCTCGGACCAATCGTTATCGGCCCCGTCGGCCCGACAGTGCAAACCGCAGCGCCTCCGTCAGAATTCGATTGAGGAGACGGAACTTGAAGTGCGCACACCGGAGAGTTAGTATTCATCCCTGAGAACCCATCCCCTCAGCTCCCCTGACGCTCGCGCCAGGGGAAGTGATCCGCGCCACTCCTGAACCAATCGAGACTGCTCTTCGCTGCATCTCCCATCGCGAGGGGTAGCAAGAAGGGGAGAAGAAAGCTATGCGATCGTGGTTCGCTTTCGGTGTCCTGGGTCTCGTTCTCGCCGCTGCTGCGCCTCCATCCACGGACGCGCCCACCGGTTTCGATAACAAGAGCAACGGCATCGTGGATGATGCGACTCATCAGGCCGACCAGGCGAAATTCGAGGAAGTCGAGCAATTGAGCGATGGCCTCGGACCGCTCTATAACGCGCAGTCGTGCCGCGAGTGCCACCAGAATCCTGTTTCGGGCGCCGCCTCGCAGGTAACGGAATTGCGTGTCGGCCATCAGAGCCCCGACGGGCATTTCCACAATCCTGAAATCCCCATCGCTCACGGCGCGGAAGTGATCACCGGACGGTCGCTCGTGAACGATCGCGCTATTTGTCCCAGTGGGGCCTTTCCCAACAACGAGATTCAAGAACGAGTTCCGGATACAGAGACGATCCGGACGTTTCGCCTTTCTCTGAATCTCCTGGGCGACGGCTTCGTGGAGGCGGTTGCTGATCAAACCTTCGTCGATCTTGCCGAAAAGCAGTGCAAGTCTTCGCCGCGGAAAATCTGCGGCCAGGTTCTCCGCGTACCTATCGTGGAAGCGCCGGGACAGATGGCAGTGGGGCGTTTCGGGTGGAAGGACCAGCACGCGAGCCTGTTGTCGTTCGCCGGCGACGCATACCTGAATGAGATGGGGATCACCAACCGTCTTCAACCGGATGAAGTAACTAGTCTTTGCAACGCCGCTTCGGAACCGAACGACACTCCGGGACCGGACGGCCTCTCCGACATCGATCACTTCGCCCGTTTTGTCCGAGCGACGAAAGCGCCCGCGCGCGATTCGCAGCTCGCGAAGGGCCCGGTGGTGAAGAAGGGCTCCGCTCTGTTTGAGAAGATCGGCTGTGCGACCTGCCACGTCGAAGCTTTGACGACGGCTTCCGCCGGAACGAAGATCAACGGTGGAACGTTTACGATTCCGGCCGCGCTTGGCTCAGTCACCTTTTACCCGTATGGGGATTTCTTAATGCACGACGTCGGCACGGGTGACGGGATACTGCAAGCCACTCAAGAACATTACGGGCGCAAGGTGTTTCGGATGATGTCGGACTATCTTTCGAAGCAGGATTTCGAGAGCAGCCGGAACAAAATTCGCACCGCGCCATTGTGGGGCGTCCGCTTGCGTCCGCGATTGATGCACGATGGAGCTTCCTTGACGTTTCACGATGCCATCCTGCGGCACCGTGTCGAGGCGAGCCACGTAACCCAGCAATTTGAGAAACTGAAGAAGGAAGACCAGGAAGCCATCATCGAGTTCTTGAGGTCTTTGTAAAACCGCAAACGGCTCAGCAGGGGCGCGGCAGAATCCTCAATCAGAATCGGGCTGCGCCGCAGAGCGGCCAGATGAAACGCCGCTTCAATCGGAACGCGCTAGGGAAGATCCAAGGTTACGGAATAAATGTCGGAGTTCTTGCGGATAGCGCATGCCAGCGGAGCGCCGTCCGGTCCGATTCCGATCAGCGTATAGGCTGATACATCGGCAGGAAGCGCGAGATCGGGAGAGGTGAGCCGTTCAATGTTCCCGTCAGGGACATGCACGCGGAAAACGGGTTGCGTCTCGCCTCCGTACATGTCCTGGTAGTAGATGTATTTTGAGTCCGGGGTCCAGCCGACGATATTCAAAAAAGCGGCATCCGCCGCCTCCTTCCACGTCTTGGTCGAGCGGTCGAAAAGATACAAGGCAGTGCGCTCTAGAGGCGCAGTTGCGCGGACCGAGTCTCCAGATGCGTAGGCATAGCGGCCGTCCGGCGACCAACGCATGAATGCCAAGTGCTCAGGCACATCGAGTTTGGTGATCTGGTGCGTTCTGATGTCAACCGAGAACGTTCCGACGCGTCCAACTCCTGCGCGGAAGCGTTCGAAAATGATGGCATCGCCAGAGGGTGACCAAAGCGGTGCCTCGTCCCCATAGTCCCCTTTCGTCAATTCCTCTGGCTGCCCTCCCTCGGCCGAAATCAGATAGACGCTTTGCTGCTCCCCCGGCCGGACTCCTTCAAAGACGATCTCCTTTCCGTCAGGTGACCACTTAGGATGTCCCGTAATCAACGGCGGAAAGGTGAGCTGTTTTCGCTCGCCTCCATTTACCGAGCCTCGCCAGACGCTCGCATCGGGAATAGAAACGTAGGCGATTTTTTCGCCATCACGAGAAACATCTATCCAACGTGCGGGAACACCTCCGAGGTAAGGGTCGTATTGTTGGAGTTTTCCGTCGTAGCGCACGAGCTGTCGCAACTCGCGCATTCCGACGAAATAGGCATTCTTGCCATCGCGCCCCGGAAGTACTCCGCAAAAACCATCGCCATAGCTGAGATAAAGCCGAATCGGAGATCGACGCAAGGCGCCAAAGAAATCGGCTCGTTCGCGAATCGCATCGATTACCGTGCCGTTTCCTCGGTTAGAACGGTATAGATAGTATCTTCCATCTGGCGTCCAGCCCCCGCTGCATTCTCCGTCGAGCCAGCCCGGGGCGGCGGAGTTACCCTCGGGAGTTATGGTCCGAAGGTGAGATCCATCCGGTCGGATCTCCCAAAGAGTGACCGCGACATCTCTCGAGTCCCACCGCATGAAACGCACCACTCGTCCATCCGGTGACCAACGGAAAAAATCAGCCTTGCCGTCGATCGTCGCGATCTTTCTCGGGTCGCTGCCGTCCGCGTTGGCCAAGTCAACGTCACTCCCGGATCCATAAATCAAGCTCCGCCCATCGGGCGACCACGCCGCGCTCTGTGCGTGCAAGTTGCCGAGCCGCCGCGGCGCCCCGCCAAGGATGGGTAGTTCCCATAAGGGCAGTAGCTTTTCATCTCCTTCGAAGCTGCCAAGCAACAGATGCGAACTGTCGGGCGAAATGTCGAAGAGTGTACTGTTCGTAAACGGTGTCGGCACGCGGGCGGGTTCACCTCCTGCCGCTGACACTTGCGCAATTTCCCATTTCCCGCCCACGCGTTGTGTGAAATACAGTCGCACGCCGTCCGTAACCATCCAGCTTGAGAATTCCGCGCGCCCGTAGTGCGTGAGCTGATGCAAAGCAATGAGGTGAGGTGCTGGCGTCGGCCGCAGAAACCACCAGCCCAAAACCATAGCCGCAGCAAGGCCTGTGCTCGCCAAGAACTTCTTCCCGCCTCCGAGGCCCCATCGTTGAAGCTGGCGACCTGCGTGCGGTCCCGGGGGTAGCGAGACAGCCGCGGGCTCCAGCGGAATCTCCACCAGGGTGGTGCCGGTC
>Ga0073928_10001321_pt1 | contig 48431 bp, 27 predicted proteins | sample PaiPotPPA55metaG_FD_76969 | JGI IMG/M metagenome (GOLD analysis project Ga0073928, IMG submission 76969) | Iron sulfur acid spring bacterial and archeal communities from Banff, Canada, to study Microbial Dark Matter (Phase II) - Paint Pots PPA... ...
CACTCCCGTTCGAGAGCGGCACTCATGGGCCTCGCGCCCGCAACACGCTTCCAGAGTCGCCGCCGCTGTCAATTCCGGCCGGCCGCGATCACCGCGCGCGCCCGAGCGGAAGTCTGGGAATCCTACGTAAGGAATACTGACCAAAGGCAACGGCGTCGCGAACAGGGCCCAGCTTTCGCCAAATAAATTTGCCAATAATGCGTTGTGAAGCCGATCCGCGCCGCGCTCGGATGGCGTGATGCGGACGTCCATCGCGCGAGGCGGATCCGGCGAACAAGGCAAACGTCTCAGAGAAAGGCGGTGACCGCCGACACAGACATTCAACGCGATCGTCCAGCCTGGTCTGCGGCTTCCCGGCAAGGTTCGTTTTGCGCAACAGGATGCCGGCAAAGGCGTTGAGCGGCTTTGGGAAACATGTTCTCGCTCACGCCGAAAAACATCATCATCAGCTTTTGAAGAGCGAGGAACGATCATGATCAAGGTGAAAATCAACGGCCAGGAACGAAACTGGGATGGCGACCCGGACCTTTCATTACTCTGGTTTCTCCGCGACGAAATCGGACTGACCGGCACGAAATTCGGCTGCGGCCAGGCGCTGTGCGGTGCATGCACCGTCATCGTGGACAAGGAGGCGGTGCGGTCCTGCATCACCTCGGTTTCCGACGTCGTCAACCGCGAGGTCACGACGATCGAAGGCCTTCACCCCGCAGGCGATCACGCGGTTCAGAAAGCCTGGCGCCAGGGCAATGTCCCGCAATGCGGCTATTGCCAGGCCGGGCAGATCATGCAGGCGGCAGCGCTTCTTCTGGACAATCCAAAACCCTCCCGCGACCAGATACGCGAAGCCATGTCGGGCAATATCTGCCGCTGCGGCGCCTATCAGCGCATCGAAAACGCGATCCATCTCGCATCGACGGGGGTTTGATCATGAACATCATCACACGCCCCGACAAACTCCGCGGCATCGAGGGCCGCATCGCAATCGAAAAAATTTCCCGTCGCAGCGTTCTCAAGGGCCTCGGCATCGCCGGCGGCCTGGTGCTGGCCGCGCCTGTGACTTTACGCCAGGCTTTTGCGGCTTACGAGACCGGTGCCGGAAAGATGCCGCACGGCACGGTGGTCGACCCGCGCGTCTTCGTTGCGATCGCATCCGATGGAACGGTTACGATCGTTGCGCACCGTTCCGAAATGGGAACGGGGGTGCGGACCAGCCTGCCGCTGATCGTCGCCGAGGAAATGGAAGCCGATTGGTCGCGTGTAAAGGTCGCGCAGGCGCACGGCGACGAGGTGAAATACGGCAATCAGGATACCGACGGATCGCGCAGCACGCGGCACTACCTGATGCCGATGCGCGAGATCGGCGCGTCGGCACGCGCCATGCTCGAGGCCGCGGCCGCCAAACGCCTTGGCGTGCCGGTAACCGAGGTCAAGGCGGTGAACCATGAGGTGGTTCATTCGCCCAGCGGCCGACGTCTTGGATTCGGCGAACTGGCTGCCGATGCCGCCAGGGAACCGGTGCCGGGCATCGGGAGCCTGAAGTTAAAGGACCCGAAAGATTTTCGGTATCTCGGCAAGGGTCAGGTCAGCATCGTCGACCTTCGCGATATTACCGTCGGCACCGCGCAATATGGCAGCGATACCCGCCTTCCCGGCATGAAGTATGCCGTGATCGCGCGACCGCCCGTCACAGGCGGCAAGCTGGTGTCGTTCGATTCAACCGAAGCGATGAAAGTCTCCGGCGTCGAGAAGGTCATGGAGGTACAGGGTTGGCCGTGGCCGTCCAAGTTCCAGCCGCTCGGCGGCGTCGCGGTGATCGCGCGCAATACCGGCGCGGCCATCAAGGGACGCGACGCGCTGAAGATCGTTTGGGACGACGGAGCCAACGGCAAGTATGACTCGGCGGCCTATCGGACTGAACTCGAGGAAGCCGCGCGCAAGCCGGGCCTGGTTGTGCGCAAGGAGGGCGACGTCGAAAATGCACTGAAGGGCGCCGAAAAGGTGATCGTCGGCGAATACTACCTGCCTCACCTTGCGCATGTGAGCATGGAGCCACCCGTCGCGGTCGCGGATGTCAGGGATGGCAAGGCCGAGATCTGGGCACCCGTGCAAAGTCCCGGCGGCACGCGGGAAGACACCGCAAAAACCCTGGGAATCCCCGAGGAGAACGTGACCGTCAATGTCACGCTGCTGGGCGGCGGTTTCGGACGCAAATCGAAGTGCGACTTTGCGCTTGAGGCAGCCTTGCTTTCAAAGGCGATCGGTGCGCCGGTGAAGGTGCAATGGACGCGCGAGGATGACGTTCGCCACGACTTCCTGCACACGGTTTCGGTGGAGCGCATCGAGGCCGGTATCGACAAGAGCGGCAAGGTGATCGCGTGGCGGCATCGTAGCGTCGCACCAACCATTGCCTCGACTTTTGCAGCCAATTCGGTGCATGCGGCTCCCTTCGAACTCGGCATGGGACTCATCGACATGCCGTTCGAAATTGCCAATATTCAATGCGAAAATCCGGAAGCCGCCGCGCATGCCCGCATCGGCTGGTTCCGCTCGGTGTCGAACATCCCGCGCGCTTTCGCGGTGCAGTCCATGGTGGGCGAACTCGCCCATGCCACCAACCGCGATCAAAAGGACATGCTGCTAGAGCTGATCGGCTCTCCGCGTCTCGTCAAGCTCGATTCCGTGAAGGACCCGTGGAACTATGGCGAGCCGTTCGATAGCTATCCCATCGATACCGGACGTCTGCGCCGCGTCGTTGAACTGGTTGCGGACAAAGGCGGCTGGGGACGATCGGTACCCAAGGGACACGGGCTCGGGATTGCGGTCCATCGCAGCTTCGTCAGCTATATCGCGACCATTGTCGAGGTGTCGGTCGACGACAAGGGCAAGCTTACCGTCCCCCGGGTCGATACCGCCATCGACTGCGGCACATTCGTCAACCCCGAACGAATCCAGTCGCAAATCGAGGGCGCGGCGATCATGGGGCTCAGTCTCGCCAAGTCCGGCGAGATCACCTTCAAGGACGGCAAGGTGCAACAGGGCAATTTTGACGACTTCCCTGTGGTCCGGATTGACGAGGCCCCCCTTGTAACCAACGTGCATATCGTCCCCGTTGCTGCCGATACGCCACCAAGCGGTGTCGGGGAACCGGGCGTGCCTCCATTTGCGCCAGCGCTGGTCAACGCCATCTTCGCGGCGACCGGCAAACGCATCCGGTCATTGCCGATCGGCAAACAACTTGAAACCTAAGAGGCGCTTGAGCGTTTAAGCTGTTGACGGAGGAGCAAATGATAGACTCGAAGGTGACAGCGTTCGCGGTGTTGGTCTCGGGCCTCCTTCTTTCAAACCTCCAGGAGGCGGCTGCCCAGCAAGGTCAGCCGCCTGGCACCACGGCCACGCGACCCGCGAAAACGCCGCAGGGGCAATCGTCGATGCCCAGCGAAAGCCCGGCGGCTACCCGGACCCAGACGACCGGCGCATCCAATCAGGACGCCACCGTCAAGAAGATGAACGAAGACGAGAAACGGAAGGTCGATACCAAGGGCAAATAGTTAGCCTGAACGTTGATCGGCGGAAAAAGGAAAGGGCGGCGGACATCCTGTCTGCCGCCCTTTCCCGAAGCTCAAACTACCATCCGTTGATCACTTCCTGACGGCGAACACCCAAACGACGCCGCCCTGCGGCACGTTATTCTCGACGCCGACATTGTTGCCGGTCGCCAACGCATCCTGGATGCGCTGCGCGTCGGCGCCCCAGCCCGACTGAACGGCGATATATTCCGTCCCGTCGACTTCATAGGCGATCGGCATGCCCACGATGCCGGAGTTGGTCTTTTGCTCCCAGAGGAGTTCGCCGGTCTTGGCATCAAAGGCGCGGAACATCCGGTCATTGGTGCCTCCGACCAGCACGAGATCGCCGGCGGTAGCCGTCACCGAGCCAAACAGCTGCGATTTAGGGAAGTTGTGCGACCAGATCTTCTTTCCGGTGGCCGGATCCCATGCCTGCAGTTCCCCGAAATGATCGGCGCCGGGACGAGCCTTCAAACCTATGTCCTCGGGCTTGGTCCCGAGCCAGAGCTGACCGGCAACCAGCGGCACCTTCTCGCCGGTAAAGCCGCCGCAGAAATTCTCATTGGCCGGAACGTAGACGAAGCGGGTCTTCTGGCTATACGCCGCCGACGGCCAATCCTTGCCGCCCCACAATGACGGACAGAACTCGACCCGCTTGCCAATGACCGGCTTGTGATCCGGGTCGACAATTGGCCTGCCGGTCTCGGCCTCGATGCCTTTCCAGACATCGGTTTGGACAAAAGGCCAGCCCGCTACATAGTTGATTTTGTCCGGCTGGCGCTCGAGGATCCAGAAGATCGCATCGCGTCCGGGATGGATGAGGCTCTTGAACGAGCGCCCCTCCCTTTGCAGGTCGACCAGCATCGGGGCATCGACTTCGTCCCAATCCCAGGAATCGTTTTGATGGTACTGGTGGAACGCCTTGATCTTGCCGCTGTCGGGATCGAGCGCGAGCACCGAGCTGGTGTAGAGATTGTCGCCGGGGTGAGTGGCGCCCGGCCAGGGGGCCGCGTTGCCGATGCCCCAATAGATCGTCCTGGTGTCGACATCGTAGTTACCTGTCATCCAGGCAGATCCGCCGCCCGATTTCCAGTCGTCGCCGCTCCAGGTCTCATGACCCGGCTCGCCCTCGCCCGGGATGGTGAAAGTCCGCCACAATTCCTTGCCGGTGTTGGCGTCGAACGCAACGACGTAACCACGCACGCCGAATTCACCGCCGGAGCCGCCGACGATCACCTTTCCATCGACGACCAGCGGCATCAGGGTCAGATACTGGCCCTTCTTGTAGTCCTGAACCTTGGCATCCCAGACCACTTTGCCGGTTTTGGCATCGAGCGCGACTACATGGTCGTCCGTGGTGGCCAGATATAGCTTGTCCTGCCACAATCCCACGCCGCGGCTGGTCGGATGCAATTGAAAGAGATCGTCGGGAAGCTGACGTTTGTATCGCCAGTACTCGTCTCCCGTCCTGGCGTTGAGGGCGATCACCTGCCCCATGGGAGTTGCGACGAACATCACACCATTGTTGATGATCGGTGGCGCTTCGTGCCCCTCAACCACACCGGTCGAAAACGTCCACGCCGGCGTCAGGTTTTTCACGTTGGAGGTGTTGATTTGATCGAGCGGGCTATAGCCCTGGCCATCATAGGTACGGCGATAGAGCATCCAATTGCCGGGTTCGGGATTGTTGAGGCGGTCGGCGGTCACCGGGCTGTAGTTCTCGATCGGGCCGGCGCCGGCAGTGATTGAGAATAGGCACGTGGACGCGACCAGGGTCGACAATAGCCATTGCTTCGTGGTCATAGACGTTACCTCCCTGTTTGTCTTTTTTAACCCGTTATGGTTGTGCGCAATCCGATGCGGGCCGGCGTCACCCTGCTTGCTGTGCTCCTACCTTTCCAACAAATGTTCCGGCTACCGTGAGTGAACCGTCGGCGGTCGCCAGCGGAAGCGCCGCAAGACGCCGCGGCGCCGGTCCGAACACGACTTGCGCGCCTTGCCGGGGGTCGTATTCGGAATTATGGCAAACGCATTTGCAGACGTCTTTGTCGCCCGTCGCCCCCTTCACCCAGGCCGTCACCGGACAGCCGGCGTGGGAACAAATGACCGAATACGCGACGATACCGTCAGCGGAGCGCGCGCGCGTTTCATCATCCAGTTCGGCGGGAACAAGTCTTACGACCAGGACTTCGTTCAAGCGCGAACCCTTGCGGATCACCGAGGTTATTGAATCCTTTGGCCACGCCCGCACCGGCGGTCCGCCGAGCTTCAGATCCTGCGGCTTGATGACTTCACCCGTATGCTCGCCTTCGGAGAAGACGAGAACGTCACCCTTTTGAGGGCGCTCGTCGCTGCCCGGCTGATCCTCGTCGGCGGCGGCAGGCGTGGACGCCGCGATGCCCGTCGCGAGAGCGGCCAGGATGAGCGTGCGCCGCGTCTGATCTGAAGACGATGACATGGTCGTCTCGAGTCTTATACGATGACCGATTCAATACGGTGACGGATTCAGATAGGGGTTCACACTGAACGGCGTAACTCGGCCGAAAAAGAGGCAACGATAACCTTTATCATGCGCCCTCTTCATTTTTACCCAAGCAGGAATTCGCGTCCCCGAAGGCTGATTGTCTGATCTCAACACAGCTACAGAAAATCATGTCATGCGCATTTCGCAGGTCAGCTCAAACGCCTTCGAGTTTGTGCAGCGCGTTATCGAAACTCGCAAGACAAACTCGCAAGACAAACTCGCAAGACGATGCGATCCACCCATGACGCACGCCCCACATTTTTTTGATCGATGGTTAAAAGTTCGGTCAGGCCGCGAAACTTCCGGACCGGCGGTTCGTCAGCTTCGAGAGCGGCCTCTCATCGCATTTTCGACTTCAGCTTGATCGTTGTGCCATCCACCAAGGCTCAAGCAACTGATAAACTTTCGCCAGAGCCAGTTCTTTCATCTGTGCATCCTCTCCGGCAAGCGTTATGGAACGGCGATGTCCGCGTTGCTTTCAATGGCGACTTCTGGCCAAATGTGCTGGAACGTGCTTCAAGGAAGGCTGCGCCCGTCTTGATCTCAATCAACCGCTCCCTGCCATAAACGGCAGATGCTGGAAATCAATAAACTGCCCATGGGGGAAACATCATGATCGTGCCAGTCCGGGCCGTGCCCGGTTCGCAGCCTGTCGATTCACCCCGCGGCATGGCGCTGCTGCGCGACCCGCTGCTTAACAAGGGGACCGCTTTCACGGAAGCGGAGCGGGATGCGCTTGGACTGCGCGGCTTCCTGCCCGCGCACGTGCTCTCGATGGAGGAGCAAGTCGCGCGTGTCCTCGTCAATCTGCGCAGCCTGCCCAACGATCTGGAAAAATACATCGCGCTCAACGCGCTGCACGATCGCAACGAGGCGCTGTTCTTCCGCGTCGTCTGCGACAACATCGATGAAATCCAGCCGCTGATCTACACCCCGACGGTCGGGCTGGCCTGCCAGCGTTTCGGCCTCATCTACCAGCGGCCGCGCGGCATGTTCATCAGCGCCAACGATCGCGGGCGCATCGCGGAACTCTTGGGCAACTGGCCATATCCGGCCAGGCTTATCGTCGTCACCGACGGCGAGCGTATCCTGGGCCTCGGCGACCTCGGCGCTCACGGCATGGGCATTCCGGTCGGCAAGCTCTCGCTCTATTCCGCCTGCGCCGGCGTACACCCGGAGCATTGCCTGCCGGTGATGCTGGATGTCGGAACCAACAACGAGGACTTCCTGAACGATCCCTATTACATCGGCTTGCGGCAAAAACGCCTGAGCGGCGCCGCCTACGACGAATTCGTTGATGAATTCATCAACGCTGCGCGCGCGGCCTTCCCGGGGGTGCTGATCCAGTTTGAGGATTTCGCCAATCATTCGGCGTTCCGGCTTCTGCACAAATACCGCGACAGGATAAATGTCTTCAATGACGATATCCAGGGCACGGCCGCGGTGGCGCTCGCGGGCCTGTTTTCGGCGTTGCGCGCGACCGGAGGCAAACTTGCCGACCAGAGGGTGCTGTTCCTCGGCGCAGGCGAAGCTGCGACCGGCATCGCCGACCTCGTGGTCTCCGCCATGATGGCGGAGGGTGCATCCGAAGCCGAGGCGCTGAGGCGCAACTGGCTCGTGGACTCGCGCGGCCTTGTCGTGAAGAATCGCGCAGGCCTCACCGATCACAAGCTGCGCTACGCCCATGAGCATCCCCCGGTCGGCGACTTCCTGACCGCGATCCGCACGCTCAAGCCCACCGCGATCATCGGCGTTGCCGCCGTCGGCGGCGCCTTCACGCCCGACGTGCTGAAGACCATGGCCGAGATCAACGAGCGGCCGATTGTATTTGCGCTCTCCAATCCGACCTCGAAGGCGGAATGCTCTGCCGAGGAGGCTTATCGCCATACTGGCGGCCGGGCGCTGTTCGCGTGTGGCAGCCCCTACGATCCGGTGAACCTCGGCGGCAGGACGTTCGTGCCGCGCCAGGGCAATAATTCCTACATCTTCCCGGGCGTCGGTCTCGGCGCGATCGCGAGCGGATCAAGGCTGGTGACCGACGAGATGTTCATGGCTGCGGCGCACACGCTGGCCTATCTGGTCAACCCCGACGACATCGAACAGGGCAGCCTCTATCCGGCGCTGCCGCGGATTCGCGAAGTTTCGGCGCACATCGCGACGGCGGTGGCCGAGGTCGCCTACAAGCGCGGTCTCGCGACCGCGCCCGCGCCGAACAACCTGATGGCGTTCATCGAGTCGCAAATGTACGACCCCCGCTACTGAGGGCACATTTGAGGTCATCCAATTTTGTGAGGCCGGTGGCGAGCGACCGTGCGATGGCGATCCCGCCGGCGCTGTCCGAAGGCGGCGCCTTCGGGTCGGGCATTCACCAAAAGCAAACAGGCCCTGGAAAAGGGCCTGTTACCATCACACCGCGTCCTTCGCAGCCTTGACCGGGCGTGCTCTGACAATCTTGCGTGCCGGCTTGGCCTTGAACACCATGGGCTCGCCAGTGAACGGGTTGGTACCCTTGCGCGCTTTGGTGGCCGGCTTCTTGATGACCACAAATTTCGCGAATCCTGGAACTAGAAACACGCCAGTTTTCTTGAGTTCTTTGTAGCCGACCGTCGCCAGCGTCTCCAGAACGCCCTTTACATCCTTCTTTGCTACCGCGTTCTCCGCCGCAATCTTTTCGATCAGTTGCGACTTCGTCATCTGTACTGCCATTTTGGCTCCCTCATGTTGATTCGCACCACGCACACTATTGGGGAATCCGGCCCAGAATCCGGGCATTTCGCGATCTGCACAGCTTTGTTGAAGGGCCTTGCCACCTCACCGGCCTTCAGCCGGCGACGAGCGCGGCTGCTTGGACCCTGCTGATTTGACGCTTTTGCTGGCCAGTCCGGCGCCCGGCGGCACCAGCTGCGGCGCGGCGGCATGGTGGCTCCCCGCATGGGTGCAGCGGGCAAGCGGCGTCGCAAAAATAGGCGTCCTGAACTGTCATCGAGTTGCGATAGGCTGTCCCGGCCACCGTGGAGCAACTTCACCGCCATGACCACACAGGATCCCGAATTCAACCTCGAACTCAGTCGCCGCAAGCTGCTCGCCGCGGCAGGCTTTGCAGGAGGGGCCGCCGTGACGGCGTCCCTCATCGCGACCGGAGAGGCTGAGGCCGCAGCCCCCTCGCGCCAATCGCCCGATCCGGTGGCGACACCTCCGGTCGCAGGACTGCATCTGCAGTTTGGCGCGGATGCATCGTCGGAGATGGTGGTGTCCTGGCACACGCTGCAGCCCGTTCGCAATCCCCGTGTCGCGCTCGGGCGTCTCGACGGCAAGCTCGAGCAAACCGTCGAGGCCGAGGCGACCAGTTACACCGATGCCAAGGCCGGCAAGGTCGTCTACGCCTATCATGCAAAGCTCGGTCGACTGCGGGCCGACTCCCACTACCTCTACGGCGCCATGCACGACGGCGCCGAGCCGGAGTTCGGTACGTTCCGCACCTCTCCGCGTGGTCGCGCGCCATTCACGTTCACCAGCTTCGGCGATCAGGGCACGCCGACCCTCGGCAAGAAGTACGTGCCGCCCGCCGGGGTGACCATGCCGAATCCCCCGTATGTGAATGACAATCTCGGCTCGCCAGCGGCCGGCGATACCACGCTCGGCGTGGAGCGGCTGCAGCCTTTGTTCCACCTGTTCAACGGCGACCTCTGTTACGCCAATCTCGCCGAGGATCGGGTGCGGACCTGGTGGGATTTCTGGGAGAACAACAGCCGCAGCGCGCGTAAACGCCCCTGGATGCCCTCGCCCGGCAACCACGAGAACGAGCTCGGCAACGGACCGATCGGGTATCAGGCCTATCAGACCTACTTCTCGCTGCCGGAAGCCGCCGGCCAGACCGATCTGACGCGTGGGCTGTGGTACGCCTTCACGGCCGGCTCCGTGCGCGTGATCAGCATCGCCAACGACGACATCTGCTACCAGGACGGCGGCAACTCCTACGTCCGGGGCTATTCGCAAGGCGCCCAGAAGGCCTGGCTGGAAAAGCAATTGGCCGCCGCCCGTCAAAATCATGATGTCGACTGGATCGTGGTGTGCATGCACCAGGTCGCCATCTCGACGGCCGACCTGTTCAACGGCGCGGACCTCGGGATCCGGGAGGAATGGGTGCCGTTGTTCGACAAATACGGCGTCGACCTCGTGGTGTGTGGGCATGAGCACCATTACGAGCGCTCGCACCCGATCCGCGGCCGGGAATCGAACGCCACCCTGACGCCGCTTCCTGCAGCGACCGCCACCGACGTCATCGACACCAGCAAGGGAACAGTGCACATGGTCATCGGCGGCGGCGGAACGTCCGGCCCGTCGAACCGGCTATTCTTCGACCCACCGCAGTGCCGGGTCATCACCGCCGTCGGCGAACCCGACCCGGCGACAGGCAAACGTCCACCCGTTTATGTGAAGGAACTGGCGCCCTGGTCGGCGGTGCGAAACGCTGCGCATTCCTACGGCTTCGCGGCATTCACCGTCGATCCGGGCTCCCATCCCGGCGGCATCACCACCATCAAGGTCACCTATTACGACGTGGTGGGGCCGGGCGGTCAGCTGGCCCCGTTCGAAACCTTCACGCTGCAACGCCCGCGCCGCGACTAGAGTCCGGACTCAATCACGCGCAGGTCCCTGATCTCACTCCCTGTCGAAACACTGCGCTGAACCCCGTTCTCGCGGGCTGCGTGCGGTCAATATGTTACATATGTTACAATGTATCGTCGCTTGGCGTTTATTACGGTCGGCCCCCGGGGCAACGTTATCCTCGTCCCGCGACCGCAGATCCGCGCACGACATAGAGCGCCGGCCGACGGGAGAGGTAGCAATATCAAACGGTTACATGACGTTAAGGCACCCGTATCGAACTGTTGCAATTATGTATTATTCTTTCGATACAGCTGGGATGATGGTCGCGGGAGCTGTTTTCGAGGCCCGGCGGCAGTTGGCAGTGTGCGGCCCCGTGACGACAGCATGACATTGAGCGTCGGCAGGCGTCTGCGGCCGGGTACGCCGCAGGCGCGGTCATGGGTGCATCGCACGCGGCGGAAAGGTCTGGTCCGCGCGTCGGGAGTTATGGGATCAGAGAATGCAGCATGATGCGATTGACGCCGCGGTACTCACCGCCGCTAGGTCGGTTAGCGGCAAATTGGGGTGGAATTGCCTTCACACGGCAAAGCCAGGTTGATCCTGCCGGCACGCCCGCTTCGCACCGCCGGCGACCGCTTGAATTCATCCAAAGCTTCGCCGGCGACGGTGAACTCATGATGTCGCTGCCGATACCTGCAACCAACCGGGATGCGTCCTGAACGCCCGGCGAGGATATCAACCACGATGGATACGCGGTCGCGCAGAGAACGAGTCGATTACGCCGATGACGGCGCGGCGAAAGAAGCTTCGGCCGCGGACCAGATGTCGGCCGTGATCGAACAACTGACGGGATTCATTCGGCGGCAGTATCGGGTTTTTGTCATTGTCGAGGCCGCGGCCATCGCCCTCGGTCTTCTGTATCTGCTCATCACACCGGCGCAATACATCGCAACGGCCACGCTGTTGATCGACAGCAGCACGCTCCGGGCCCTGCAGAACCAGCCGCTGCCGCAGGGAGATATCCCCCTCGATACGATCCAGGTGGGATCGCAGGTCGAGATTCTCGGATCGGAGAAAATAGCACTCGCGGTGATCAGGGAACTCAACCTGGCCGAAGACCCCGAATTCGTCAAAACAGGCGCGGGGCTCTCGATGCTGTTTTCGCGCTCCACCCCCGATGCAAGCTCGAAGGCGGACAAGGAGCGAAAAGCGCTCGATGAGTTCGTCAGCCACCGCGGCATCACCCGGGTGGAAAGAACCTATGCGCTGAATATTTCGTATACGGCGCACAGCCCCGCAGCCGCGGCGAAAATCGCCAATGCGATCGCCGATGCGTATATCAACGATCAGCTCGAAGCCAAATACCAGACCACGCGCCGTGCAACTGCGTGGCTGCAGGACCGGATCAACGAGCTAAAGGCCGAGGCGGCGTCCGCGGACCGGACCGTTCTTGAGTTCAGGGAAAAGAACAATATCGTCGATTTCGGCGGAACCAGCGCAACGGCAGGTTCCGGCGCTTCCGGCCGTTTGATCGGAGAACAACAACTGTTTGAGCTGAACAGCCAGCTCAGCACGGCGCGCGCTGCAACCAGCGAGGCCAAGGCCCGCCTGGAACGGATCGAACAGGTCCGCAAAATGGATGTCGGCGAGGCGGCGGTTGCGGATACCTTGCGCAATGAAATCATCACGCGGCTGCGTAACCAGTACCTCGACTTGTCCGCTCACGAGGCGAACTGGTCAGCCCGATACGGACCGGACCATTTGGCCGCGGTCAACCTCCGCAACCAAATGGAGGAACTGCGTCGTAACATCGGCGCAGAACTTGGGCGGATCGCCGCGAGCTACCAGAGCGACTATGAGATCGCGAAAGCACGGGAAGAAAACCTGACGCGGTCGCTGGCCGACCTGGTATCCGTGGGACAGGTTACCAATCGCGACCGATTGGGGTTGGCGGAGCTTGAGAGTTCGGCCAAGATATATCATGCGATTTACGACATTTTTTTCCAACGTTATATGGAAGCGATACAGCAGCAATCATTTCCGATCGCCGATGCCCGGGTAATCAGTGCGGCTGCCCCACCGTCAAGAAAAAGCAGGCCGCTCGGTTCGCTGGTTCTGGCCATCGCTGCCACGATGGGAATCGTGGTGAGCCTCGCAATAGCGACATTGCGCGACGCGATCGACGGTGTGTTCCGCACCAGTCGGCAGGTCGAACAGGCGCTGAGGGTCAAATGCCTGTCGGTGATACCGCTGTTGACGACGCAAGCCGTCTCCGCGCTTGCGCCGGAGCATCCGGTTTCGCGACGGACGCATCCTTACGCCGCCGCATGGCGGGGCTCGAAAGAGCAAGCCGATGAAAATGTGACGCCGGAGGTGCCACGCTTTGCGTTTGCCGACCCGCTGAAGCGGCGCATCCTGCAGGATCATTTTTCGGTATTTACCGAAGCATTTCGGGCGATCAAGGTGACCGCCGAGCTCCACGCCGCGATGCAGGATAACAAAGTCATCGGCATAACGTCGACGCTGCCGGGCGAAGGCAAGTCCACCATTGCCTGCAATCTGGCTTTGCTGATGGCCGATGCGGGCAAGCGCGTCATCCTGATGGATGCGGACCTGCGCAACCCGACGCTGGCCCGTTCTCTCACCCCGACGCCCACGGTCGGATTGATGGAGCTGTTGACCGACAAAATCGACCTGCAACAAGCCGTGGGCCAGGAGCGCGCCACCGGACTGACGCTTCTTCCGCTCGTGCTCGATGAGCAGCTTGTCCATTCCGACGAGATCCTGACATCACAGGCCTTCCGGAATCTCATCGATCAACTTCGGCAGCGTTACGATTATGTCATCATGGATCTTCCCCCCATCGCTCCCATCGTCGACGTCCGCGCGACCGCATCGGTTATCGATTCACTGGTTTTCGTGGTGGCGTGGGGAAGCACGAAAATCAAGGCCGTTCAGCGTCACCTGCTGGGCGAGCCGGCACTGTGCGATCGCCTTCTCGGCGTGGTTCTGAACAAGGCAGACCTCAAGATGCTGGGAAGGTTCGAGCAGCCAGGTCTTTATCAAGATGGATATTACGCAGGCCGTGGCTATCGGCAACCGGCAGCCTAGGCAAGTGACGATCCGACGCTTTTGGCAAACGCCTCGCCTCTTTCGGGGCCTCGCATCAGGACCGGCGGTTTGATCCTGCGCCTACCGATCGCGGGGTTACTTGCCCGCGATCACTTGTCCGGGATTACTCGACCGGGATTATTTGCCTTTGTCAGGTTGACGAAATCGCGCCTCCTGGCGGGCACGGAGCTCGTCTTCAAGCTTGAGCTTATCCAGCAACATGTCGGTAACGAGGCGTCGCAGCCGGGAGTTTTCGAGTTCCAGGCGTTTGATCATCTCAACCGAGCCGGTGGCGCCTGATGGCTGTGGCTGAAGCTCCGGGCTGACGCGCCCGGTATCTTTTACGGACTCCGGGTCTTCGCTCAGCATCTTTTTCCAGCGATGGTAGGTCATGATGCTGACGCCGAGAGCCTTCGAAATCTCGCGCTGGGTCTTGCCCTTTGCGGCCAGCTCATTGGCCTGGGCCAACTTAGCCGCAATTTCCCCCGAGGCATGCCTCTTGCCGACCATTGGTCATCTCCTGCCCGTAACTCTCGCTCTATAAACCCCACGGGAAGGTATTTATGCCCGATTCTCACCCGGCATTGGTGCCCGAATTCCCAAAGTTTTCAATAGTACCAGCAAAACAATCGACTGGAAGGAATTCCGAAGCCGCCGACTTCAACAGGCGGAAGTATCGTTTGTGCGCCGCCGAAGCCGTCTTTGCGAACCACGGGCCTGCAAACCACGATAACGATAGTATCGGGCGAAAGTGAGTTCAACTTATCGATAGTTACCTACCGTATCGATCACTTCAATACGCGTTACGCGGACGGATCAGCTCGAAGAAGGTTTTGAGCATGATATAGATATCGAGGACAAGGTTCCAATTATCGATGTACCATAGATCGAGCGTGACCCTCTGCTCCATCAGCTCGAGCCGCGGCGTGCCGCCCCGGCTGCCTTGCACCTGGGCCCAGCCCGTAATCCCCGGCTTCATATGATGCCGGAAGGCGTAGTTGGCGATCACCTTTCCGTATTCGTAATCATGGATCATGGCGTGGGGACGCGGCCCGACGATGGACATGTTTCCCTGCAGCACGTTCCACAATTGCGGTAGCTCGTCGATGCTGGTCTCGCGCAGGACGCGTCCAACGCGCGTGACGCGCGGGTCTTTCTTCGTCGCCTGCACCACCGCGGCGCCGTCTTCCAGAACCTTCATGGTCCGAAATTTGTAAATGACGAAGGGTTGGCCGTTGAACCCGTGACGCCGCTGCCGGAAGATCACAGGGCCCCTTGATTCCAGCTTAATGGCGGCAGCCGCCAGCAAGATCAGAGGCGACAGAAAGACGAGCGACGTGGCCGCTATCGTCACGTCCATCACGCGCTTGGCCGAGCGTTCAAGCGCGGTCAGCGGCGTGCGCTGCACCTCGACCAGATACGAGCGGTGCGCCGTCGAGGTCTGCCGGCGCAAGATGGTCGACACCGCGAGATCGGGGAGCAGGCGAACCGGAAGCGGGACCACCCTGAGCCGATCGAGAAGCAATTCGACGTCCGCGGTGTGCGACCAGGGCAGCGCGAGGACGATCTCGTCCGCCGGTACTTCCCTTACACGTCGCAGCACCGTTTCGGTCTGCGCCTTCAGAAAGGCGGAGCAAAGGTTCGATGCGTCATTGCGCGGCAGCACAACGCGCTCGACCTCGTCCAGGCCGAACTTGACCAGGAGATCGCGCCGCGCGAACTGTGCCAGCTCGTTTTGCGTTCCGATCAGGATCGCGCGTCGGCCACGGATCGCTCCCGCCACGATGGCAGCGCGCAGCTGACGCTTGGCCGTGTGCCGCGAAAGGACGAGGCCAATTCCTCCAAGGACGGAAAGACAAACGACGGAACCGCGCGATGCATCGCCGCCGACCTTGAACAAAAACAGGACCACCGCAAGAACCAGAATCGCGAAACCCCAGCTGGTCAAGACGCGGCCATTGTCGGGCTCCCGCTCGAGCAGTTCGTTCAGCCGGTATAGCCCGAGACGTTGCGCCGCAACGGCATATGTCAGGCCGGCGACCAACCCGAGGCCCGAACAGGCGGCGCCGCTGCCGATGCTACCGTTGATTGCAAGATGATAAAGCATCCCGCCTAGGGTGCCTGCCGCGACAATGATCAGGACGTCGGCCAGCGCGAGCAGCGGCCCGATAACCTCGAAGGGGACGCTGACGCCCGGCCTCGATTGGACTTCGAAAGAAGGCGATTCACTTGCGTTAGTTAAGTCAGTCACGTCACACCCGCGTCGATTGACGTTCTGAATATCACATAGAATATCACATAAATATGATACTTAACTAACGATTAACGATATAGCGCGGTGAGTGGTCCGCAGGTCATGGAGCCCCCGGGGCGCGGGCACGGCGAGCCTGCAAAGGTGATTTGCCGCACCTGGAAGGCCGGCCGGCGCGGGATGGGGATCAGGTCCGGTCAGGCGTTCCCGGTATCACATGCCGGCGCATGACCCGGCTGGATTAAATCGGGCCGTGATCGCCTGCGTGTTGCCAGAGCCCGGTCTCTTTCGGAAAATATCCGCCAGATTTTCCCGATCACGCTCTGGAGCCTTTTCCGTTCCGATTGAATCGGAACGGAGGCTCCAGCTTTTTTTGACGCGTTTTCTCTACGCGAACCGGTCCCACCCACGGATCAAGTCCGAGGGCATGCTTCGCTGGAAAACGCTCTAATGCGCCGGCGGGGCGTCGGGTCTTGCATCCAGCAGCTTCGAGAGCGCGATTTCGTTGACGACCGGCGGCGTCTGCTTGAGCAGTTCCGCCATGTAGGCGCGACGATTGGCTTCGACCCGCTCGGCCCGGATCCGCTGCACCAGTGCGTCCCTGACCTCGACGAGCGGCCTTGTATGCGAGGCTTCGGTATCCAGCATCTTGAGGATATGCCAGCCGTCGTCGAGCCGTACTGGATCCGTGATCCCGGCCTTCGCGAGCCCTATCACCTGGCTGCGAATCTCGGGCCGCAGATCCGGCTCGGCCGCCCAGCCGATCTCGCCGTCGCGCTCGGCCGTGGCGGTGTCGTCGGAAACGCTGCGGGCGAGCGCCGCAAAGTCCGCGCCCGGCTGTTTCGCTTTCTTCAGCACGTCATCGAGCTTCTTGCGCGCGGCGTCCTCTGCCGACTTGTCGGCGTCCTTCGCCACCGTGACGACGATCTGAGCGAGTTGGTAGCGGCGCGGGACCAGGAAGGCGGTGGCGTTCGCGTCATAGACGGTCTTGATGTCCGCTTCGCTCGGATAGTTCTCCGGCGGCGTGGTGATCGACTGCAGATAGGTCTCGACGATCTGGTTTTCGCGGGCACGTGCGAGCTGGGCCACGACCGCCGGTTGCTGGTCCCATTTCTTGGCCAGCGCCTCCCTCAGAACCAGGCGGTTGGCAAGGATGGCCCGCACGGTCTGGCTCAGCAATGCCGGATCGCGCGCCACCGCCGCCTGTTGTCTTGTATCAAGAGACGCGACAGCCGCGCGCATCTCTTCCGCCGTGACATCGCTGTCTCCCACCCTGGCGATGACTTCGCTGCCTTTCACCGCCGCACGATCATCGGCGGCGGCCGAGGGCGCCGGGTGAGCCGCCGTCGCCGGACGGGACGGAGTGGCCGGCGGCGTCGCTGCGCGAGCCGGCGCCGCGGGAGGCGGCGTGCGCGTCTGCGCCAGCACAGCCGGCGAAGCAACCGAGAACGCCATCGCGAGGAGGATGCCGGCTGAAATGGTGTTGTTGTTCATGGCTTGACCTTCTGATCGAGGATTTTGTCGCGGAAATCCTGCACCGCGTTTTGATGTTCGACCCGCTTCAGTCCCAGCACGGGATCGTGGTCCACTATCTTTTCCAGCGGATCCATCGCCTCATATTGCTTCACGATGTCGTTTCCGACCTTGACGAGCTGAGCGTTTTTGGCCTCACACGCCTTGTTACTGGTCTTGAAGGCCGCCGCCTCGCCTTCGAACTTGCTGCGCTCGGCATCCTTGGCGCGGGCGACGGTGGCCGCCTCGGTATAGGCGCTCTTCCATTTTTCCAGCGCCTCGTCGCGCTCGGCGAGCCGGTCGTTGAAATCCTTGACGGCCTGGCGATAGGCCTGCTCGGCTTCCTTGACCTGCGCCCTCAGGACCTCGGTCTGCTTGCGCAGCCGGTCGCGTTCCTGCTCCGCGGTAGTCGCCCTCGCCTGCAGCGCGGCGCGCTGGTCCTCGAGCGTTCGCAGCTGCCCCGTCGTACTGCGCAACGCATCGCGCAGACGGTCGGCCTCCGAATCGGCGCGCGCGGGCGCGGAAAGCACAAGCGCCGATGCGATGATGAGAAACAGCCGGAAATATCGCATGGTCAGAACCTGGCGTTGAGATCGAGCAGGAAGATATCGACGGCGTAAGGCGCGCCCGCCACCTGGTTCGCGCTCATCCACTTCGCCGAGAGCCAGACGTTTTGTCCCAGCGCGAGGCGGCCGCCGACGAAATAGCCCTTGAGGTTGGTGCCGCCGAGGCCGAATTCGGAATCGGTGAAGGCGTCGACCACGGCGTCGGATTCGAGCCACTTGTAACCGACGAAGGCATTCCAGTCCCACAGCTTCGCGAGCTGCTTGTCGCCAACCGTCACGCGCGCGAGCCAGCCCTGGTTGCCGCCGGTGTAGACTTGGGGACAAGTGGCACCATTGAGGCAGCCTGCCGTCGGACCTGCAAAAACCGGATTGGCAAGAACCTTTGCGGCGATGTCGGAGTAGTTCCACGCGACGTTGCGGACGTATTCGCCGTCAAGGATGACATGCACGGGATCGAACTGCCCCAAATCGAGCCTTGCACTTGCCACCACGTCGCGAAACGCGGAGGCCAGGCCGAAATACTGATATTGGGGCAAGAGATTTTTGCTGGCGTCAAGCTGTTGAACGATGTTCCGCAGCGCCATATAGGTATTGCCTCTTTGAGCAAACGTCGGACGGTTCAGATCGGTACTGCAGAAGTCCTGGGTGCCGAAAACAAAGCAGGGACTCGAAAGTTGGCCCTGCACGTCGGTGAAATCGTAATACGCAGCCGCGAACGTGAAATCGACCTCCGGCACCGGATGAACATTGCTGCCGAGCTGGCCGCCGAACATCCATTTGTCATTGCTTGGCGCCTTTCCTGGTATCACGCTCGAATTGGTAAAATCTAAAGTCGAGCCGGCATCGATGGCTGTATTGAAGATCGGGAAAGCACTGGCAACGACGAATGGCGTGATGCCGGGCCTGACTTCGTAACTCGCCTGGGTGGCGAAGCCGTCGAAGGCGAGATCCCGGTAATAGACGAGATCGGTCGCGGCGAAGAAAGGATTGTCAAACCGGCCCGCGTAGAAAGTCAGATTGCTCACCGGGCTGTATTTGATGAAGGCGCGATCGAGCCAGATAGCAGCCTTGCTGAAATTGCCGCCGGCGCCCCCTTCGAAGTGGTTGAATGAGACCGGCGTGCTGCTGTCGCCGGTGGCGATCCGAAACCCGGCCCAGAAGCCGTCGGACAAATCGGCTTCCATGCCGAGACGCGCCATCAATTGGGGACGGCTACGATTCTGGTTGGTGTCGTAGGTCGGCCATGCATACGGATTGCCGTTGGGTCCGCTACCCAGAACGTTGTAAGGGAGGCCGGTATTAATGGCATTGTAATTGACGGCGGTAGACGGACTGTTGCCCGGCGGGAAAAGGTCGGCCTCGTAGCGCACCCGCACGTCGCCGAAGAAACGGATGCGCTGCGCCCACTCCGGATATTTGCCCGGCGAAGCCCAGTTCTCCTTCTCCGCCTTCGCCATCACCTCGTTCTTGATGTCCTCGCGGAGCTGTTGCCTGACGATCTCGGGGACATAGGTGACGCGCTTGGTGCCGGGCGGCGAGACCGCATCGGCGGCGGTTGCCGCCCGCTTCTCGGCGCCTTCCGCCTTGGTGGCGGCGTCGCGCACGGCCTGGCGCGCCACATAGGCCTCATCGTCGGCCTGCTTGATCAACGCCGCCGCCTGTTCCTCGCTGAGCACGCCTTGCTTCACCAAAAGGTTGATCAAGTTGATGGTGGCGTTGGGGGAAGGCGGGGCGTTGTGCGCTACCGTCGGCCGCTTCTCCGTCTTGTCGGCCTGGTCCTGCGCCGCAGCGGGGACCGCCAGCGCAAGCACGATTGCCGCGATCGACGCCACTCGCATTTTCGTTTCAGCACGCCTCATCAAACCAATCCTTCTCAACTTCGCACTCATTCGCATTCATTTGTGCCGCTGCCGTGCCACGGCCCGCCGCTCAGCTCGGACTCTGGGCGGTCACCCTCGTGACGATCGGCATCGGCATGTCCTTGGGCGGCGGCTCGCGCAAAGTCAGGCCGCCCAGAATCTGGTCGCGGACGACGGCGTCGAGTTCGCTGTTTCCGCTCGACGACACCAGTTGCACGCGGTTGATCCGGCCGGCGGCGTCCGACCACAGCCGGACCTGGATCCGCATCACGGCGTGACGTGTCTTTTCGTTCGCCCGCAACGCGGCTTCGATCTGCGCCTGCACGATGCTGGCGTACCAGCCCCACCGGCTGCTGCCGCCGCCACCGCCACCGCCGCCGCCGCCGATCAGGCCACCGCGACCGCCGCGGAGGGTGCCCGGACCGTCCGTGTTGCTCTCGAGCGGGGGCGGGCCGGGCATGGGATCGTCACTGGCATCCGGCGGCGCCTCTTTTGGAATGTCGACCGCCTTCTCCTCGATCATCTCCTGCTTCACCGGCGTCTGGTCGACCATCTTCTGCTCCGGCTGCTGCTCCGGCGGTGGTGGCGGCGGCGGTGGCGGTGGTGGTGGCGGCACGATCGAAACGATGGTGAGTTCATGCACCTTGCGCGGCGGCTCCTTGTCACCGCTCAGCATCGAGATGACGCCGGCGACCAGAAGCGCAACCACAAGCACGCCGGTGCCGCCCATAACGACAAGGCGGCGCCGCGACGTTCTATCGCTGTCCTTATCCGCATCGTCGCGCCAGTCCATGTCCTGTCCTCACCTCTGCGGCTCATCTCGCCAAGGGCTTGGTCGCCATGCCGACCTGGTTGAAGTTGAGGCGCCCGAGCAGATCGAGCACGTCGACGACGTTCTGGTACTGGGTCTGGCTGTCGCCGCGCAGCACGATCGGAAATTCCGGTGTCAGCGCCCGTTGCTGGACCAGGCGCTGCTCGAGTTCAGCCAGCGACACCGGAATGGTGTCGAGGAAGATCTTGCCGTCGTTGGTGACGGTGATCGCCTTCGTGGTCTGTTGCGCGAGGCTCGGAGCCGCGCTCGCCTTGGGCAAGTTCACCTTCATGCCCTGCACCGTTGCCGTCGTCATGATGATGAAGATCACGAGCAGCACGTAGGCGAGGTCGAGCATCGGGGTGATGTTGATGTCGTCGTACGGCTTGCTGTCGGACTGGACTTGCATCGGGTTCACTCCGCGGCGGTTTTGAGGGGTTCGTCGGGTCGCTTGTGATAGGACTCGGCCATCCTGGTGACGAGTTCGTCGACGAAGACCTGCATCTCGCTGGTGGCGTCCTTGATGCGGGTGATCAGGTAGTTGTAGCCAAACAGCGCCGGGATCGCGACGCCGAGGCCCGCCACGGTCGCGACCAGCGCGGCCGCGATGCCGGGTGCGATCGCATTGACGTTGACGTCGCCACTCGCGGCGATCGCTGCGAACGTGATCATCACGCCGACCACCGTGCCGAGAAGACCGAGGAACGGACCGCCGGAAATCGCGATAGTCAGCATGACGATCATCTTGTTGAGGCGCTGCGTCTCCTGCACATATCCGCTGTCAAGCGACGCGCGGATCGCCGCGATCGCCTGGGGCGAGAGAATACGAGATCCGCCGTTGCTGAAGCGCCGGCGGATCTCCTGCGCACCGAGATGAAACAGGCGATAAAGAGGCGCGCCGTGGATCGTCTTGCGATCCTTGGCGACGACCTGTCCGCCGAGGCCGACGTCGGTTTCCTCGCGATCAAGCTGCAGAAGCCCGTCGAGATCGGTCTCCGCCTCGCGGAAATGCTTGAGGAACAGCCTGTTCCCCTTCGCAACCCGGTTGAGGTACGACACCCTGTCGACCATCACGATCCAGCTGATCACCGCCAGGATCGCCAGCAGTCCGATCACCACCCAGCCATCGAGCGTCACCGACTTCAGGATCACGGCGAAATAGCCGGTGAACCAGCCCGCCGTTTCCTCGTCGACGCTGAAGGAAATCAGCTTCGACTGCTCGGGTCCCTGTCCGGTTGCCGCGACCTTGATGAAGCCGGCGGGGCGCGCCACCTTGGCGATCTGCAGTTCGTCGATATCGCCGACGAATCCGACCGCCGCCGCGGCGGGTGCCGCATCGGCCGCCGGAGCGGCTGCGGCCGGCGCCGCCGGTGTGTCGCCCGCCGGAGCTGCGCCGGGGCTGGCTGGAGCCGCCGCCGGCGTGGAATCTGCCGCCGCCGCAGCACCGGGCGCGGCTGCATCCTGCCCGACCTGCGCCGTACCGGTCATCGTCGGCATATTCGACGCCAGCGTCGAGAACGGATTGCCGTCGACGTAAACAGCAATCTGGCCGCTTTTGGCGACAACCGCGAGATGGCGCCACGCCCCGGGCGCGATCGGCGCGCCGTCGCCGCTGCGCTGGGTAGCGCCCGCGTTCGTCACCTCGACGAACGGCACGCCATTGTCGAGGCCGATAATCAGTCCGTTCGATCCTTCGTGCCGGGAGAACAAGACAGCCCGAGGCTGCGGTGCGGTCATCTTGAGCCAGACCGACCAGGTCAGCTCACCGCCCTCGGCGACGACCAGCGATGGCGAGCCGGGCAGCGTCAGCGCGGCCTGGCCGTCGAACCGCAGGCCCTGCCCAATGATGGCCCCATCGGCAGCGGGCACAACGGTCTGGGCGCTGTTGGCCCAGGCGGAGGTGTCTTGCGGCGGCGTTCCGCGGTCGGCGAAATGATAGACGAGCAGCGTGTCCGGATCGTAGGTGCCTTTGGCGTCAACCGCAGTCGGCGCCTTCGGATTTCCATAATACAGCCAGATCTCGTTCTTGGTCCCTGGCTTCAGGTCGGCAATGCTGACCCACACCAGGGCTTCGCCGAGCAACGAATCCCATTTCTCCACGTGGTGCTTGAGCGGCGTCTTGTCGTCGGCGGCGACGAAGCGAAGATCGCCGCCGTCCTCCTTGGCCGAGCCGAAGCGGAAATTGCCGACATGCAGCCGCACCAGGATCGGCGTGGTGCCGATCGCGTCGCTGATGCCCGCGCCCGAAGGCCCGGTATCGATGGTGATCTTCTTGCGCAGGCTCCATTGATCGTTCCACCACGCCGCGGCCGGCCCGGGCCACAGGGCGGCGAACAGAACGAGCAGGAGCATCGGCCAGCTCACGTTCCATGCATGGCTTGGCTTGCGGGCGGCGACCGTCATCTAGAATTCTCCCCAAACTCGAAAGCCCAGCCGCGGATTACGGGCGACCGTCACCTGCTGACTGGTCAGCGGTACGGCGACGAAAACGTAGCTGTTGAGGTGCTGCAGGGCTTTCATCCGCATCCCGATGCCGTAGCTCGCGAGATCGAACTGCGACTGTTGCTCCACCAGCGGTTCGCGGATCCAGGCGCGGCCGGCATCGGCAAACGCGAAAAACCGCCACTCATCGATCGGGTGGGATTTGACCGGCTCGCCGGACGGGTTGTCCTGCTTCAGTTCGAGATAAGTGCCGAGGTTCGGGGTGCGCAGCTCGAAGGTGCCCGCAGCGCCGTAATCGCCCAGCACCTCGGATTCGAGATATCCGCGTACCGTATCCTGTCCGCCGAGACTGAGCTGTTCGCTTGACACCAGAGGCTGATCGGCTGTCTGGCCTTGCACCTTGACGAACAGCTGGGCGCCGCCGGACAGCTCCTGGGTATGTGAGACATCGCCGTGCAGATCGATGAAGCTCTCGGTCGCCTTGAAACGCTTGGCGTCGAACTCGTCCGGAGTGCTGCCGATGCCGCGCAGGCCCGCGGTAACTGTCGCGTTGAACTGCGTCAGCCTTCCGTCACCCTGGAAGCTCGCGCTGTATGCGGCGACCAGCGGCACATAGGTGACGGGCGAGCTGAACGAGTTGCCGGTAAGGCTCAGGGTCTGCTGGAACGCCTTGTAATCAGCTCCCAATGATAACGTCTGGAAAAGCTCGCCCTTGGTGGGCAGGGTCATCACGGCGCGCCCGCCGATCACCTGGCCGGGGCCGACCACGTTGGCCCCGCCGACGGTCGCGACCGCGCTGTCCGATTTCAGGCCGTAGACCAGGACACTCAGCCAGTCGATGTCGGTCCGCGCCAAATACGAGCCGGAAATGACCATGGCATCCTTCGGATTTTGCGGCGCCTCCTGAAAGCTGACGCTCAACGAATGGCCGAGTTGCCAGAGATCATCGTAATGCACCGTCGCGACCGCGCGCAGCGGCGTCGTGCTGGGGCTCTGCCGGTTGTTGAGTTCGAGGCTGCCATGCAGCGGCAACGTGTCCTCGACGTTGAGATCGACGTCGACGGTGCCGGGTGTGACGCCCGCCCGCAGCGCCGGCGTGACGCGCCGGTCCGGCCACTGGTTGAGCGCGACGATATCCTTGGTTATCGCCTGGATATTCGGCAGCGTTCCTTCCTGCACCGAAGGCGCCTTGCTCTTGATCTTGGCGAGATCGAAATAGCGAGAGCCCTTGACCCGCAGGCGTCCGACCCGGTTCTCGGCGACCTTGAGAACGATGAAGCCGCGCTGCGCATCCTGCTGTGGAATCGAGACGCCCACGGTTTGAAGGCCCTTGTCGTGGTAGGCCTTCTCCACGGCGGCGCGAGCTTTCTCGACGTCGTCGGAGGTGCGGTTGGGGCCGAGAAACGGATAGACGGCAGCCTCGACCTCGATCTGCGGCAGGCTGTCGGCGCCCTCAACGCGAAACTCGTCGATGTCGAAGCGAACCTTGGCCGCCGAAGCGGCCGCCGCCGGCTTGGCGGCATCGGAATTGGCCGGCGTGGCGCCGCCGGCCGCCGCCGCCGCGGGCTTATCCACCGCCGGCTTGCGGGTGCCGGAATCACCAGGTGCAGTCTCCGCCACCGCCGTTGCCGTGCTGAACATCGCCAGCGCCAGGCAGCAGATCACAATTCGCCACGCTCGCCCCCCGGCCATCGAAGAGCAAACCTCATGGACCACCGGCCGCCGCCGCCTACCCTCATGCGACGTGGTCCGCTCGCTGACACCATAAGAGTTCACGCGGGCCTCGATACCTTCGCCTGTCGGCCGTCTCATCGTGACTGCTTGTCTCGGGCAGCCTCACGCGTGATCGGCGCGAACCGATCTGCCGTCCTTAATGGATAGACGTGGCGCGCGCCGTTACCGCGAAAAATGATCGATCATCGCCGGGGACCGTGCACGGCGCCGGCTGCCGGCGGGCCTTGTTATCATTCGGAAATGACAAAATGATGCGCCGTAACAACAGTAACATAGCGTTCGGATTATCGATCTTGTTATCGTCACAATATCGTTGCTCGGGCTAGTTACGTTCCCGGTCAGTGGGGATTGTACGGGGCGGGCGTAGTATGACCAATACGAACATAGCGGCTTTGCGCGATCTGCTGCTTGCAGATTTCAGCGGCCTCGACCGACGCCTGACGCGTCGGCTTGGCTCAGCGGATTTTGCCTCCGACGTGCTTCAGGAGACCTATCTGCGGCTCGAAGGCATGAACGAAATCGGAACACTGCGAAGTCCGAAGGCTTACTTGTTTCGCATCGCCCTCAACATTGCCAACGACCGTCGCCGGGCCGAAAGCCGCCGTCTGACGGTCGACGAGGTCGACTGTCTTCTCGATATTCCCGATGATCGGCCCGACGCTGCGCGCGTCATCGAGGACCGCTCCGAGGTCAATCTGCTCAAGCGCGCGATCGCGGAGCTGCCTGAGCGCCGGCGGCGCGTGCTGATCCTTTCTCGGATCAATGACATGCCGCACCGCGAAATCGCCAAACGCCTCGGGGTCACCGTGCGGACGGTCGAAATGGACCTGAAGCAGGCGATCGAGCATTGCGCCGAGCGTCTCCAGCGCCGCATCCCCGCCAAATTCGTATTTCACCGTCCCAGATCGTCTTACGTTCAGAGACATGTCGTTCGGGGCCGATCGCGTACGACCGGCGTGTCCGGGAAGGCGCTGGACCGTGACCGAACGAATCGATCGCCTCAATCGATTGGACCCATTGATCCGTGATGCGTTGGCATGGGTCGTCCGTTTGAAATCCGGCGAAGCCACGCTTGCGGATGCCGAGCGGGTAGTCGACTGGCGCGCCCAAAGCCCGGCGCATGAGCGCGCTTTTCGTGATGCGGTGAAGTGCTGGCGGGCGATTGGGCGTGGACTCGTCCGCGACGGGCCTGCTCGGCGCCGTCGGCAGCGCAAGACCAGGGACACATCCCTGTCATGATTGCGCTCCCCCTGCTCCGGCGCGGGATTTCCGAAAATCAGCGGGAGTAGCGCGGGGTTGTTTTCTCCGTCAACGTTTTGAGCTGCGCATTCAGCGCCGCAAAGTTGACCGTACCGCCCCCGGACAGCGGTCGGCTGCGAGTCCGCGCGGCGCCCTGCCCGCCAAAGGTTGGCTGCGGCACCGAACCGGTGACCTTGACGCCGCTCGCGGCCAGATGATCGCGGACACGCAAACAGTAATCGACCGACAGAAACGAGAAGCGCGTCTCGCCGTGTCCGGCACGATATTTCATGGTCGCCGTGCACAGATCCTCGCTGGCCAAGCGCCATGCGCCGGCGAGATACTTGACCCCGTAATGGATATTGGTGCTGGGGACCGCGAGTTCCGCCTCGGTCCCGGTAAAGCCGAGCATGCGTGCGGTCGGCAGCATCACCTGCATCAATCCGATCTCGCCATCCATGCCGACGACAGCGGAATTGTAACGGCTCTCCACCGCCATCACGGCATCAACGAGTGCCGGAGGCAGCCCATTGGCCTGTGATTCGCGCTCGATGATCGGGCGATACTCGTCGCGGCCGGCGCGCCAGTCGCGAGCGAAGGCGATACTCCCACCGCGCGGAAAGCTGGCGCCCAAAAGCGGATTCGACGGCGGCAGGTCGGCGGCCGTGATCGGCTTTGCAACCAGCGGCTTGAACGCCAGGGGTCGCCGAGCGTCCGGATCCGGGTCGGCATCGGGCAGGACGGACGCACGCGCGCCGAGGTCGCCTTCGCCGTCGACCGGTTGGGCGGCGACCTTGCTCCCTACGAGCAGCAGGCAGACCGCTGCCAACGCCAGGCCCGCGAGATTCGACGATGGCCGCCGTCGGGCATTGGGGCCGCGGTCGGCCAGTATGATCGAGGGCCCGGACATCAGCGGTGCGGGGGGACAAAGGTTGGGGCGGCATAGGTTGGGGCCTGCGGCCGATAAGGATAGACTGAGCGGCCGTAATTGGAGCCATACTGCTCGCGCACCGCCGCCTCGTTCACATTGCCGACGCGCACGTCCGGCGAGCGCGCATCAAGCGGCGGCAGGTTGATCGACGGATTGGTTCGCTCGACCTCGCGCTTGAGCTTCTGGTTCAGACATCCGAGCGCATTGTCGCCCCCGATCTGGACGTCGACGCAGCGTTCGAAAGTCGGGGCCGGCGACTGACCTCCGCCGATGATCGTCTCAGGCCGTCCCGGCGGGCCGTTGCCGCGATCGGGGGCCTGGGCGACGACCGGAGCCGCCACCGCGAAAACGACGCACACAGTCAGGGTGACGTCGCGCGCGCATTTGATCCAATGGAACCCAGCGCCCATGTTCTGTATCCTGTGTCCTGTGTCCCCTCACGTCACCCGCGCGGCCGATTCAACGGGCCGCCCCGGAAACATCAATGCCGAGAACTCCGGGATGGTATGTGATGATCGCGGTAACATTATCATCATTCCGGCGCGGTTCGGCAATGTGAATCACGTCTTCGCACGGGTCAACCTCGTTAACCGGCTGTCAACACTTGGCGCGACCCGCGGGGCGGATCGAGAGAAACGATATGGGTTTCGAGGCCGCGGCTCGCTCGCACACTCAATTGGCGGAGCAAGCCTTCGACCGCGCCGCTCGCTCATGGCACCAGTCGGGCGGTAGCAATGTTGGCGGCAGCTTGCGTGCCATTTTCGACCGGCGCTATCGTCGTATTGAGGAAATTGAGAACCTTGGTGATATCGACCTGTGGTGCATTGGCAACGTAGATCACATCGAACGGCCGCATATCGAGCTTTGTGGCGAGAAAGTATCCTGACGGATCCTGGAAGCTCACGCTGAAGATGACGGGGATCATTGCGTCGCTGAACTTCGTGCAGTCGACACCGAGTTGTTCGGCCACTTCGCGCGGCTCCCGGCGATAGAGAAAGATCGAGCCGGGGTCGGCCTGGAGGTCGAGCAGGCCGCCGGCTTTGGCGACCGCCTGGGCCAGGTTGATCCTCCACGCGTCAAAGACGAACTCGCCCTGCTGGCCGGTGGCGCCAAATGCCAAAAATTTCATGGGCTCGCGGTAGAGATAGATCCGGTCACCTGGCTGCACGAATATATTGTTGGACGGCATGTACACCAGGTTGCCGAACGGGACTGTGGCGCGCTTGCCGCCGCGCTCAAGCGTCACCCAGGTTTCCCAGCCATTTGCGCTGATGCCTCCGGCTCGGGTGATCGCATCCGTGACCCGATCGCCCGCCCCGCTCGCCGGCATCGGAAACCGCACCGGCGTCCTGACTTCGCCGAAGACGCTGACCATCGAGGTCCGCTGCTGACTGGCTGTCACCACCACCTGCGGATCGATCGCGCGATTCTTGACCCGTTGCACGATAGCGTTCTGAATCTGCACATTGGTGCGGCCGGAAGCCCGGATCACTCCGGCGTAGGGCACGCTGATGTTGCCGTCATTATCGACGATTTGATCGGGCAGGTTCACGAAGTTTCCCGGCCGAACGCCGGCCTCTATCGGGATGAAAAGGCCGCCGGCTGTCGCTTCGAAAATGGTAACGCTAACCACGTCGCCCACACCGAAGACGATGTTGGCGGGCGCGCGACGATCGGTGAAGACGCCGGCCAGCACGTTCGGTTCGTAGCTCTCAAGCGTGCGTACGACCTGTGGATTGAGTTTCACCAGCGCAAACGGCGGCGTCGGACTTTGAGCGCCGCGGACGTCGAGGCTGGCTGGCCCCGACATGGGAATGAAGCCGCAGCCGCTTAGAAACGCGGCCTCGACCAGACACAATGCCGCTGCAAGAAGTGGTTTCAGTCGCATGGTGGCCCGCTGGTGCTGAACTCGGCCTGCAATTCGGCGCAGCCGCCGACAGCATAGGAATTCACGCGCGCCTCGATACGCTTCTCGAACATTTCACCATGACTGCGTGTGTCTCGCGCAAACGGCGCGAACCGATCTCCCGTCCCTGGTTAAGAGACGCCGGGCGCGTCGTCGCTGCGAAATCAAAAAACCGCTCGATCTGGGGCCACTTAAGGAATCGGGACCGCTGAAAAGGGTTTTTCAGCGGTCCATGGGCGACGTCTCCGGCGGATGCACCGCCCTGACAAGCGCCGTTCACGCAATCTGAAGCCTTTGCCCGGTTCGACCGAAGCCGGAGAGGCGTCACCTCGCGGGTCAACCGCGGCTCAAATTGGTCGCAGTCCACCCGGCGCGGTCAGTAGCTTGCGCAGGCGTGCGATCTCGTCACTGGTCTCGGACAAGACAGCCGTCAGCAAGGCATTTTCGTGCTCGAGATCCCGGATACGGCGTTGACGACGATTTTCCGTCTGCCGGATGCGAAAATCGTAGACTTCCGCGTTCGCCTTTGGCGCCTTAACGTCATAATAAGTCAGATCAATACTTTGGATCGGACGCATAACACCCCCCCGGGTCCAGAAAAAAAATGCTCCCCAGGACGGAAGGTTTTGCCCTTCACGCCCTGCAGCTCCTCAGTTTGCAATGCTAAAGGGATTTCTTATCGTTGCTGTGACTGATCTTAAACAAAAAGTGAGAACTGCACGGGAATATCCCATCGAACCATGGGAGACCCCGGCGTGCCCCAGATCTGGCTGACCTACGACGAACTGGCCGCGTTGATGGACTGCGATCCGGCCGGCGCGCGGGGCGCCGCCCTCGCTATCCGGCTCGATCGCCGCAAAAGCCGCGATGGCCAAACCCGCACCAAATTGACCGCTTCGCTGACCGAGGCGTTTCTCGACCGCGAGCTGCGGCAACGCCTCGAGCGAGAGATCGTGGCCTGCGCCGGTGATCTGCGGGCGATGCGCGAGCGCATGGCAGCGCACTCCGCCGTCGCCGCGCCGAAATCTCGTTCGGCCGCTGCTGGTTGACATTCGTCGATCACTCGCCGGATTGGCGTCCTTTCCCCGGACCGGTTATGGTTTGCGTTTGTCCGCGGACTGCTGTCCGTTGTCCGCCGGAGGCTGGTTCTGGCCGTCTCCGCCGCCATAGCCGACCACTTCGACGATGAAGATCGAGGCCTGATCCCGATTGCCCGAAGCCGTCGGCGCATCGGCCGATTTGGTGCTCGCGCCGGCGACGTTCGAGCCCGAGGCCAGCGCGCCGATGTTCGGCACCGAGACGACCGGAATGCCGGTTGTGGTGCCCTGCACCTGAACGTTGGAGGAATTGCTGATCACGGGTGCGACAAAGACCGCGCTGCCCGACGCGCGGGCGCCGGCGGTACCGAAATCGATCTTCCCGCGCGGGGCGAGCAGATAGAGGTTGGATGCCTGCGCAAAGCTCGACGCTTGCAGCGTGCCGATGCCGGAGCCGGTCACGAAGCCGCTGAGATCGATCGACTCGTAGTCGTTCTGGTCGAACTGAACCTGCAGCGCCGGCGCCGAGAGCGTGGTCTTGGAGCCGCGACCGGCGTCAAGGTCGCCATTGGAGCTCCACATCAGGACGTCGCCGCCCTGGGTGGTGAGCACGCGGCTCGAGTTCACCAGCACGCTCCCGTCGGTGAACGTGTTGATGGCGCCCTGGCCCAGCGTGAGAATGCCGAGATCGCGCAGTTTCAGGTTCGGATTGGGCTCGGTGGCAAGCGAGCCGACCGTGATGTTGCCGCCGGGGCCGAACAGCGAGATATCGCCGCCCAAGCGGGTCTGGATCGTGCCGTGCAGCAGGTTGAGATTGCCGGTCTGAACCAGCTGGTTGGCACCGTTGGCGCCGCCACCGAGCGCGTTCGCCGTATAGCCGAACCTCGAGGGGAACATGGTGTTGATCATTTCGTAACCGCGCTGGAACTGGGCGGCGCCAGCCTGCTGGCCGATGCCGACCGCCTTCAACTCGGCGAAGAACACCTGGTCGACGAAGACCTGCTGCAGATCGGCCGGCAAGGACTTGAAGGCGTCGAACACGCTGGTTGCGTCGGTCGCGCTCGCCGGCTTGCCGATGCGAGCCAAGAAGGCTTGCAGCTCGCTGATATAGTTATGGCTGACCTTGGCCGCATTCGAAGGATCGATGTAGCTATCGATCACCGCCTGGTAGTCGATCCCGAATTTGGTGCCGAACAGCGCGACGATGTCGGCCCCCCGGGAGGTGCCGGTTGCGGCCGTCAACTGCGTATTGCGCCTCGGATTGGCGGAGGGTCCGAGCAACGACGTATCGTAAATGCCGACCGAGCCACCGGGACCGGAAACATAGAAATTACCGACCGGCGTGGTGCTGGCGTTTCCGACCGACGCGATGCCTTCCTGGACGAGAGCTTCGCTGCTGTTATCGTGCGCCGCGGGAAGGAAGGGGCCGATATTGCCGCCGGCCTGCACCACGAAGAAGCCCGGTCCGGCCACCTGCAGTCCGCCGGCATTGTTGAACCCGGTGTAATAAATGTTTCGGCCCGCCTGGATCGTGCTCACATCGCTGGTTTGAATATTCTGCACAATGATGTTGAGGTCGACGATGTCGCGTCCGGCATAGACCTTGGTCGGCCGGTTGATTTCGATGCGCTGGTAGCCGGCGATCGAGCCGTTCACGACGACCTGGCCGTAGCTTCCGGTCGCCGTGATATCGCCAGTCGCCGCGTAGATCCGCGCGAGCGTGTCGATTCCCGCTGCCGCATCGTTCTGGTGCGCCAGGACAGCGCCGGTGAATGCGCCGTCGAAGCCGCTGTTCGGCTGGAACGGATCGAAGGCGGTGTCGATCAGCGCCGGACCTGCGGAGATGAACGGACGGAGAATTCCGGCGAGCGAAGAGGTGTTGGACGGATAGCCGAAGGTCAGGTCGACATTGCCCTGCGCCAGCATCTCGAACGTGCCACTGTTCGACTGGCTCAACACGATGCCCGGCATCGGGATCGTGACACCCTTGATCTGGGTGATCTGGCTGATGCCTGTGGTAATCAGACTGCCGCCCAGAGCAAGCGCTTCGAAGCTCGCCGGATACATCGCCGCAGCCGCCGTGACGGTTTGGCCCTGTTTGGAGTTGTCGGTTACCGCGGTCGGCGCGATCGAGATGGTCAGATTCCCCGTTTCGGCCACCAACCTCGCCTTACTGTCAGGGCCGTAGGTGTCGAAGTACAGCGGCAGCGCCGCGACGCCGCTTTCGAATGGGTTGGCAAAGCTTGGCACCTGAGCGTGCAGCTCGGCGGGGTTAATTACGCCCGCCATGGTGATCGATCCGCGCGCAACCATCTCGATCTGTCCGGTGTCCACGGCGAGCAGCGGCAGGTCGGGTAACTCGAGCAAACTCGTGGCATATTTGGACACGGTTCCGTTCTGGCCGATCGAGCCTCCCGCCGTGATGCTGGCATGGCCAGACCCTTCGTAGAACGAGCCCCCGAGAATGTCCTGGCCCGCCCGCACCATCATGTTGCCGCTGCCGTAGATATTCGTCACGGGCGTGCTGGTTGCCGACAGCCCGCCGCTGACCCGCCCGGTTGTTGGCAGGGAAACCGAAACGTCAACCAGGTCCCGCCCGGCGATCACGGTCACGTTGCCGCCGGCGCTGAGGATGCCCTGCTGGAAGCTGCCGTACTGGATCCACCAGGCGGTCTGCGACGCGATCTGCGTTCCCGACGGCGTGTAAACGCCTTCCCCGAAAAGGCTCGCCAAGCCGCCGGCCGCGCCTGTAGGCGTCACTCCGGCATCGGCCAGCAGCCACGGTTGATAATACTGCACCACCTTGTTGCCGCTGAGGGTGTAACCGATGATATCGCGCTGCGCGTCGATCGTGACGTCGCCGCCCCGTTCCGGGAATGCCGCCGCCGTGGGCGGACCGTAATAGACCCCCGTTCCGTTGGTGCCACCGTTGCCAAAGGCGAGAAGCTGAGGCTCGAAGAAGCCGTCCGGATTCGAGGCAACGACACTCGGCACCCCGTTGACCGTCTGCAGGCTGTAATTCGGATCGGCAAGCTTTGCCGTGTTGACGCCGGCCGCGTAGATCACTCCGGGCGCGACCGTATCCTGCAGGACCACGTCCAGCCCCGCCGCGATGCTGATGTTGCCGGTGCCGGTCCGCACCATGGTTGGAAGGTTGACGGGGACGGTGGGGGTACCTGTTGTCGAAGAGATATCGCCGACTAGCAGCGATTGCTGATAGGTCGCGTGGTTGCTCAGGATCACGCTGCCGAACCCGGCACCGCTGTTGCCTTGTTGCGCGCTGGCGAGTGATATCCTCGCCATGGGATTGGCGCTCGAGACGTCGGCGCCGGCGGTGAAATTATACGACCATGAGGTCGGCGCGGTCACTGTCACTATATTTGGATTTGGAGCGCTGCAATTGGCGGTGCAAACCAGAAGCTGGTTCGGGAACAGGTCCGCCACAGCCAGATCCTGTGCAGACGGACTGATGGCATTGCCAGCCGCATTGTAGGGAGCAATCGGAACCGCGCTGCCCGAATAATTATTGAGGTAGTAGGTATACGGGGCCTTCGGATCGATGAACCGCGCATAGTTCCCCGCGTTCGCCACGTTCGCCACGTTCGCCAAGTACGAGGCCACCCAAGCGACGTAGTTCGGGTCGAGATAATTTCCGAACTGGTAGAAGCCATCGGAAATCGACGCATTGACGTTGATGTTTCCGGCGGCGCGCAGGGTCAGAGCGCCGGCATCAAGGCTGCCCCACGGGGTCGCCAGCCGGTAATTGAAATTGACGTAGCTCGAATTCGGATCGAAATACTGGAAGGACTTGCCGTTCGCCGGATTTGTGGCGGTCTGCAAATTGCCCGCCGTTCCCGCCGCCAGGTTCCAGTTGCTGGCGACGGTGATGCTGCCGGAATTGATGGTGGTGCTGGTGTTGACCAGATCGATGCCGGGCTGGACATGCACGACACTGGCGCCGAGCTGCGCCACCAGCCCATCCGGCGCGTTGAGCCGGTTCAGCAGGCCGCTGAACCCGTAGCTGCCGGTCAAGCCCACGCCCTGGATTCCGTTGCCCTCGACAAAATTCGCGAGCACGTCGGTGTAGAGCAGCTGGTGGGGTTGATAGGTCCCGACTGTCAGAACCGCGGTCGCGGCGTCTCCGGTGCCATTGAACACCTCGCTCGTGGCTATCGGGATGAAGTTCGAGCTGACGCTCGGGGTAAAAATGTCGTTTTGATCGGTTGCGCCACTCAGTCTGGTCTGAGCCGTAAAGGAGACGCTCGCACCGGTGCCGTTACCCGAGACTGTGACGGTCGGGAGATCGGCGGCGGAAGCATAGCCTTTGCTCACGCCGGTGACGGTCACGGCCGCACCCAAGGTCGCGGTTGCGGTCGCGCCCGCGCCGCCGCCGGAGAAGGCGACGTTGACGGCGCCACTGTAACCGGCTCCGCCACTGGTCAGGGTTACGCCTTTCACGGTCAGCGTCGCCGAAAACCCGGTCGTGTATAGAGTCCCGCCAAAAAATGAAGTCTTTACGAATAACTCCGTCGGCGCAGTGCTCGCGCTGGTGTACGAATTGGGGTTAACGACAATCATGGTCGGCTTGCCGGCTGTGACCACCACGGTTCCCGTTGCTATAACTTGGCTGGAACTATTCTCCAGATTGACGGGCTTTCCGTTGCTGGCATCAATGTTCGGTATGCCGCTGACGTCGATGTTGTTGAAACCCATGATGGGCGTGGCGGAGGCCTTCGCGCCCCAACTCGGCAGCGGGGCCCCGTTGGCCCCGGTCAAGGTGATGGTGGGCGCGCTGGTATAGCTGCCGCCGTTCGTGACGGTGATAGACGCGACCTGCAGGCTGGAGCGGAAGGTCGTGCCGGTCACCGGATCGGTCACCTGGTAGAACGTCGCGCCGGTCTGTGGATCGGTAAACGTTGTTCCGGATATTGTGGTGCCACCGCTGGTGACCACCGATATGTTCGGTGGAGCGGTGTAGCTGCCCGGCGTCACGTTCAGTTGCTCGCCCGTGATACCGGTCCACGATCCGAAGTTGGGCACGGTGCCTTTCGATGTCACCAATCCGGCCGGATCGATAAAGCCGTCCCATGAGACCGGGGTGCCGTTCTTGGTGGTGAGACTGCTGCCGTCGATGCCGTTGACGTTGAGCGGGCTCGCCGAGGTATTGATGGTCAGGAAGCCCTGGATGTTCACGGCGCGCGCGCCGGTGATGGTCGCGTCGAGGTTCTTGATCTTGACGTCGTTGTTGCCGTCGAGCGGCGCGCGCAGCGTCACCGTGCCGCCCGACAGGCCGCCCCGGGTGCCGCCGGAGACGTCGATCTTCGAGCCGGCCTGCAAATCGATATTGCTGGCCGCAGCCCAGGCCGTCCCAATCATCACGTCGCCGCCGCGCTCGTCGCTATGCGCAGTCCGCGCGAGAATCTGTCCGGTGCCCGTGAGCACCACCGCGTTGTAGCCGAACAGACCGACCTGCCCGCCCGCCTGTCCCGTCCCGTCGGCGGTGTTGCCGGCATAGCCGCTGGCGTCGACGGTGCCCTCGATGATGACCTGGCCCAATTGCTTCGGCGCAAAGATACTGACCCAGGTCGGGTCATCGGCGGTCAGCGTGATCGTGTTGGCCTTCAGCGTGTGGCCCGCCGCCAGATCGAGATTGCCGGTCAGCGTCTGGATGTTGATCGAGCCGGTGACCCCGCCGCTGAGCAGGCTGTCCGCCAGCGCCGTCAGATTGGCCGCGCCCTGGGTGTCGAGGCTGAATCGGCCGCCGAGGCCGGGACCGCCGCCACCGAGCAACTGGCCCGCGAGCGTCGCGCCGCCTCTGAGCGCGTTCACATCGATCTCGCCGCCATAACCCTGACCGCCCGCAGGCTGCGCCACGTCGATGACGCTGTTCGGCTCCATGATGACGTTGCCGCCGCCGGTGGAGTTTGCGCCGATGTCGGCATAGAGCACCACCTTGCCGCCGGCCCCATACGTATCGACGTCGACCAGCGTCTTCTTGTAGCCGCCGGCCGCGAGGTAGGCGCCCGCGCCGAGGGTGACGTTGCCCGCGATCGCATTCAGCGTGATCGTGCCGGCCTGCGCCTGAATGGTGCTGGCAATGGTGACATTTGAGGCTGTTATGTCGAGATTGCCGCCGATCTCGGTGCTGTCGGGCGGACGACTGACGGCGGTGGTGCGCGCCACGGTGTCCACCACGGAGACATTGCCCGACGTGGTGATGGCGAAGCTCTGGGAATTGGCCCCAGTCGCGCCGGCGACCAGGATCAGCGGCGTGGTCACGGTGAGGTTGACGCTGTCGCCGTTGAGGCCAAGCGCCATCGCGCCGGCGCCTTTGACGACCACGCTGTCGCCGGCGAGCCAGTTGACGTTGGAGTAGCCGGCAATGGTAAGGCCGCTCGCGACTGAATTGCCGTTCACGGGGCCGCTGCCGAGGTCGATTTCGCTCGCGACCAGTTCGAGGGTGTTGCCGTTTGCTGCCGTTCCGCCGGTGTACGGCAAGGTGCCGGTATTTTTCAGCGTGATGTTGTCGCTCACCGTGACCATGCCATCCTGCGACAGCGTGACAGGAGCCGCCCCCGAAACCGTAAGCGTCCCCGCGCCTGCGAGGCTGACCTTGCTGTTCGCCCCGAGCGCGATCGGCGTGTTGGCGGCGTAGGTCGTGACGACGCCGGCGGCGGAGGTGACGGTGACGCCGACGCTGAATTGAACCCCGGCGGCGGCCTGCGGGAATACCAGAAGCGCGTCCGCGCGCACATTCAGGCTGGCGCCGGGGTTGAGCACTTCGGTGCCGAGCGCGATGCCGCTGGAGTCGAAAGTCAGGCTGCGCGTGCCGGGATTGAAATCGCCGTAGACCGTAACCGGACCGGACAGCGCCCTCAGGGTCAGCGCCTGCACGTTGGAGAACTGGCCACTGTTTGTCGCCAGCAGCAGGCTCTGGTTGGAGACCGGTGTGCTGGCCCCGACGCCGATGGTCTGCGTCGTCAGGTTGACCTGTGTGGCATGCACGTCCGTTGTATTGATCGCGATCGCGTTGGTCGAGGCGGTGGCTTGCAAGGTCAGGGTGTTGGTCGAAATCGTCGCGCCGGCTTCGATCGTGACCTGCCCGTTACCGGTGGTATCGCCGCCAGCCAATTTCAGGGTTCCGGTGACCTGCCCGGTCGGCGCCGACGCGCCCACTTTCGACGCGTCTGCGCTCGTTACATTGGCAAAATTGATGGTGAGTGCCGCGGCCGAAACGCCGGTCGCGGTCGGTCCCGTCAACGCCAGAGTCGGGTCGTTGCTCGCGACGAACAAGGCGCCGCGTCCCGGCTGCTGCACGCCTCCGTTGCCATAATAGGAGAGGCTTGCCTGAGCGGCGCTATTCAAGACAACGGAGGCGGGGGATTGAAAGCCGTTCACGAACCATGAAGCCGGCAGATTTGCGAGGTCGACGTTGTCGATCTCGGTGCCCGACGCCGATAGGGTCCCGCCCAGAGCCGCAGCAAGGCTCGCGGCGGTGACAGGGGCTCTTCCATCAGACACAACGGCGTAATTGCGCCCGAACCCGGTATCAACGATGCCCGTGGTTTCGATGATGCTGCCCGCCTTGACCGTCACCGACCCGGTGCCCGCCACCGGCTGGTAGACCGGAAGGTCCACCACCACCGAATTGTTCGGACCCGATCCGACAGTCAGGACCTGTTTGACTTCCTGCCATTGCCCGACCTGCTGGGCCACCATCAGGATTTCGGGCGCCGTAAACGCCTCGCCTCTGGTGTCGACCACCACGTTGGCCGAGGTGGGCGTGATCAGCGTGATCGAGCTGGTGCCCGTGCCCACGGTCGTCGTCGTGTCGGTGCGCAGGCCGCCGATCAGAATGCTGTTGAAGCCGTTGAGCTGGGTGACATCGACGCCGACATAGCCGGCCATGATGTCGTTGTTGACGTACTGGGTGTGGCTCACCACTTCGAGCTCGGGGGCGCTGATGTCAAGCTGACTGCCGCGCCCGGTGTTGCCGTTGCTGTCCTGTCCCGGCTGCGCCAAGGCGGTGGCGTTGAGGAGAATCGATCGCTGGGCAATGACGGCGAGCCGTCCTGCGTCCATCGGCAGCGGTGGCGGCGTGGCGCCCACCTTTGCCGCCTGTTGACTGAAGTAGCTGTTGGCGCCGGTGAGAGTGTATTGGCTGTATTGCTGCCACACCGCGCTGGTCTGCACCGCGAACAGGGTCTGGCCGGAGCTCTGCTTTCCCGGCGCGGTCGACTCCGCCATGTGGCCGGTGACCAGCACCGTGCCATCGTTCAGCGTGGCCCCCGACGGCACGTTGTGACCGAGATTGTCGCCCTCAACGACCACGCGCATGGCGCCCGGCAGGGTCGCGTAATGCGCGGGATAGAGCGTATAGGTGCCGGCCGGGATGCCGTTGCCGCCGTCGAGGATGATCTGGGTGCCGACCAGCGGATTGACGTCGCCGGGGGTGACGGTTTTCCCGCCGTCGGCGCTACGCGCGGTGGTGAATTGAATGTCGAAAGCCGCGATCGGACCGCTCTGCGACGGCACCAGCGCGTAGACCGTCTGTCCTGACGGCGTGGTGGTCAGCGTGTCGCGCGATCCGCCATTGCCCTGGGTCCATTCCATCGCCTGCAGGTCGCCGCCGCCGCGCAGGTCGATCTTCGAGCCGCTGGCCTCCGCCACCTTGCCGGCGGCCAGCACGAGGCCCTTGGAGGACGGCTGCGACAGCGGATTGAGGTTGGCGTTGTAGTACCAATTGATGCCGTCCACCGTGGCGCCATAGGGCACGGTGGTGTCGGCGAGCGTCACCGAGGTCAGGCTGCCGGGTTCGAGGGTGACCGTCTGGGTCGTGATGGTGGAGACCGTGCTGTCGGTATTGCCAAGCGTGATCTTGCCGAGCGGCGCGAACAGATTGCCGGCCTGATCGATCGTGCTCGCGATGACGGTGATGCCGCCGCCGGCCGACAACGGGATATTGGTGTTGCTGCCGGCCGGTGCGGCGAAGCTCACATTGGCTGGTGTCTGAATGGTGAAGGTGACGGCGGAAACCGGATAGATCCGCTGCGCGGAAAGCAGGAGATCGCCCTGCGAAGCCAGGCTGCCTGTGAATGACGAGAGTTCCGTAGGGGCGGTGAGGTTAACACCGCCGCTTTTACCAACAACGCCGTCCGCGACCTTGGGGGTGCTGAGGCGGATATCGCCGGTGCTGATCAGATTGACCTGTCCGTAGCCCGCGAAAGCAGCGCCTTCGACATCGATGGTCTGACTGTTGATGGTCAAGGTGCTGCTGCTGGTGGTCAAGGTGCTGCTGCCAGCGCCGCCGCCCGTGAGCTCCACATAGGACGCCGACAGCTGCGCATCGCCGGATGCCGGGGCTTTGATCACGCTGGCGGCGAGATGCAGCCGGTTCGTTACGCTCCAATTGACGGCGCCTGCGAGGGTCAGGACACCAAATGTCGGCGCCGCGTGGCCATATGTACTGCCTGCCAAATCGGTGAAGATGCGGCCCGCGCCACCAATAGCGGATCCGGCGTAGAGATATACATTGTCGAACGGCGCCAGTTGATCGGTGGAAACCCACAGCGACTGAGGCGCCGACAAGTGGCTGTTGACGTCGGTGGTGTCCTGCCGCAGCGAGATTGCTCCGCCGCCGAGGATGATCGTTCCGCCGTTGGCGCGCGGATCGGCATGCGCATTGCCGTCCGTTCCGATGTATCGGCCGCCCATCGCCGCAAAGCTGCCGCCCCACGCGAATCCAGACACATCCGCGCTCACCGTGCCGGCGTCGCTCCAGGACCACATCGATGACGTGGCGCCACGTGAGCCCACCACCTGGACCGTACCGGCAGAGCCGGAGACGTCGACAATCGCTCCGGCATCGGCCACGAGATAACCAGTCGGGGCGCTGTAAGCATAGTAACTATAAAAGTTGCTTCCATCCTGGTTTAGATTCATCTGGCCCGCTTCGACCGAGAAGCTGCCGCCGGCGAGATAGGTGCCGCTGGTCGCCGGACCTCCCGGCAGGCCGAAGCCCGAATTGGCGACGAAGCTGCCCGACAGGTCAACCCGCGCCTGTGACCCGAGATGGGTCGCCAGCGCGTTGATAAACACGTTGCCGCCGTGATCGACGATGCTGCCGAGCAACTCGACGCTGGCCGCCGGCACGTTCCGCGTCGGATCGGTCGCCGCCAGAGTGTGGTGGTCCGGGTTGATAGCGCCGAAGGTGATGTTGGCCTTCGGGTCGGTCACGATCTTCGCGCCGCTGTCGAGCAGAATGCTGTCCGCCTTGAGGGCGAGGTTGACCGGCTGGCGCTGGTCATCCGGAAGCAGCGCCAGCAGCGGGGCGGCTTGCTGGCCAAGTTTGGTGCCTGTCCCCGTCGCGCTGTAGTCGATCTGGCTCGACAGGTTTTGCTGCTGCAGGGTCAGGTTCGTGCCGGCCGAGATCGTGATGTTGGCGGCGTTGGCGGGTGTCCAGTCGTCCTTAATGGCTCCGATGGTATAAGCGCCGAACCCGCCGCCGGTGAGCAGCGAAGCCGAAAGCGTGGTCGTGGTCGGCTGGCCGTTGACCTGAATCGAGGACGACTGCCCGAGCGGCAGGGTTCCGCCGATCCGGATGGTGTCGACACCGCCTAGCGTCAGGCTGCCGTTGCTCTCAAAGCCATAGGCGAGCAAACTGCCGTCGAGCTCAAGGATGGCGACCTTACTGGTAGCCGCCGTCGGGCTCACTGGGTCTACATTATCAGTAGTCCATTGAATTCCTTGATAAAGGACGAGGGAGATGCTGCCGGCTTTGCCGGCCATCACTCCAGAGGATGTGCGCTTCGGCGTGCCTTGCGCTGAAATGTAGCCGCCGCTCGAGACGTCGAGAATGCTGCCCTTGGCCAGCAGGATACTTCCCGTCGTATCGTTCCCGCCATCGCTGCTCTTGTTCGTGGTGATCGAAATGGCGCCGCCATTGATATAGCCCGGACCGGACGCATCGGTGCCGAAGCGGCCGGTGTCGTTGACGAAGCGGCCGCTGACATCCAGCGTGCCCCCGATGAAGACGTTTGCGGCAATCACCTGGCCCGATTGATCGGTTGGCGCCTTGAAAAAGCCCACTGCTCCGGCGCCAAAAGGCGAATGAGGACCAGTAATGTTGGTGCGGTCGGTCACGAGATTGATCGTGCCGCCCGCGGCCGCAACCGTCCCGGCGATATCGATCGCACCGCCCATTGTCGCCGAAAAGCTTCCGCCCGCCGCCAGATTGAGCGTGCTGCCGCCCGACACCACGAGATCATTGGCGGTGATGTTGAGCGCGCTCAGCCCGTAGCCCGACAGCGTGTCGGCCGAAAGCGTGGTCGTCACCTGGCTCTGGCTGGTGAAGTTCGTCGACGGCGATGTCCCTATCACCACGCTCGACGGCGTCACCAGGGTCAGCGATCCCTGCGACGGCAGTTGACCCGAGCCGATCTGCCGCTCGCCCGCCACCGAGCCGAAATACAAGATTCCGTCCAGCGACGGGCTGACGGTGGTGACGTTGACGCTGCCGGCGGCGTGACCCTCGGTATAGCCGGGCGAGAAGGTCTGCGTCCCAGTGGACCAGGTTTCCGTCACCCCCCAGTGCGCATGATTGGCGGTGAACTGGCCGGCGATTCCGACATAGGTCATGTTCGGATCGGCGTTCTCCATATTGTAGATGCGGCCGTCGATGCCGAGCAGCCTCGTCGTGTTCACCATGCCGGGCAGGAAGTTGACGCTGCCGCCGGCCACGTTGATCACCGAGCCGGCCGTCCGGACATTGGCAGCGCCGTTATTGTTGCTCAGGTCGGTCGTCAGGCTCACACTGCCCCCGACCGTCATCAGCTGGTAGATGCTGCGGCCGACCTTGTTCACATAGCCGCTCGCGTCCGCCAGCGGCGTGCCGACCCAGCTGGTGCCGTCGCTGCGCGTGCCGGAGGCGCGGATGTCGATCCACAACGTCTGGCCATACACCACGCCGGTTCCGTCAGCTCCCACGCTGACGAACGGCGGCCGCTGCAGCGGCATGTCGGCGAACTCCGCGAGCGGCTTGAACGGGATGAAATTGTAGCTCGCCGGCAGTTGCACGTTCTGCAGGCCGGCGACGTCGATCGTCGCACCGGGCGCGAGCAGGACCGTTTGCGGTGACTGGGGGGTGCTGGAGTTAACGTCTGGATTTCCATTCTCACCGCTTGTTGGATTCGCGCCTTGGTTGAACAGGCGTTGCCCGTAAACCAGACTGTCCGCGTTGCTCGGGTCGCCTGCGGTTGGTTGATAGAGCTCTGCACCGTTCTGGCTGTTCAGGTTGATGGCACGAAGCACGACCTGCGCCGACGGCGCGGAGACGAGCCCGCTCGATCCGACCGTGACGCTGCTCTGCGCGGTCATCTCGATATAGGCCGGCGTGAAGCTCTGCACCGAGCTGCCGGCGCTGGCCCCGCTCGGCAGCGGCTGCGCCCCGTCGTCGAACGGAAGGCTGGTGATCACGCCGTTCATGGTGACGCTGGTCGCCGCGCGCAGCATCACAAAGCTGTTGCGGTCGATGCTGGTGTCAACCGAGATCACGCCCTGAACGAGATTGCCGGTGACGGGGTCCGTCAGGTTGTTGCCGGCCGCGTCCTTTGGATTGTCGATGGTGATTTTATCGCCATTCATGATGACGATGCCGCGGGAGGCGTTGATCAGGCCGTCATGGGTGACCGCGCCGGTCCCCGGCGAATACGTGCCGCTTCCAGCGCCCGACGGGTAGCCGGTAGTGGGGTCATAGCGGGAAGCGAACTGCGAAATCCTGAACTCGGTGCCGCGAAACTTGAGCGCCTTCCCCGAGCTATCCGTCCCCAACACCGAGGTCGGCAGCGCCGAATAGCCATTTGGAACGAGATCGATGGTCCGCGCCGCCACCATGCCGACCTCGCCGGTGGGAGCGGAGATGTAGCCGGAATTGAAGACGTTGGCGCCGAACAGATAGACCGAGCCGGGCGAACCGAGCGGGACGAGGTCGGTGGCGATGTTGGCGGTGATCGAGGCGCCCCGCTCGACCGTGACATCTCCCGCGACAGCGTTGGTATGGATGCCCGGGACCGGATCGTCGGAGAAGGAATTGAGGTTGGCGATGCCGGTATTGAGAAAATACGTGTCGCGCTTGGAGAGATCGGTGCCCAGTTGCCCGATGTCGAGGCTGGAGGCGACCAGGGTCTGGACATTGACCTGCGAGCCGGCGCCGAAAATGATGCCGTTGCGGTTGATGACATAGACCGCGCCCAGCGCATTGACGTGCCCGAGGATCTGGCTCGGAGCGGCGGTGGGATCGAGCACCCGGTTCAGCGCAATCCAGTTGGATGCAGACTGGTTGAAATTGAGGGTGGTGTTGGCGCCGACGTTGAACGTGGTCCAGTAGAAGAGGCCCTTCGGCTGCGTTTGATTGATATCGACCGTGACGTTGGAACCGCTGGTCGTCTGCGTCGGCAAGTCGCCGCCGATCCACTTGGTCGGGTCCGCCTTGATCCCGGCGGATGGATCGCTGGCAGTGCCGTTCAGCGGCATCAGCCCGCCTGTGACGAGCCCATTGGGAACGGAGGACGATGAGGCCTGCGCCGCCGCCGCGGCGTCCTGCTGGATTTTTTGAGCCGCCGCGAGCGCCGCGGGCGCGCGGGCCAGCGAGGCTTGCGCCTGGGCCGCCGCGCCTGCGGCCTGTTGGGCGGCCGCGGTGGCAGCCTGCTGCGCGGCCACGGTCGGCGAAATCGAGCCGGTGGATGTGATGCTGCGCGCCCAGCCGGGATCGCCGGCAACCGTCAGCGCCAGCAGGCTCACGCCGCCGAGCAGCGACGCGTCAATGGCCCGGCGCCATCCGCTTGAACGAGCAGGTTTTTTTTCGCGGCAGATCACGGCGCAAACGGCTCCTCATGGTCGGCCCCGACAAGTCAAGCGACCGGATAGCGAAAAGCGGCCCGGACGGACGCATTCCCGCGCAGCATTTACGGTTTGTTTACTAACATCTGTATGTCAGATTTGTATCGAGCTGACATGTTGGCCGCCTTTGTTACGGCGGGGCATCATGATAGCCGCCTTGCCAACGCTCACTCCGATCGCGAACCCGCGGCCGGGCCCGGATGTGACAGCCCGGGCTGCCTCTATGTTAAAACACACAATATTAACACATGAAATTTATTCATGTTATCATACGTTATGTTATGTTATGCGATCCGGCCTCGCGAAGCGAACCGCTCGTTCGCGCGGGATTCGCGTGCTATCGCCAGCGGCCCGCCGAAGCTCTTAACGGAGGCCCGCCTTCTGGAACGGATTGACCTGCGGCTGGGGTGGGGCGAACACTGGCGGCTGAATGACGATGGTTGGGGCCGGCTGCGCTCCCGTCCGAGGCGGAAGCGAGAATCCGCTCGTAGCCTTCGGGCTATTGTCAGGCGAGGAAGGTGTGGCGCCAACCTGACCCACCGCCACGCCCGTCGGACGGTTACCCGGCGCGGCAGGCGGCGGCACGGCGGCGCCTTGGGTCGTGCCGGGCGTCGGCAAGTCCAGCACGACTCTTTCCCGTCCCTTGAGCAGCTCCACCTGGCCCAGCCGGACGACACGCAGCACCCATCCTTTGTGGTCCTCGCCGATTTTCAGCCGCAACGGGGTCTTGTCGGCGAGATTCATGAATAGCCCGATCCCGGCGCCGGTCTCCTCCAGGATGGTTCCGACCAACGCAAGCTGCGGTTTCTCGGGTTGGGCCGGCTTCGGTGGCGCAGCGACTGGCACGGGCGCCGCTCTGGCGATCACCGCGGCCGGTGGACGTCGCGACGGAGTGAATAAAGGACGCTCGCGGGTTACGGCGAAACCTGCAAGCGGCATCGCCCAGAGCGGATTGGCGCCGCGCGGCGCGTTCTCGGCGGTCGAGGTTGCGGGCGACGGCGCCAGACCAGGCGGTGGCGGTGCGCTCTGCGGCTTTTGGGCGAACAAATCCTCACCGGAATCGACGACCCGCGGCGCGGTCACAACCTGCGCCGCGGCATGGCCGACCGTGAGCAGACCGATCAGCAGGACAACAGGCGTGCGCATCTTCGTTACCCAGGCTGCCGTCTTGCGGTCGATCGATGCGACGGGCCAACGCCCGCTGCGCATCTTCAGCGAGCACAGGTGATACCGGCCATTGTTGTTGGCAATGTGACGCCGGCTGGTACGCGATGCTACTGTATTGTCGGGCGTGTCTGCGAAAAATTCGCGATCAATGCAACGCGCGTTACAAACGATACGACACGATTTGCGAGGCGGCTGATCTTCCCGCGACGACGCGAATATCCCTGATGCGTTTGATCCCATGCCGCGGCAAAAAAAGTGCACCCGGCAAATGCCGGGTGCACAGACTTGATGGATCGACGATCAGGCCGAGGCCTGAAAGCGGATCAGTAGGCGCCGACCTTGCCGGAGCAGGTGCTTGCCTGCAAACCGTTCGTCGGGTCGTTGAGCAGGGTGTAGGCCTGCTGAATCCATAGGCCCGGAACCTGATCGAAGTTGTTGCCGTTCAGGATCGGAATGGACGAGGTGCCGTAGAGGTAATCCAGGAAGTTCTTGAACCAGCCGATCGCGTTGTTGCCGTTAGAGTGGGCCTGGTAGCACTGGTACATTTCGATCCAGGTGAACCCGGAGATCGGATATGAACCGGCAACGACCGGGTTCGGGGCAACGCCCTGCAAGCTCCACGTCAGCGGGTTCGCGATGGTGGTGCTGTTGAACTGCGGAATCGCAGTCGACATCGCCAACTGGGCACCCTGGTGGGTGACCGGCTGGAACTTACCGGTGGAAGCGGTGATATCCCACTGCGACTGGATGTTCGCAGCCGGCAAGCCGCCGACCTTGATCGGCAACCAGAAGTCGGCCGAGGCATAGCCCATGGCGCCGTTGGTGCTGGCCACCAGAGCGACGAGGCTGCCGCTGCCGGAAGCGTTGGCGAAGTGACCGCCGCCCGTATTCGGAACCGCGGTGCCGCACTGGTCGGTGGGGAACTGATCGGGCCAATTGCTCTGATTGGCGCCGTGTGCAACCGGGAGCGGGCAGGCGCCCGCATGATCGGTCCACGGATACGCGTAGGACACCGTCGTCGAAACGGTCTCGCTCTGCGGGCCGACCTCGAACTGGCATTGCGTCGCCAGCGCGTTGCTGAGCAGGAAGGTGGTGCCGCTGCCGTCCTGACGATGGACGAAGGTGATGTTGCCGGAACCGAGTGTGCCACCATTGAGGGCGGTCAGGATCGCGTTGTTCCACTGCGTGATGTGGCCCGAAACGATGCCGCACACGGCGTTGCGCGACAGGTTGAGACCGCTGCTGCCGCCGGCTGGGGTGGCAGGGAGAATGTTAAGGGTGGTACCGGCGCCGTCCTTGCCGTTGAATCCGATGCCAACGGGTCCGACAAACGCGGGAATCTGGATCAGATTGCCAAACTTTGACTGGTTGCTGCTGGCGCCGCCGGCGGCCCAGTTGGCAACGTCCGTGGAGTTCACGACGTCGTCGCTGCCCGCGAACTGAATACCGTCGTACTGGGACGTCGAGGTGATGCCGATGGTGGAGTCGGTATACGGTACCGAATTCGACGGCGTACCGATGGCGGTCGGGCTATTGGCCAGCAGCACAGCCTTGCCGTTACCGGATCCGGTCGGGGCGTAGAGGATCTCGCCGCCGAAACCGCTACCGTTGAAGCCCGCGCAGGCGGTAGCCTTGGCGAGCGGGCCGGGCTTGCCGGGGCTGCCCTGGGCCTGGTTGTAGAGGCAGTCCATCAGTTGCCGATAGACGATCTGGGCGAAGGTCGAGCCAGCGCCAAACGCAAAGGACTGCGCATGCGCGGGCTCGGCAGCGACGCCTATGCAGGCGAACGCGGCCGTCCCCAAGAATAAAGCCTTCATGTTTCTCATATTCTGAACCTCCAGTTGGGATAATGTGACTCTCGTAAAGTACCGGAGTCACGCGTACGTTATTCTCGCTGTGTGAGACTTTCGTGTCCTTTTGTTAACGATGTTAATTATCATCAAAAAAGCGATAGCGGCGCCAAGGGATTTTTCCCTGTATTATCGGGCTCAATTTGATTCACATGCCTTGCGTCGATGCATTTCATACCATAATGGGTCGTGCGACTAATCGCATATTCTCGTTCCAGTATGGTGATCGTATCAAATAGCAGCGAGGCCTCGAATCCGACGGCGAGTGATAGGTTTCGCGAACTTCGCCTGTTTTGATGGTCTTGCGCGGGCCTCGAAGGATGGTCGCGAGTCCATGCATGTTGCCATCCTTCGATGGCTCGCTTCGCTCGCTCTTCCGGAGTGAGCGCAATTGCGCTCATCCTGGGATGACGCAGTGAGTCCATGGCCGCCGCCGCAGGTATAAGTCGGCCGCGATGCTCCCGTCGTTGCATTGCGGCGCCGCTTCGTCGTCTGGCGGGCATCCGCGCGAAAAAATATCTCCCGGTTCGATCGAAGGAGACGACTTCAGTTTCTTTTTTTCGATCAGTTTCTTTTTTCGAATTGGCGCCTGGGCCCGTCGGCGAACCGGCACGCGATTCGCCGGACATGCAGTAACGCCAGACCATCCCGATGGCTGTCACCGACTTGTCTTGTTGATATCACACAGCTGTTACGGTCATCTCGTTAAGAAGCGATCCGCTCAAGCCTGCCGTGTCGGTCCCACGGCATATCATGGCCGAGCCCAGCCAAGAGTCTCGCGCGTGTTGCTCTTGACGACGCGGGGCTGAGCCTGAACGAGATACCTAACAAGATAGAGGATTCCGTGATGAACGTTATGCCCGCTCTCCGCCGGTCTCGTCCGGTCGCTGCCGCGCGAACTGGCGTGGCTGCCGTCTGCCTCCTGGCCATGCTCGGCGCGGCGGGACCGACCTTCGGCCAATCGTCAGGCACCGACCCCGTTATCGCCGTCGTCAACGGAACGCAGGTCCATGAGAGCGAGCTAGAGCTTGTGGACGAAATCGTCGGCCGAAACCTGCCCACCCAGGACAAGGTCGAAAGACGCGAGACCCTGCTGAAAATGTTGATCGACACGGTCCTGCTCTCGCAGGTTGCGAAAAATCGAAACATTGTGGACGAGGCGGACATTCAGCGTCGGGTTGAATTCGCACGCGATCAAGGCCTGATGAATCACCTTTTGGTCACTGTCGGTCGGCAAGCGATGACCGAGGAGGCCATTCGCAAGGCCTACGATGAAGTGGTGGTGAAGGCCGCGAACAACGAACCCGAATTGCACCTGCGCCACCTGATTGTCATGATTCAGGAACCCAAGGACGATGCCGCGGTGAAAGCAGCCGAAGAGAAGGCCAAGGCGGCGCTGGAGAGGATCAACAAGGGCG
>Ga0073928_10001323_pt1 | contig 48414 bp, 46 predicted proteins | sample PaiPotPPA55metaG_FD_76969 | JGI IMG/M metagenome (GOLD analysis project Ga0073928, IMG submission 76969) | Iron sulfur acid spring bacterial and archeal communities from Banff, Canada, to study Microbial Dark Matter (Phase II) - Paint Pots PPA... ...
ATGATGGTGACGGCCTATGGCGACGACGAGCGGCGCCGGCGGGCAGGCGAATACGGCGCGGCCGAGTTTCTTACCAAGCCGGTCGATTTCGATTTTTTGAAAGAGCAGCTGCGGCAGTTGCCCCCCGGCGCGATGACATGAATCTGCCAATGAGGCGGTGAGACAGTGAGAAAAATACGACTTGCGGCAGCGGGCGCCGGGTTTCTTCTCACTGTCTCGCTGTCTTTTGTGTACGAAGCCTGATGAATACCGCCAAGATCCTGGCCGTCGACGACGAGGCCGATTTCGAATTGCTGATCCGGCAGCGCTTTCGCCGCCAGATCCGCGCCGAGGAATTCGCCTTCCGCTTCGCCCATCACGGCGAGGAGGCGCTCGCAGTCCTCGAAGAGGAGCCGGACATCGAGCTCTTGCTGCTCGACATCAACATGCCGGTCATGGACGGGCTGACCTTGCTCGCCGAGCTGCGCGAGCGGCAATCCCACGTGCGCGCGATCATCGTCTCGGCCTATGGCGACATGACCAATCTGCGCACCGCGATGAACCGTGGCGCCTTTGATTTCGTCACCAAGCCGGTCGACCTCAACGACCTGGAAATCACGATCAGAAAGACCCTCGAGGAGATCGCCAAATTGCGCGAACTCGACCGCTTGCGCGCGGCGGCCGAGCGCGCCCGCAACAATTTGTCCCGCTACTTTTCGCCGAACATCGTCGAGATGCTGGCCGCCCAGGACGAACCGTTGGGTGCGGTGCGCCGACAGACCGTCGCCGTATTGTTTGTCGACATCGTCGGCTTCACCCGCATGGCCGAGCGCCTGACGCCCGAAGCCGTGGTGACGATGCTCCGCCAGTTCCACGAGCGGATGACGGCGCAGATCTTCGCCTGCGGCGGGACCGTCGAGAAATATATCGGCGATGCGATTTTCGCGGTGTTTGGCTTGCCGACACCGAGCCCCGAGGATGCCGCCAACGCGCTCAAATGCGCCGACATGATGACCGCGGCGCTCGCAAGCTGGAACATCGAGCGGACGCAGCAGGGCGACCAGCCGCTCGCCATCGGCATCGGCCTCAATTACGGCCCGGCGGTGATCGGCGATGTCGGCAGCGCGCAGAGCTTCTCCTTTACGGTGATCGGCGACACGATCAACACCGCGAGCCGACTGCAAGGGCTGACCCGCGGCTTCGAAACGCCGCTGGTGGTCGGCGATGCGCTGGTCAAAGCGGTCGCCGCGATGCCCTCAAACGGCGCAGCCGAGCTGCTCGGCGCGCTGGAGGACCAAGGCGAGCAGACGCTACGCGGGCGCAGCGGCGCGGTGCGCGTTTGGATCCGCCGACCGCCGAAAGAGTTTGCATTGCCAGATCAGCCGCCGCCTCTAGAATGGCGACCGCCTGTTTCCGGCGAGGAGGGCAAAGGATGAGCGCACCGGTCATCTTGGAGATCTTCACCGACTACGTATGACCCTGGTGTTATCTCAGCACCGTGCGTGTTGAAAAACTGAAGCGGGCATTCGAAGTCGAGACGGTATTGGTGCATTTTCCGCTGCACCCGGAGACCCCGACCGAGGGGCGCTCGATGGCGGAGCTTTACGCCGGGCGCAATGTCGACCCCGAGGCGATGTATCTGCGCATGAAGGGGTTGATGGATGCCGAGGGGCTTCCCTACGGGCGGCGCACCCACACCTACAACAGCCGGTTGGCGCAAGAGCTCGGCAAATGGGCCGATACGCAGCTCGGCGGCGACGCCATCCACGATCGGCTCTACAAGGCCTATTTCGTCGAGGCGAAGAACATCGGCGATATCGATCTGTTGGTCGAGATCGCAGGATTGGTGGGCCTCCCGGCGGATGAGGCGCGCGCGGTTCTCGAGGAGCGCCGCTTCAAGGACGCGGTCGACGCGGATTGGGCAAAATCGCATCAATACGGCGTGACCGGGGTCCCGACCTTTGTCGCCGCGCGCTATGGCGTCGTCGGCGCACAGCCCTATGAGGTCCTGGAGCAGCTGGTTGAGAAGGCCGGAGCACCGCGCCGCGCATGACCGCCCGCCAGTCCCACTGGCCTCGGATTACGGTTTTGGCGGTACGGGCTCGGGGTCCGGTGCGCGCGCTCCGGCCGAATGCCCGGCCCCATCCGGCACCGGGGCGGAGAGTTCCGGCGTAATCTCGGCGGGCTGCGTCGATTCCAGCGTACCCTCGGCAGCCGGCGCCGGTTCCGGTGCTGCGGTTTCGGCTGACGCTGACAGTGCTGGCGCCGGTTCGGTCGCGGCGGGCCCAGATCCAACCGGCGGCTGGTCGAAATAATCGGGCAGCAATGGCGGCTTGACGCCTTCGGCGAGCTCGCCGGTCGGGTCGACGGTGCTGCGGATCTCCTTCTCGATATCGAACTCAGCCGCCTTCTTTAGGTCGTCGCGCACTTCCTCGAGTTCGGCCTCGCGGATCATCTGGTCGATGCTGCTTTGGAACTCGCGCGACAGCGTGCGCGCCTTGCGCACCCAGATGCCGGCGATGCGCAAGGCGCGCGGCAGATCCTTCGGGCCGATCACGACAAGCGCAACGACCCCGATCAGCATCAATTCCGGCCAGCCGATATCAAACAACATCGCAAGATGGGCTTAGAGTGACGGATAGCTTCGCGGAGCATGTTCCGGAAATGTGGATACCATTTTCCCAAAAAGAACATGCTCCAAACCAACAAACCGGGAGCGAAATCTGATTTCATGAAATCGGATTTCGCTCTGAACGCGATGATCTCAGAAAGGCAAGGCAGCGGCAATCGCGGGCGCCCGCCTCCGGCTCAATCCTCGGTTTCGCTCGGGTCGGCTTCCTCCGCAACCGGCTCCGTCACCTCGCCGAGCACCGCCGGCCCGATGTCGAGCAGGCCGGCGGCACGCAGCTCGTCGATCCCGGGCAGTTCATCGCGGCCGTCGAGCCCGAAATGGGCGAGGAAGCCTGCGGTCGTCACCCAATTGAGCGGACGGCCCGGGCTGTCGCGCCGGCCGAGCGGCCGCACCCAGCCTGCTTCCATCAGCCGGTCGAGGGTGCCGCGCGCCAGCGCGACCCCGCGGATCGCCTCGATCTCGACGCGGGTGACCGGCTGATGATAGGCAACGATCGCCAGCGTCTCCACCGCGGCGCGCGACAGCTTGCGCGTCACGGTCCGCTCGGTCTTCAGCTGCGAGGCCAAGTCCGGCGCGGTCCGGAAGGTCCAGCCGCCGGCGAGGCGAACCAGGTTCACCCCGCGCTCGGCGTAGCGTTCGGCAAGTTCGCGCAACAGCGCGGCCACGTCAGCCAAGTCCCCGAGCCGCCGCGCCAACTCGTCCTCGGCGAGCGGCTCGGGCGCGGCAAACAGCAGCGCCTCGAGCAACCGCAACTGATGCCGGTGCTCGCTCATCCGGCATCGCCCTGGCGCAGTATCGGGCTGCGCAGATAGATCGGCCCGAAGGCGCGGTCCTGGCGCAGCTCGACCCGACCGGTGCGGGTCAGCTCCAACGTCGCGGCAAAAGTCGAGGCGAGCGCCGAGCGGCGGAACACCGCGCCGCGCAACTCCGGTGGCAGAAAGGCCGCCAATTCGCGCCATTCCGGAACATGCCCGACAAACTGGGCGAGGTGGCGCAGCGCATCGTCGAGCGAGTGCAGCGCCGGCGGCTCGATCGTCAGCACCCGGGCATGCTGGCGCCGGTGGCCCTGGCCATAGGCCGTCAACAGCTCGTAGAGGCTGAGCTCGTAGACCGGTTGGTCGACCTTGGGGAGCCCCTCCGGCATGCCGCGCAGGAATACATCGCGGCCGAGCTGCGGACGCGCCATCAACGCGGCGCCGGCACGCTGCATCGCAGCGAGCAGGTTCAGGCGATGGCGCAACGCCGCTTCGAGCTCAGCGCCGCTCGGGCCGTCATCCTCGGCCGGAGGCTCCGGCAACAGCAGGCGGGATTTGAGGTAGGCCAGCCACGCCGCCATAACGAGGTATTCGGCCGCGATCTCGAGGCGCAGCCGCCGTTGCGCGGCGATGAATGCAAGGTACTGGTCGGCGAGCGCCAGGATAGACAGCTTCGCGAGATCGACCTTCTGCTCGCGCGCCAGGGCCAGCAGCAGATCGATCGGTCCTTCGTAGCCGTCGAGATCGAGGACCAGCGCCGGTTCCTCGCCCGGCCCGGCGCGAGAACGATCCGCCGCGCTCAACCGCCCTGCCCCGTCACCTGCAGGACGAACCGGATCAGCGCATCGGCCGGGACCCCGATCACCCAGCCGAGCAGGTTGAAGCCGAGCCCGCTGCGCGCACCGGCATAGGAGACGATAAACAGCAACATCAAAATCAGCATCCCGTAGGGCTCAACCCGAGCAAGCGGACGCGCCAAAAACCCCGGCAGGATGCCGACCGCAACCCGGCCCCCGTCCAGCGGCGGGAACGGGAGCATGTTGAAGACGCACAAAACCGCGTTGAGTTGTATCGAATGGACCAGATTTGTCGCCGCCCACTGCGCCGCGCCCGGCGGCATCCAGTCGACCCCGTAAAACAACAGCGATGAGAGAATCGCCAGCACGATGTTCATGCCCGGCCCGGCCAGCGCCACCCAGACCATGTCACGCCGCGGATGATGCAACCGACCGAAATTGACCGGCACCGGCTTGGCGTAACCGAAAAGGAAACCAGAACTGATAAAGAGCAGTGCGGGCAACAGCACGGTTCCGAACGGATCGACGTGGCTCAGCGGGTTCAAGGTCATGCGCCCGGCCCGCAATGCCGTGTCGTCGCCAAAGCGATAGGCGACGAAACCATGCGCCGCCTCGTGGAATGTCACGGCAAAGATCACCGGCAGGACCCAGGTGGTCGCCTGCTGCAGCACACCGGCCCACTGCGCGGTCGCATTCATGTGCGCGGCCGAATTTGGTCAGGCGCCGAGGCCGCCGTCCCTGCCATCAGCTCGTCAAAGCGCCGCTCCGCCGCGCGGCGGTCGAAATCCTCCCGCCCGTGCCGCCGCATCGCTTCGCCGCGCGTGATCCGCTGCCGGGTCGTCTGCGAGATCGGCGGAGCAGCATCGACGATCTCCGCCATTTCGGCCACCACCCCGCTGCAATGCAAAACCAAATCAACACCAGCACCGAGCGCCTGTCGGGTGCGTGCGCCGAGCGTGCCGTCGAGCGCCCCCATCGCAATGTCGTCGGACACCAAGACGCCGCCAAACCCGATCTCGCCACGAATTACGGTGTCGATCATCGGACGCGAAAAGGTCGCCGGCGCCGCATCGTCGATCGCTGCAAAGACGATATGCGCGGTCATCGCCCACGGCATCGTCGACAGCGCGCGGAACGGCGCCCAGTCGCTGCGCGAAAGGACGGTGCGATCGGCTTCGACCCGCGGGCAGGCGTGGTGGCTGTCGACTCGCGCGCGCCCATGCCCGGGGATGTGCTTGATCACCGGCAGCACGCCGGCGGCCAAGAGACCCTCGCAGAAGGCGCGGCCTAGACGCGCAACCCGCGCCGGGTCGTCGCCAAAGGCGCGGTCGCCGATCACCGGGTCGGCCTCGCGCACCGGCAGGTCGAGCACCGGGGCGCAATCCACGGTGATGCCAACCTCGGCCAGGTCGTCGGCGATCAGCCGGGCGCCGAGCCGCGCCGCTGCCTCGGCGAGCGGTTCCGGCAACGCTGCGATCTGTCCCGCTGCCGGGTAGCGGCGCCATTCCGGCGGCCGCAATCGGGCAACCCGGCCGCCCTCCTGATCGACCAGCACCGGCGTATCGGCCCGCCCCACACAGGCGCGTAATTCGCCAACCAGCGCCTGCAGCTGGTCGCGGGTCCGGCAATTGCGTCGAAACAGAACAAAGCCGAGCGGGTCCGCTGCCGCGAAAAAACGGCGCTCTTCCGGGGTCAGTTGCTCGCCGGCGCAACCCAGGACAACCGCACGCGGCAGCGGGTCGTCCGGTCCGCTCGGCTCATCGGGCAAGGACGCACCCGAGTTGGCGCTGCTTCAGCTCGCTGCACAGTTTTTCAGCCGTAGCCATATTGCCGAATGAGCCGGCCAGCACGCGATAATAGATCCCCTTGTCTCCGAGATCGGTGCGAACCGCCACGGCGGTAAGCTTGCCCAGCAGATCGGGGTTCTCGCGCTTCAGCCGGGCCCATTCCTCGCGCGCGGCCTCCGGGCTGCGCAACGAGCCGAGCTGAACCTGAACGGGCGATATCTTGGTGGCTGGCGCCGATGTCCCCGGCGCCAGCGCGGCCTGTTTGGATGGCGCCGCCGCTTTCGCTGCCGGCTGAGGCGCGACATCAGCCTTCGCGGCCGCAGCGGGTGCCTGCGACCCCGGGGGGGTCGCAGTCGCCGAGCGCGGCAGCGGTTGCTCCGGGCCCGGCAGCAGCTTTTCAACCGGCGCGCCACCCGGCTTCTCGTTGTAGAGCGAGGAGTTCTGATCGGGGATGGTCATCCCCCCCGGCTGGTCAGGCTTGACCTTGGTCGGGCGCTCATCGGCGCGGATCAGCGGCCCTGCCTGGCCTTGCGCGGTCGCCGCCGGATGACGGGTGCCCTGGACATAGGCGAACCACAACCCGCCGGCAAACAACGCCATCGCTAGCACGGTCAGCAGCATCATCGGCAGCCGATGGTCCGGGCGGGGAAACTCGTCGGCGCGTTCCTCGCCGACCAGTTCCAGGCCTTCGTCGCGATCATGAAACTCGCTGAACGTCTGCCGCATTGGTCACATCTCCTCCGCCGGTTTGACCCCGAAGACGGCCAGCCCCGAGGCGATCACGAGCGCTACCGCGCGCACCAGCGCAAGGCGAGCGCAGGTCAAATCCGGGTCCGCCGCGACCAGAAAGCGCAGCGTCGCCTCGTCTTTGCCCGTGGTCCACAAGAGGTGGAATTGCGCCGCCACATCCTGCAGGAAAAAGGCGATGCGGTGCGGCTCATGGGCTTCGGCGGCGCTTTCGACGATGCGCGGCCAGCTCGCCAACAGCCGGATCAGCCCCAGCTCCCGCGAGTCGGCGAGCCGGTCGAGCGGTGCGCCCGCCAACGCCGCGTCGCCGAGGCGCGCGGGCGGCAATTGCGCCGCCGCATGGCGCATCACCGAAGCGGCGCGGGCATGCGCGTATTGCACATAGAAGACCGGGTTGTCCTTCGACTGCTCGGTGACTTTGGCGAAATCGAAGTCGAGCGCCTGATCGTTTCGCCGCGTCAGCATGATGAAGCGAAAGACGTCCTTGCCGACATCGTCGACCACCTCGCGCAACGTGACAAAGGTGCCGGCGCGCTTCGACATCCGCACCGGCTCGCCCCCGTCGAACAGATTGACGAACTGGTAGATCTTGATGTCGAGGTTCGCCCGGTCCTCGCTTATCGCGCGCACCGCGGCTTGCATGCGCTTGACGTAGCCGCCGTGGTCGGCACCCCAAAGATCGATCAGGGTGGCAAACCCGCGGCGGTATTTGTCGCGGTGGTATGCGATATCAGTCGCGAAATAGGTCAACGAGCCGTCCGATTTCCTGACCGGACGATCGACATCATCGCCGAATTGGGTCGCGCGGAACAATGGCAGCGGACGCGGTTCCCAATCGTCGGGCGGCGGCTTGCCCTTGGGGGGATCGAGCACGCCGACGTAGATCAGCCCGCGCTCTTGCAGCGCGGCGAGGCATTCATCGACCGCCCCACTCTCGAACAGGGCGCGCTCGGAGGTGAACGTGTCGAACGCGATTCCGAGCGCAGCAAAATCGTCGCGGATCAGCCGCATCATCTCGGCGACGGCGAAGTCGCGCACCGGAGCCAGCCACTCCGCCTCGGGCCGGCCGAGCCAGCGCTCGGCATCCCGCTCGGCGAGTGCGCGGCCGGTGGCGGCCAGATATTCGCCGGGGTAAAGTCCCTCCGGGATCGCGCCGATGTCTTCGCCCAGCGCCTCGCGGTAACGCAGATAGGTAGAGCGCGCCAGAGCGTCGACCTGCGCTCCGGCGTCGTTGATGTAATACTCCCGATGCACCGCGTAGCCGGCCTTGGCGAGGAGGGCGGCCAAAGCGTCGCCGACCACCGCGCCCCTGCCGTGGCCGACATGCAGCGGGCCGGTCGGATTGGTCGAAACGAATTCGACATTGATTGATGCACCGCCGCCGATCGTCGCGTCGCCATAGGCGATCCCGGCCTGGAGGATCGCGCGCAGCTGCGCGTGCCAAACCTGCGGATCGAGCCGGATGTTGAGAAAGCCCGGCCGCGCCGCCGCGACGGTAAAGCCCTGGCCGCGGTAATCGCCGCTCGTCAGCTCATGGCGGCCAAGCGCCGCGCCGATCCGCTCGGCGAGCGCCATCGGGTTCGCGTTGGCGGCGCCAGCCAGCACCATCGCCGCGTTGGTGGCGAGATCGCCATGCGCCCGGTCGCGCGGCAGCTCGACCGCAACGCGGGCGAAATCGAGCCCCGGCGGCAGCGCGCCCTCGGCCGCCAAATCGGCGAGCGCGGCAAGAACCAGCCGGCGAACGTCGGCGAAAATATCGCTCATCGGATGTTCGTCATACAGCAGCGTAGGTATCGAACAACCGGCGATGCTCGTCGAGTGCGAATCGGTCGGTCATGCCGGCGAGGTAATCGGCGACGATCCGCGCGGTTTCGGGCGTGCTGTCGCCGATCAGCGCGCGCCACTCGCCGGGCAGGCATTCGGGCTCGGCGAGGAACAGCTGGAACAGCTCGCGCACCACTCGACGGGCTTTTGAACTCATACGGTTAACCCGATAGTGCCGGTACATCCGCTCATGGAGGAAACGCTTGAGCGCCCGGTCGTGGTTGCGCATCTCCGGCGAAAAGGCCGCGATCGGCGCGCCGAGCCGGCGCACCTCCTCGACCGTCTTGACACCACTCTCGGCAAGCCTCCTGCCGGTCTCGGCGACAAGGTCGCGCACCATGCGATCGATCAACCGGCGAATCGCCTCATGGATCAGCCGAGACTCCTCAAGCCCGGGATATCGTGCGCCGACCTCGGCGAACACCGGGCCGACAAGCGGCACCTCGGCGAGATCGGCGACGGCGAAGAGACCAGCGCGCAGCCCGTCGTCGATGTCGTGATTGTTGTAGGCGATGTCGTCGGCGAGCGCGGCGATCTGCGCCTCGGGCCCGGCAAAGCTGTCGAGCTCCAGCTGGTGATGCCGGTCGTATTCGGCGATCGAGGGAGGCACCGGCTGCTCGATGCCGAGTCCTTGGAGCGGGCCGTTGTGCTTGACCGTGCCCTCCAGTGTTTCCCAGCACAGATTGAGCCCGTCGAACTCGGCATAGCCGTGCTCGAGGCGGGTCAGGATGCGCAGGGTCTGGTCGTTGTGCGAGAAGCCGCCAAAGGGCGCCATCTCGGCATTGAGCGCGTCTTCCCCGGCATGGCCGAACGGGGTGTGTCCGAGATCGTGCGCGAGGCCCACCGCCTCGGCGAGGTCCTCGTCGAGGCCCAGCGCGCGGGCGATGGTTCGCGCGATCTGCGCGACTTCGAGGCTGTGGGTCAGCCGCGTGCGGAAATGATCGCCCTCATGCGTGACAAAGACCTGCGTCTTGTGCATCAGCCGGCGGAACGCGGTCGAATGGATGATGCGGTCGCGGTCGCGCTGAAACGGCGAACGCATCTCCTGCTCCGGCTCGGGATGGAGCCGGCCGCGGCTCTTTTGCGGAAGTGACGCGTAGGGCGCGCGAGTGACCGCCCAAACCATGCCCGACCCTACGCCCGGCGGGCGCGGGCGTCCACCGCTTGTCTGCCGCCGCGTCGCGACCCTGGACCGCTCGAAAAGACGGAAAACCGCTTCCTAGAAAAAGACAAAGGAGCGGACGACGACATTCTTGCGGCAGCGGGCGTTGGCGGGCGCGGTCGGGTCGACGCAGGCGGTGTGGAACGACCAGCGCGAGACCGAGCCGTCGGTCACCGAGTCGTAGCATTTGAGCATCGAGACCTCGGTCGGCTTCTGCTGGGGAAACCAGTACCACTCGTGGTCGGGACGATAGGTGAAGCGGGTGGTCTCGCCGACCCGGTCGTCGTAGATCCGGTAATTGGTGATGTACGGCTGGTCGGCGAAGGAGGGCCAGGCGCAGAGCACAAAGGGAAACTGCTCGACGGTCTCGATCGGCTTGGCGAGGTTGATCGACACGAACCGCCGCGACATCTTCCGGTCGGCCTCTTCCTCCGTGTAGTGCTGCGTGCGCCCGAAATTCCGCAGGTTTTTGGTGAGCAGCTCGCGGCAGCGCACGCGGCCGCTGTTGTCGTTCAGGTCATTGTGCACGAGGTTGGCGTAATTGGCGTTCACACCCGGGTTGTTGCCGTCCTGGTCTTCGGTGCGGTCGCCCGTATAATCCTTGTCGAAGACGTCGTGGTTGTAGACCAGCGCGTCGGTCGCATCCGGGAAGAAATCGAGCAGCAGCTTCTCGATCTCGGGATAGTACACGCGCTCCACCTCGGCCGCATCGTAGATGTTCGTGCACTTGGACTCGAGATGCGCCAGCGACACGCCGAGCCGGTCCATGCATTCGGGGCTGTTGGGCGAGAGGCCCGGATAGTACTCGCCGATGCGCCGCGCATCGCGCAGCACCTGCGGGAAATAGAGGTTCCGCCGCCGATTGCCCTGCTCGTACGTGCGCAGGACCGCCGCGATGTTGGCCCGCTCCGGGTCGCGCCAGATGGCGTTGGACGGCACCACCGAGTAGCTCGACCGCTCGTAGACCGTATAGGGCAGGGGCAGCGCCACGCCGCCCGGCGGGGCTTTGATGCTGTTCGACTGGCGGATGTAATTCATGCATTCGTCATAGTCGCGGAACCCAAGGCCCCACTTGGTTTCGATCGGGCCCGGTGGCGCCTTGTCGATCATGTCGACAACGCGCCGCCCTTCGCCCTCGGCGATCTCCACGAGCGCATCCTGGATCGCCACGGCCGTGCCCGCATCGCCGGCGCGGTCGAACGACATGTAGGACAGGCCACCGTGCGCCGCGATGGGCGGCGGCTGCCCTTCCGTGCGCTGGAGCGGCGGCACATAGGGCGACGACGCTCTCTGAGCGTCCGCGACCTTGTTGTCGGCGACATCGAGCGGGCTCATGGCACACCTCCGGTTATTTCGGCCGCACCGTGGCACACAAAGCCTGGGTTTTCCAGACCATGATTCTCCGGTCATGCGAAATTGCGGTGCGCCTGCCGCGCAAACGCGAGTCTCGTTCCAACTGAAAATGTCACCCCAGCCGAGCGGCAGTGAATCGGTTGGTGCAGATTCAGCAAAAATGCCTCATCTCCAGGATTTCCGCGGGTTTTCGTGGCTCTGCTCGGGCCACCGGCAACAACGCGCGACCGGTTCGGTCACCCGCTCACAGGAGCGCCGCCGGCGCTCGCGGCACGGTCTGCCAGAATTCGGGGTCGTGGCCGAAAAAGATGCGTGCGCCCGCGGCTTCGAGTGCGGCGAGGCGGTCGAGCGATTGGTGCATCGCTTCGCGGTCATAGACGAAGCGCGGCAGGCGGCGCTCGCGCAACGTGCGGCAGAAGTAACAGGCATCGGCGGCCAGCACGACCTCGCCACCGGCGAGCCGCAGCTTGAGGGATTGGTGCCCCGGCGTGTGGCCGTGCGTCGGCAGGCAGACGACCGAGCCGTCGCCAAACACATCGTGCTCGCCCTCGACCAGGCGCAATTTGTGGCCGAGGTCGAAATCGCGCGCGTCGAAGCCGCTCTTCGCCGCCCGGTCGGGGTCCATTCCGGCATCCCATTCGCGGCGCTGCACGATCATCGTCGCGTTCCGGATCTGGGCGTTGCCGCCGCAATGGTCGAAATGAAAATGCGAATTGATGATCAGGTCGATCTTTGCCGGGTCGCGGCCGAGCGCGGTAAGGCGGGCGGCGATCTCCTCGCCGGGGTGGAAATCGAACGCGAAGAGGCCGGCCAGGCGGGAGCCGACCCGGGCCGCCGGGTCAAGTTGGCAGTCCTTGTGCATGCCGCTGTCGAACAACGCCGTCCCTTTCGGGTGCTCGATCAGATAGGCCGGGATCGGCAGCCTGATCCGGCCCTCGCCGCCCTCCATCAGGCGGCCGAAATCGCCCTCCAGCCAGCCGCAGGTCAGGGCAAAAACCTTGAGGCTCACCCGTTGGCCTCCTCGAACAGGCGCCGATGCAGCTCGAAATCGTATGCCCGCTCGAGCAGCGTCTCAGGGTCCCATTCGGTGCGCTCGATGCCGTAGAAATCGCCGCCATAGACGTGGAGCGCCCCGGTAAGGCGGCCGAGCGGGTTGGTCACGGAGTGGATCACGTCGCGCCCCAGCGGCTCGGCGCAGCGCTCACCCAGCGACTTCGCGCCGGCGGCCTCGATCAGGCCCTCCTCTTCGCCCGGCAGTCGACGCCAGAAAATGTTGTCTTCGCGGCCGGTATAGACGCCGATCACCGCCCACATCCGATGGTCGTGCGGCATGATCGTCATGCGCTTGCCCCAGACGACATTGAGGATCGTCAGCTCCCTCGACTTGTAGAGGGGGTTGACCCCAGCCTTTTCCGGCTCGCCGAGCGCCGCCAGGATCGCGGCGGGATCCGAGTTGGCGCGGGCCAGCACCTCGCGGGCCGCCCGGTGGGTCCGATCCTCGCGCACCGCGGCGCGACAATCTTCGATGAACCGGTCGAGATCGAACATCGCCGTCCTCCTATGTGGCCGCCGCGCCGGCCAGCCTGGCTGGGTCGGAGTGGTGGCCCGGCTGATTCTCAAGCTCGCCTGACCGGACTATAGACCGGGGTGGCGGCGCCGTACCAGCCGATGACGGCCTGTGCCCAATAAAGCCCGGGCTGAGAACCGAAATGTTGTTAACGAATGCGCGGATCGACGAGGCGCCGGGCAAAATCTGCGCGGCGTTTGATCGGGCGTCGGTGACGATGAAGTGGTTGGTCGACGATCAATTATCGCGCAAGGCCGGCGTGCCTGCCGCCCGATTCGGGCCTAGCTCCCTTGCTGTGCGACGGCGCCGACGCTGCGGAGAGCATCGGCGCCGCCAACGAGCGGCGGAAATCGCGCTATGCGGGACGCTTATTCCGGCCGGCTATGATGCGAGCATCTGCTGATAATTGGCCAACTTGGCCTGCCGCGCGGCTTCGCGCGCCGCGTCGTGGTCGCGCAAGGCGGCGCGGTCGGCCTCGGTGACGCTCGCGCGCGTCGGCACGACGCAGACTGTCGGACAGCGGGTGACGCTCCGCTTGCGCAGAAACTCGGCGACGGCCCTGTCGTACTCGGTCTCGGAAATCATCGGGGGTCTCCTATTGGCTGAGCGCTGGGCCTCGTCATAACGCCGATGTGGTTAACAACGGGTTATGGTAAACAGGGTCGGCCATCGATGCCGGATGGCTCGGCCGCCGACCCGCTTTTACCGATTGTTCTTCGTAATTATTTTATTTAAGGAGAGCGGGTAGCGCGGAGCGCGAGGGAGCTGGTCTTTGGTCAATCCCGATATGACGGTTCGGTTCTGGGGTGTGCGCGGTAGCATCGCCTGCCCCGGGCCTGGAACCATGCGCTACGGCGGCAATACCGCCTGCATCGAGATTCGCTGCGGCGGGCGGCTATTCGTCTTCGACAGCGGCTCGGGCATACGCCTACTGGGCGACGCGCTGATGAAAGGGGCCCACCCGCGCGAATTTGATCTGTTCTACACCCACACCCACCTCGACCATTGTCACGGCCTGCCATTTTTCGCGCCCTGTTATGATAAGCGCAACCGCATCCGGATCTGGGCCGGGCATCTGAAGCCTGACGCGGGGATCGAAGCGGTGCTCGGCAAGATGATGTCGGCGCCATTGTTTCCGATCCCGATCGACATCTTCGCCGCCAAGCTTGAGTTTCACGACTTCTCTGCCGGCGACGCGTTGACGCCGCACCAGGGCATAACGCTGCGCACCGGAGCGCTCAATCATCCCAACCGCGCGACCGGGTATCGGCTGGAGTACAACGGCAAGGTTGTTGCCTACATCACCGATACCGAGCACCAAATCGGACGGCTTGATCGCAACGTCCTGATGCTCGTCGAACATGCCGATGTCATGATCTACGACTGCACCTATACCGATGAGGAATACCCCGCGCACAAGAACTGGGGGCACTCGACCTGGCAGGAGGGCGTGCGCCTGGCGAATGCCGCCCATGTCAAGACGCTGGTCCTGTTCCACCACGATCCCGACCATGACGACATCTTCATGGATCGGGTCGCCGCCGAGGCCGCCAAGGCTCGCCCCGGGACGATCGTCGCGCAGGAGGGCCTGATCCTGCAGGCCTGACCCGACCGCCCTCATTTGGTTCAGTGATACGGGTCGGCCGCGTCGCGCAGTCCGTCGCCGAGAAAATTGAAGGCGAGCACGGTCAGGATCACCGGAATAACCGGCAGCAGCAGCCATGGGTACAACGCGACGACGCTGATGTTCTGAGCCTCGTTCAGCAGCACCCCCCAGCTGGTGATCGGCGGGCGCAGCCCGAGCCCCAGGAAAGACAGCGCAGTCTCGCCGAGGATCATGCTGGGGATGATCAGCGTTGCCGAGGCGATCAAGTGGCTCATAAAGCTCGGCAGCAGATGCCGCCCGATGATCCGCGCCGGGCTTGCCCCCATCAGCACCGCGGCGGTGCAGAAATCCTCCTCCCTCAACGACAGGAGCTTTGAGCGGACGGCGCGGGCAAGGTGGGTCCACTCGATCAGCCCGAGGATCACAGTGATGCCGAAATAGACCAGCAGCGGGCTCCAGGTCACCGGGAGCACCGCCGACAGCGCCATCCATAGTGGCAGATGCGGGAAGGATTGGACGACTTCGATGCCGCGCTGGATCAACATGTCGGTCCAGCCGCCGTAATACCCCGCGATGCCGCCGATGACGATACCGAGGGTGAAGCTGATGGTCACCCCGATCAGGCCGACGGTTAGCGAGATTCGCGCACCATAAATGATGCGCGACAGCATATCGCGGCCGAGCCGGTCGGTGCCGAACAAAAACAGCTGGCCGTCCTGCGCCGGGCAGACCAGGTGGAAATTGTCCGGGATGAGGCCCCAGTGATGGTACCTGTCGCCACGGCAAAAGAACCGGACGGGCTGGTGCTTGGCCGGGTCCGGCGTGTAGACCCGCCGGAGATTGGTCATGTCGAGATGGTAGCTGTACCCGTTGACGAAAGGCCAGGTAGGGCGGCCGTTATCGAACAGGTGCAGGCGCTGTGGCGGCGCGTAGATAAAGTCGGTATGGCGGCTGTCGAGCGCATAGGGCGCGAGCACCTCGCTGAACAGGATGATCACGTAAAAGGCGATCAGCAGCGTTCCTGACACGACGGCGACCCGGTGCCGCCGCAGGCGCCACCACATCAACAGTATCGGCGGGGCGCGGTAGAAGCGCTCCTGTGCCGGCGTCATGCTGTCGACCGCATAGGGATCAAACGGCGCCGGCGATACGTAATGCGCCATGGGCCCAATCGAGTCTGAACCCGCGTTGCGCGCCTTCTCTGGTGGCGCCGGACCTGCGGTGAGACCGATTTCGCTCACTCCGAGCGCCCCGCCTGCAGACGAATCCGCGGATCAAGCACCGCCAGCGCCAAATCGGACACGAAGACCCCGATCACCGTCAGGAACGCCATGAACATCAGGAACGAGCCCGCGAGAAACATGTCCTGGCTGCGCAACGCGTCGAGCAGCATCGGGCCGGTGGTGGGCAATGACATCACAATCGAGACGACCGCCGCCCCCGATATAACATGCGGCAGCAGCGAGCCGATATCCGAGATGAAGGGATTGAGTGCCATGCGCAGCGGGTATTTGAACAGGATTTTCAAGGGGTGCAGGCCCTTGGCGCGCGCCGTGACGACGTATTGCTTCTGAAGTTCGTCCAGCAGATTGGCGCGCAGCCGCCGGATCATGCCGGCGGTCCCCGCGGTCCCGATCACGATGACCGGGATCCAGAGATGAGCGAAGACAGAGAGGACCTTCGACCAAGACCACGGCTTATCAAGGTACACCGGGTCCATCAGGCCGCCCACCGAGATTCCGAGATAGACATGGGCGAGGTAAATGAGCACCAGCGCAAACAGAAAACTAGGCGTGGCGAGCCCTAAAAATCCCAAGAATGTCAACAGGTAATCCGTCATGCTGTATTGGTGGGTTGCGGAGTAGACCCCGATCGGGAAGGCGACGAGATAGGTAAAAACGATCGTCGTGAAGGAGACCACGAAAGTCAGCATGAGGCGGTCGCCGATGACCTTGTTGACCGGCAGGTCGTAGAGGAAGGAAAACCCCATGTCACCGTGCAGCAGCCCACCGACCCAGAATAGGTACTGCATCCATAACGGCCGGTCGAAGCCGTATTGCGCCTTGAGGAAGGCGATCTTGGCAAGGTTGGCGCCCTCGTGCTGGCTCTGCAGTTCGGCGATATAGGTCGAGAAATAGTCCCCCGGCGGCAGATTAATGATGATGAAAATCAAGATGCTGATAGCGATCAATGTCGGGATCATGATGAGGATCCGATTGACGAGATAGCCGAGCATCGAAAACCGCTCTCCCTATCCCGGCCGGCGCCGTGCCGGCCCGGAACTGCCGCAATGCATTATCGGAAAAATGTGGGGTATGAGGCGATAGCAAATTTAGGGTGGGTGCATCAGCGCGCTTGGCCGGTCAGCGCGGCCGAGGCCGCCGGCGGGGCGGCGTGATCAAACCAAAATCCGTCGGGCTTGTAGACACCGAAATGGGCCCCGGGATCCCAGTTGTACATTCCATCGGCCGGCACATTGCGCAGCCGCGCATTGACGACGACCGGCTGCTGAACGCCCGCGACAAGCCCGATCGAATAGACCTCGTCGGCCCAGCGCCGCAGCATCTCGTGCCAAATCTCCGCATGCTTGTCGCTGTTCGCCCCGGCAAGCCAGGAATCGTACAAATCTTTCAGCTGGACCGCACCGGGCAGGTCCGGGGGCTCCCCGGCAGTTCTGTTTGTTTCCGCGTATTGCCCCCATTTGGGCCATTCGAGCTCCTGTTGGCTGATCGGAGCCAATTCCCAGGGCGACATGTCCGCGGTAGCGAGGCCGTTTTCCATGCCTTTGTCGAGCGACATCAGCGCCTGACCGGAAAACACCCGACGCCGAAACAAGGTGAGCTGAGCCGGTTTGGCAAACAGCCTAATGCCGATCTGTCGCCACGAATCGCGAATCAGCTCGAGGACATCGGATTTCTCTCCCGATTCCCCCGAATCCTCGACGACAATGTCGAGCGGGCGCCCGTCCGGCAGGCGGCGCATGCCGCCGCTGGCGCGATCGAGGCCGATCATGTCGAGCTGTCGATTGGCTTCGTTGACGTCGAAGGATGCCCAGGCGGACCGATATTCGGGGCGATAGAGCGGACTTTCCGGCAACACCGTGTTCTGCCCTTCGGTCGCCAGCCCAAAATAGATCACCTGATTGATTTCGTGGCGATTGATGGCGAGCGACAGGGCACGGCGGAAACGTGTGTCGCGAATAAGCTGGCGCCATACTTCGTCGTCGACGTTGAGATTGGGATAAAGCGCGAGCTGGCTGCCGGGGCCGGTTCGCCACAAAAGCACTTTGTAGCCATTGGCCGCTTCGCCAGCCTTCAAGAAGGTGTAATCGTCAAAGCGCAGATAGCGCGCTTGAAGATCGCTCTCGCCAGCCCCGGTTTTGGCCGCAATGATCTGGCTGCTGGCGATGTTGAAGACGACCCGATCGATATACGGCAGCTGGTGACCGGCCCCGTCGACGCGATAATAATAGGGATTTCTCTCAAAGACGATACGATCAGCAGGTAGGCTGGTTTTTAATATCCATGGCTCAAGCGATGGCAGGTCTGGGTTGTCGTTGCGGTACATCGAGTCCAATTTGCTGTGCAACGCTGCCCAATTCCGGACACCTATCTTCTTAACTAGAGCATTGAGTGTCTCTTTATTGGCGTATTTGGTGTGGAACTGCTTCAGGTAATGTGCCGGACGATAAATGAACATCGGGTCTGGCCCGGCCAGGGCCGGCAGAAATAAGGGGTTGGGTATTGGCCAGCTGTAGCGGACCGTGCGCTCGTCCAGCACCTGGAATTGCGGCGGCTGGCGATTGGGCAGCAGCGCCTCCGGCAACCCGGCGGACGACAGTTGCTGATTTTCCGCGACATCCTCGAACCAGTACCGGAAATCCTCCGCCGTGAACGGTTGGCCGTCGGACCATTTATGCCCGGCCCGCAAGTGCAGCGTGAAAATTCGCTCGCCCTCGACATCGACCCGCTCGAGCATGTCGGGGACAATCGCCAACGCCGGCGTGTACGCCACCAGGCGGGCATAGCCGTACACAACCATCATCCGCGTATCCTTGGGACTTGCCATCAGCATGCGCAGCTCGCCGCCGGGACGGCCGATCGTCTCCAGTTCGGCGAGGGCGGGCTCGCTCGGCACCCGGCTGGCGACCGGCGGCAACGCGCCGCTCGCCACCTCGGGTTGCAATGAGGGCGTCTCCTGCAGCACGGCCCGCGCGCTACCGCATGAAGCGGTCAGCAGGAAGGCGGCCAGACCGAGCGCAAAGAGCGTCGAGACGACAAAAGACGCGCAGCGGCGCGCACGCTCGATCCCGGTGCGAATTCCAGCCAACTCGCCCATCAAGATCCTCCGGCGAGGCTGGCCTCGCGCGCACGCACCGCGTCGGGCATTGCACTGGCTTCCACGCAATGACCTGGCGCAACATCGATTAGCTGGACGGGTCGTCCTGGCACGCGCCGGAAGGGCTCCGGCCAGGCCATGGGATCGGAGGCCCGCCCCTCCATCAGGCGATTGAAATCCAGGTGATGCTCCAGGTCGGGCACCGGTATCGCGGCGAGCAGCGCCTGGGTGTAGGGATGAATGGGACTGCGGAAGAGTTCGCCGCGGGGGGCAATTTCGACAATGCGCCCGCCGCACATCACCGCGATCCGGTCGGCGATGTAGTCAACGACAGCGAGGTTATGCGAAATGAACAGGTAAGTCAGGCTGAGCTTTTTCTGGAGATCGATCAACAGGTTCAGGATCTGCGCCTGGATCGACACGTCGAGCGCCGAGACCGGCTCGTCGCAGATGACCAGCTCCGGCCGCAGCGCAAGCGCGCGGGCGATGCCGATGCGCTGCCGCTGTCCACCGGAAAAGCTGTGCGGATAGCGCCGCAGGTCGCGCGCATCCAGTCCTACGAGGTTGATTAGTTCGGCAACCATTTCAGCGCGCGAGCGCGCATCGCCGATGCCGTGGATGACCAGAGGCTCGGCGATAATGTCATAGATGCTCATCCGCGGGTTGAGCGAGCCGAACGGGTCCTGGAAAATGAACTGAACCCGGCGGCGAAAGTGCTTCAACCCGTCGCCGTCAAGCGCCAGAACATCGGTCGCAACACCCTGGTCGTTGAACATCACCGAGCCCGAATCCGGGGTCAGCGCGCGCAGCAAGACCTTGCTCAAGGTCGTCTTGCCACACCCGCTTTCGCCGACCAGACCGAGACACTCGCCGCGCGCGATCCGCAGGCTGACGCCGTCGACCGCCACAACCTGCATTCCCGGCCCGGCGCGGAACAGCCCACCGCGACGCAACCCGAAACTCTTGCGGATATCGGTGCATTCGAGCAACGGTCCGGTGGCGTCCGCCGGCCAAGCCGGCCGCTGCGCCATCAGATGCGGCGCGTCTCCCGGCGGGATTTCGCGGATCGGCGTCAGGCGCTCGCCGGGTTGCATGTCGAAGCGCGGGACCGCGTTCAACAGCGCCCGCAAATAGGGGTGGCGCGCCCGGCGAAAGATATCGTCGAGCGCGCCGCTTTCCATGATCTCGCCGCGATACATGACGACGATCTCCTCGGCGACATTGGCGACCACCCCAAGATCATGGGTGATCAGCAGCACCGCCATGCCGAGCTCCTGCTGCAGCTCGGCCAGCAGCTTCAGGATCTGGGCCTGGATTGTCACGTCAAGTGCGGTCGTCGGCTCGTCCGCGATCAACAGCGCCGGTCGGCAGACCAGCGCCATCGCGATCATCGCACGCTGCCGCAACCCGCCCGACAACTCAAACGCGTAGCTGCGCCAAGCCCGCCGCGGGTCGGGAAACCCGACGAGCCGCAGCATGTCGACGGTCAGCTCCCTTGTCTCCGCCGCTGTCCCGCCGCGGTGCAGCCGCAACGCCTCGCCGACCTGATCGCCGATTGTATGCAGCGGCGATAACGAACTCATCGGCTCCTGAAAGATGATCGAGATCTGACCGCCGCGGATCGCCCGTAGAGCCGGTCCGTCAGCCGGCAATCCGACGAGATCGACAGGCTCGTCCTTACCGCGGGGATCGGCGAACAGAATCCTCCCGCTGGTGATCTCGCCGTTGTGCGGCAGGATCCGCAGAATGCTCTGGCTGACGACCGATTTCCCCGATCCCGATTCGCCGACGAGCGCGATCGTCGAGGCCGGCCGGATGCGGAACGTGACGCCTCTGACGGCCTGGATGAAACGGCCCGGAGCCGCAAACTGAACATGCAGATCCTCGACCCGGAGTACGTCCCTCATCGCGGCACTTCAGGTTCCGACAGCCTGATCCCGAGCGCCTCGAGGTTGGCCAGCGTTGCATCGTTCAGCTCAACGCCGCGCGCCGCGGCAACCTCGGCAGCGCGCCGCACCAGCCGATCGAAGCCGACAATCCGGCTGTCGAGCCCAACCCTGGCAGTGCCGGCGCTGAGTTCGAGCTGCATCCAGCCGCTTCGCCGATCGCGGCGCGTCGAGTAATAGGTCAGCTTCATGCGGTCGAGCTCGGCCCAGCGGATCGTGCAAGTCCGAGCTCCGAACGCGCGCAGCTCGGTGTCGGTCATTTCAAGGCTCGTCCCGTGGCGCAGTACGGTGCGCAGGCCGAAAATGCCAAAGACTGCGGCGAAACCGCCAAGCACGGTTGCCGCCACCGTGCCGACCGGTTCAGTCGCGAACACCACGCCGGTCGGCACCAGTCCGGCGGCGGCGCGCAGATAATCTCCGACCATGGCCGCCGCCGGATAGGCATGCCGGGTGGTCCCGGCCGAGTCTTCGGCAACTCCCTCGATTGGCATCATTGCAGCAGCTCTGCGGCTGTCGCCCAGCGGGCTGCGGCATGGGCGCGCGTCAGCGGGATCAGTCGATCGAGAAACGCCGCGGTCGGGCCATCCATGATCAGGTGATGCGTCAGGATGCCGATCGGCCCGTGCGGATCGGCAGCACCGAGCCGGCTCGCCTGCAAATGGGTGATAAGGCCGCCCAGCGCGGCGCCGGAGCCAATGAACCCACGATCGCCCCGCCACGCGACGAGATCGACATGAACATCGATCGCAACCAGGCCGGATGGCAAGGCCGACCCTCTGGGCGATACCATTGTCGAAATCCCGGCGATCCGATTTTCGGCAAGCAGCGGCAGAAATTCGCCGGCGAATCGGTTCCACGGTGGTACCAGCACGTTCAGGGCGCGGCTCCCGAACAAGGTTCCGAGGCGAGCCCGCCCGGCACCGATCTCCGCCGCGACCGCAGATCCAGGCCGCCCATTCGGGTATTCGCTTTTCTTGCCGTGCTCGGCCCGGTTTGCATGTTGCCAGCCATGCTGCAGCACCGCGACAAGCGGCCTGCCGTGCAAGGCGGCTGCCAGCTCGGGCCGAGCCAGGGCCGGGATCACGGCAAGCGCGAGCGGTACCTCCTCAGCAAGCCGGAGAAGCTCGCCGAGCTGCGACGTCGGCGTCACCGCGTCATCATCGCGCCACCACAAAATGGCAACGCGCCCAGCTCGCCCCCATCGATCGAGCTCGTCGACAAGATCGGGCCAATCGGCAGTCGTTGCCGCATCGGCGCGCGGCAGATACCTCATTGTGCGATAATACCCTTGCTCGCGCCCGCCACAAAACCCTCGGCACGGTGTTCGCCGGCGCGGATCATGGCGGCGACCAGCCGGGCCGTGTGCGCCGCTCCGCCGGTGTCGATCGCGATGGTCGCCGGCTCACGCGCCGCGGCGCGCTCGATCGCCGTGGCAAGGCTTTGCGGCGACAGCTCATTCTCGCGCACCAGCTCGACGGCGCCCAGCGCGGCCAGCCGCTCGGCGCGCGTCAGCTGCTCGGTTTCGCGCTCGGCTGCAAACGGCACGAGGACGGCGCGCGCGCGAGCGCTCAGGATATCGAGGACCGTGTTGTACCCCGCCTGACTGACCGAGACGCGGCAGCTTCGCAACAGCCCAACGAAATTATAACAAAATCGTTCGATCACAACCCCGGCGGGAACATCCATCTTGAGCGCCGCAAAATCAGCCTCGGGCAGGTTGGTGCCGGTGATCAGCCGCCACGGCAGGTCCGCCAGGCATCCGGACCGACGTGCCGCGAGTGCCGCCTCGAGCAAAGCGCGTCCGGCCGCCCCGCCGCCGGCGGAAACGACGACCTCGCCGCCACCGGTCGCCGCCGCACCGCTCGTCGACCCGGAAGGTGAGCAGACATAGCCCGTATAGATAACCCGGTCGGCAATATCCGCCGCCGCCGGGAAACTCGCGTCGAACCGGATCAGGGCGGGATCGCCATGCACCAGCACCGCATCGAAATCGCGGCGCACGCGCTCGACGATGTCGCGGTACCGTTGCGGGTCCTCGCGTATCACTACGATGTCGCGCACCGAGCACAATAGGCGCGGCCGCGGCGTCATCGCGCGCACCACCGCAATCAGCGGCTCCAACTCGAAGCGAAAGGCGCGACGGGCAAACGGATAACCCTCGAGGACCACGGCATCTGGCCGGGCCATGGCAAAGGCCGCGAGCAACGCCGCGCGCCGCCTGTCGCGCAGCGCGTCATCTATCGGTTTCCCGGCGCTGTCGACGAGTTCGAAGCGCGCATCACGCGCCCGCACGGGCGTCAATTGCACCACATTGATCGACCGATCTCTCGGCAGCGCGACGGGCGGGCCGCCGCAGACCAGTGTTACGGCGGTGCCGTTTTGCACCAGCGCTTCGGCGATACGCAAGGAGCGCTGCAGGTGCCCGATGCCGAGCAGATGCTGGACGTAGAACAACACGGAAGAATTCACGCCGCGCGCACCCTGCCGAGCCGCTCGATCACCGTGGAGAGGCGCGTGGCGGCGCCGCGCAAATCATGCTCGCGCTCCACCTTGCCGCGCGCGGCCACCCCCATCGCAGCGCGCGTCGCGCCGTCGAGGATCAGGCGGCGCACCGCGGCCGCGAAGCCCGCGACATCGCCGGGCGGCGCGAGCAGCCCGGTTTCCCCGGAGACGACGATGCCGCAGACGCCGCCGCTCGCCCCGGCGACGACCGGCAATCCGCTCGCCTGCGCTTCGAGCAAAGCCATGCCGAAGGCTTCATTGACCGCCGGCCAAACGAACAAATCTGCCTCGGCGAGCGCCTCAGCGACGGCGGCCTCTTCGAGCGCGCCGCAGAAGCGGATTCGCGCGCCGAGCGGCGCCAGCGCGCATTCGACCTCGGCGCGGGCCGCGCCGTCACCGACAATGTCGAGCGACCACGACAAGTCGAGCAGATCGGCCAATGCCGCGCCGAGCACCCGGTAGGAAGCGAGCTTGTCGCCACGCCGCATCATCGCCACCGCGATCAGACGGGGTGACGATGATCGCCGACGCGCCCGCCGCCCGCCATAGCGGCGCGCGTCGAGAAAGGGTGACAGCGCGATCCAACGCTGCGGATCGCGCAACAGCGGCATGACGCATTCGCGGTCGGCGGGGTTGAGCCCGAGCACCGCATCGGCCCGGTGCAGGGCCTCTTCAACCGCGCGGTGGCCAACCCGCCAGTTCCCGCCGGCCTGTTTCGGTGCCGAGGACGCTTCGGCGATGAGGTAAGGAATGCCGAGCGCCGCGCTGATCGCAGGACCGAGCCAATCCGGCGCCTTGTAATAGAGGTGATAGGTGAACCACAGCTCGGGAGCAGCGCGCGGATCGCGCTGCCATCGGCGCACCAGCCGTTCGGCGGCGAAGCCGGCGATCCTGCGGAGGCGGGCTTGGCGCAGCGGGTTACCGGCGCCGTCATAGCTGCGCAGCCGCGATGCCAAAAACGGCTCGTGCCCGGCGCCGCGCAACGCCTCGCAAAACAGCTGCGCGATCCGGCGGTCGCCCGACGGCATGGGATGATCGGGCGGCTTCAGCGGCGCATAAAACGCTACCCGCATCGGGATCTATCGGTCGGGCGATCAATCTGCCGCAGCCAGCGGCGTCCGGGCCGGCGCGGGCTGTTGCTCCGGTACATCGAACAGTGCCGCCAGAATGGCGATGCCGCTCGTCATGTCGAACTCCCGCCGGACCCGCGCCTCTGCTGCGACACCAAGCCGGCTGCGCTGCGCCGGGTCGCGGATCAGGGCTTCGAGGGCTGAGGCCAGGGCTCGCGGATTGCCTGGTGGCACGAGCACGCCTGTGCGGCCGTCCGCGACCAATTCCGCAATTCCCGGCAACTGCGTCGCGACGCAGGCGAGCCGCTGGCTCTGCGCCTCCATCAGCACATTGGGCAGACCGTCCCGGTCGGAATCCCTGCCGATCTTGGCCGCGAGCACGAAGAGATCAGCCTCGCGATAAGCCGCCAGGACTTCCGGCTGCGGTCGCGCGCCGCGCCATTCGATGCGCGGCGCGAGCCCGAGGCGCTCTGCCCGCCGTCGCAGGCGCTGTGCCAGGACGCCGCCGCCGATATGGACAAAGCGCCAGGCAAGATCGGCCGGCAGCAGCGCCAGGGCGTTGACGAGATCGTCATAGCCCTTCTTCTCCACCGCCCGACCGACCGACAGCACAGTGATCGGGCGCGCCGGATCGCTGCCGTCGCCGCCCGCGTCGCGCGGCCGCGGCGGCGCGAAGCGATCGAGATCGAGCCCATGATAAGACAGCGCGACTGTACCGGGCGACGGCATCAGCTCGGCCAGGTGGCGTCGCCCGGCCTCGGTGCAGGTGACCGCCCATTGTGCCGATCCGAGCTTCTCGCGCTTTTCCCAGGCCGGCATCGTCCAGATGTCCTTGGCGTGGGCCGAAACCGACCAGGAAAGCCCGCGCATGATCGCCGCGTAGCGCGCCACCGAGGCCGGCGTGTGCAGAAAATGCGCATGCAGATGACGAAGATCTTGCGGCAGCTCGGCCGCCAGCACCAGCGCCTGGCCGAAGCGACGGATTCGGTTCGGCGTCGCATCGCGGACCAGATCGGCCAGCCAGACTCGCCGCGCCGCAGCATAGCCCGGCAGAAGCCGCGCCCGGCGCCAGGCCTTGAACACCCGCGGTGGCTCATCTTTCAGATATTCCGGAAGATAGAGCACGGGGGCATGGATCTGGCCATGCACGGGATGGCGCGCGCGGTCGGTTGGGTGGCGCAGCGAAACGATCTGGATGTCGAGCCCGCGCTGTTCGAGCGCCCGAATCTCCTGTGCGATAAAGGTCTCCGAGAGACGCGGATAGCCTTTGAGCACAAAGCCAACCCGCCCTTCGGCCGACGGCGGCGATCCGGAAACGGTCATGCGTTGCCCCGGGCGCGCACCCGCATGCGCTCTGCCCGACCCTGATTGAGCCATTTCTGTGCTAGCCGCTTAACGCTGGCCATGCCGTCGAGCAAGCCGGGAATGACCACCGCCGAAGGCGGCGGCTGCTGCATGAGCTGCAGCAGCGCCGCCGCCATCGTCCGCGGATCGCGCGCCGGCGCATCGGGCAAGACGGCGACCAGCCCGAGCTCCGCGGCGCGCTGGGCGCGGATGAATTGCTCGAGACGCGGCGCCGTGCGCGGCACGATCAAGGCCGGCTTGTCGAAGGACAGGATCTCGCAGAAGGTGTTATAGCCGCCCATCGCGACAACCCCGGCGGCGCGCACCAGCAGGTTTTCGAGCCTTGTGTCGAAGGTGATCGTCCGCACCTTGGACAAGCGGTCGGCGCGCGCCGTGAAGGCGGCCTGGTGATCGGGCAGCATAAACGGGCCAAAGACCACCAGCGCCGGCGGCAAGCCGCCTGGGTCGCTCTCATAGGCGGCGAGAACCCAATCGACCAGACCCTCGCCATCGCCCCCGCCGCCGGCCGTCACCAGCAGGAACCTGCCATCCGGCAGATCGGCCAGCTGCGGCGCCGCAACCGCAACCGGAGCATGGCGCCGCAAATACCCGGTATAGACCATGCGCCGCCGCACGCTTGCGGGCAGCTCGATGCCGGCGAGCGGATCGCAGATCTGCGGCAGTCCGTAGACCCAGATCTCGTTGTAGTATTCGCTCACGGCCGGGATGGCGTTCTTGCGCTCCCACTCGGTCTCGAGGGCGCTGGGATCGTCCATCACATCGCGCAGACCGAGGATCAGCGGCGTGCCGCGCGCCCGCAGCAGGTCGAGCGTGGGGCGCACCTCGCCGTGCAGTCCGAGCGGTTCCTTGTCGACCAGGAAGATGTCGGGATCGAAAATGTCGGCGGTGTGACGGATGATCGAGGACCGCATCGCAAGCGTCTCCTCGATATCGATATGCAGGTTGAGGGAAACATACTCGCCGTTGCGCAGCTTGATTACGCCGGGAATGCGCACAAAATCAACACGCGAACGGAAATCGAAGCTGCCGATGATCGGCGATCCCGATAAGATGAGCACTGACAGCGAGGAGTCGGCGTCCACCAGTGAGTGCGCGATCGCCCGGCACCGACGAAGATGGCCAAGACCAAAGGTGTCGTGGCTGTAGATCAGGATGCGCTTATGATCGCGACGGCCGCCCACGCGATACCCCCTCCTTGCCGGCCGGCCGCACTATGACATGGGGTGATAGGACGCACGCAATGGTCTTTTCCCCGAGGCGCCGGCCATGAAGGCGGCGACGGCGATGGCCAGCTCGGCCGAACAGGTGCTGCAACCCGGTTTCTTCCCGGGGGCCGCACGGCAATCGGACACCGCCCCGGCGGCAAAGCCGCCGGAACCGGACAGCACTGAGCTCGAACCATCGGTCTATCGCTTCATCCTAAAACACAGCCTGCGCTGGCAGATCGTGCTGCTGCTGCTCACCCTCGCCTCGTTCCCATTCCTTTATTATTCGCTGAAGCTGCCGAAAGAGATCGTCAACCACGCCATCGCCGGGAAGCATTTTCCGCAGGAATTTCTCGGATTCGAATTCGAACAGGTACCCTACCTGATGTTTCTTTGCGGGATATTTCTTGCACTCGTTTTTATCAACGGCGGGTTCAAATACTACATCAACACACTCAAAGGGCAGCTCGGCGAGCGGATGCTGCGGCGCTTCCGCTATGCACTGTACGTGCGGCTGCTGCGGTTTCCCCCGTCTTATTTCCAAAAGACCTCATCGGCGCAGATCATTCCGATGATCACCGTCGAATGCGAGCCCTTGGGCGGCTTCATTGGCGATGCTTTTGTCCAGCCGGTGTTCCAGGGTGGGCAACTGCTGACGATCATTTTCTTCATGTTCATGCAGGACCCAATCCTGGGGGTAGCAGCCATCGCGCTCTATCCGCTACAGGGCTACCTTATCCCCAAGCTCCAGGCCAAGGTAAACCTGCTTATGAAGCGCCGGGTGCGCACGGTGCGTCAGGTTGCCGATCGGGTGCAGGAGTCGGCGGCCGGTATCGTCGAGATCCACGCCAACGACACGGTCAAGCTGCAATTGACCGATTTTGCCCACGTTCTCGGCGTCATTTACGATATCCGATTTGAAATTTTCAAACGGAAGTTTTTCGTTAAGTTTCTCAACAATTTCATCGGCCAACTGACCCCATTTTTCTTCTTCTCATTGGGCGGCTATCTGGTCATAGGGGGCAGTCTGTCGTTCGGCGCGCTGGTCGCGATCCTCGCCGCCTACAAGGATCTGGCCTCGCCGTGGAAGGAACTGCTCGACTTCTACCAGATCAAGGAGAATTCGCGGATCACCTACGAGCAGATCGTCGAGCAGTTTCAGCCATCGGGCATGGTCGATGCCCGGCTGCTGCTCGAGGAACCCGATGCCATGGCGCCGCTGACCGGCGAAGTCGCCGTCGCCAACCTGTCGCTCGCCGAGGACGACAAGAGCCGGGTCGTCGATGCGGTGAGCTTCACGGTCGAGCCCGCCGAGCATGTCGCGATCATCGGCCAGAGCGGCAGCGGCAAAAGCGAGCTTGCCCTGCTCCTGGCGCGGCTGGTCCAACCGACCTCCGGCCGGATCACGATCGGCGGCAGGGATATCGCGGATCTGCCGGTCGCTGTAATCGGCCGGCGCATCGGTTATGTCGGCAACACGCCCTATGTTTTTACCGGAACCCTGCGCGACAATCTCCTGCTTGGCCTGCGCCACCGCCCGGTGCGGCCGGCCGAGTATGACGAGGCGACAGCGCGCCGCCGGACGCGCCAACTCTTTGAAGCGCGAAGCTCCGGCAACATCGATTACGATCTGCATGCCGATTGGATCGATTATGAGAGCGCCGAGATAGCCGACCCGAAGGAACTCACGCAGCGCATCGCCGAGGTGCTGGCGCGCCTCGACTTCGAGGAGGATATCTACACCCTCGGACTGCGCGGCCGGCTCGATCCGGCGGAACAGCCCGACGTCGCAGCGCGCCTTCTCGACGCCCGCCACGCGCTGGCCCAGCGGCTGGTGGCTGACGACATCACCAAACTAGTCGAAACCTATGATCTCGGACGGTTCAACCAGAACGCGACGGTCGCCGAAAACGTGCTGTTCGGCACCCCGATCGGACCTGTCTTCGATTTCGATTCGCTCGCCGACAACACCTATCTGCTGCGCGTGCTGGATCAGGTCGGGTTGACGGACGATCTTACGGAGATCGGCCGGCAGGTTGCCGCGACGATGACCGAGATGTTCGCCGGCCTTCCTCCCGAGCACGAATTTTTCGAGCAGTTCAGCTTCATCAGCGCCAATGATTTGCCGGAATTCACCGCCATTCTCAGCGCAGCGGAGAGCGGCGGTACCGCGGCGCTGTCCCGCGAGCAGCGCCACAAGCTGCTGTCGCTGCCGTTCAAACTGATCTCGGCGCGGCATCGCCTCGGCGTCCTTGATGAGCCGATGCAGCAGCGGCTGCTCGAAGCGCGACGGGTATTCCGCGCCGATCTGCCGGCCGAAGCGCACGGCCAGATCGAGTTTTTCGATACCGATCGCTACAACGCCGCCGCCTCGCTGCAGGACAACGTCTTGTTTGGCAAGATCGCTTATGGCGAGGCTGACGCGGCGGCACGCGTGCCGCAGGTCCTCTCCGAGGTACTCGACGCCTTGTCGCTGCGGCCGGCGGTCATCGATGTCGGCCTTGCTTACCATGTCGGCACCGCCGGTTCCCGCCTGTCGGCGGCGCAGCGCCAGCGCACCGCGATCGCCCGTGCGCTGTTGAAGCGGCCCGATCTGTTGATCCTCAACGAGGCCACCGTGGCGCTCGACGGGTCTGCACAAGCCAAGGTGAGCGAGGGTTTGCGCCAGGAAATGGCGGGGCGCGGCCTGTTCTGGGTGCTCCACCGCGCGAGCCTCGCACGCAATTTCGACCGGGTGCTGGTGATGAGCGGCGGCAAGTTGCAGGAGCAGGGCCGGTTTGCCGAGCTGGACAACAAGAATTCTCTAACTGCCCTGCTGATCGCGGCGGAATAACAGAGCGCAGCGCGCCGGGGGAACAGGAGGGAACGGTGAGTTTGCAGCAGGAATTCGAGTTTCTCCGACGGGTGCCGATGTTTGCCGAGATCGAACCGGCCAAGCTCAAGCTGCTCGCGTTCATGAGCGAGCGGGTCGGCTTTGATAACGGTAAATTTCTCTGCCATCAGGGTGATCAGGCCGATGCGGCCTATCTGATCATCGAAGGCGAGGCCGACATCATCCTCGAAGGACCGGCGGGGCCGGTCACCGTCGCCACGCTTGGCGCCAACGACATTGTCGGGGAGATGGCGATCCTGGGCGATGTGCCACGCAACGCGTCGGTGCGCGCCAAGGGCCGGCTGGTGGCGCTGCGCATCGCCAATGACCCGTTTATGCGCATGGTGCGCGAGTTCCCCAGCATGGCGGTATCGATCATGCAGGAGTTGGCACATCGCCTCGATACGACCAACCAGCAGCTGCTGACGGCGACCTCCGAGGTACGGCGCCTGCGCGAAGACATGGGGGCGACGCCGGCCGAATGAGCCGGCTCGACAGCTTTATCCGGCGGCTCGAGGCGCAGCGCGCCTGCCTCGACCGCGCCGCAGAGTTGATCGGCGACCTCGACGGGTTCGTGCTCGAGCTGGGGCTCGGCAATGGCCGGACCTACGACCACCTGCGTTCGCTGTTTCCCGACCGGGCAATCTATGTCTGCGACCGGCAGGTCGCGGCGCACCCAGATTGCGTGCCGCCGCCGGAGATGCTGCTCCTCGGCGACATGCGCGAGACCTTGCCGGTGGCGCGCGACCGGCTCGGTGGGCGGATCGCCTTCGCTCACCTCGACGTGGGGACCGGCGATGCGGCGGCGAACCGGGCCTTGGCCGGGGAATTGCTGCCGCTGATCCTGCCGCTGCTGGAGCCCGGCGCGGTGCTGGCAAGCGATCCCGTCTTCGCCTGTGCCGAACTCACGCCGCTACCGCTTCCCGCCGGCATCGCGCCCGGCCGGTATCACCTCTATCAGCGAATCAGGAGCTGAATTCGACCATGACCGGAACGTGGTCGGATGCCTGGTCCCACCCCCGGCTGTCGCGGCCGATGCGCGCCGCGGCGAGCGTGCCGACCAAGGGCGGCGTCACCCAGATGTGATCGAGGCGGCGGCCGCGATCGCTCGCCGCCCAGTCGCGGTTGCGATAGCTCCACCAGGTGTAAAGCCGCTGTTCCGCCGGCACGAAATGCCGGATGGCGTCGACAAACCCGCCGGCCTGTTGCAGCGCGGCGATACGGCCGACCTCGATCGGGGTGTGGCTGACCACGCTGAGCAACTGCTTGTGGGACCACACATCGGTTTCGAGCGGGGCGATGTTGAGATCGCCGACGGCGATCATCGGGCGCGCGGCGCCGCGCTCGGCGTTGAACCACGCGGTCAACTCGTCGAGAAATTGCAGTTTGTGGGCAAATTTTGGGGAATTATATATTTGAATCCCGTGCCAAAATCGGCGATAATCCCGCTCAGTTAAAGGGGTTACGCCATGAGCAAGAGCACCATTTCGACCTTCCAGCTTTTCGAGATGATCCCGGATCAGGAAACCGCTCGGCACATTCTCGAAAGCCGGCTCTGGCCTAATGGCCCGCGCTGCCCGGTCTGCGGCCTCGGCGAGCGTATCACGACCCGCAAGGGCGGCTTCTATCGCTGCAACCAATGCAAAGAAGATTTCACCGTTCGCACCGGGACGATCTTCGAGCGGTCGCATGTTCCGCTGCATAAATGGATCTATGCAATGTACCTCGTCGTGACCGCCCGTAAGGGTATCTCGTCGATGCAACTCGCCAAAGAGATCGGCGTCACGCAGAAGACCGCATGGTTCATCCTCGGTCGGCTTCGCGAGGCATGCAAAGGCGATCTGACCAAGCTGGGTGGCACCGTTCAAATCGACGAGTGTTTCATCGGCGGCAAGGAAGCCAACAAGCACGCCCACAAGCGCCAGCCGGGGCGGCAGGGCGGCGCAGGCAAGGCAGCGGTCCTCGGGATGCGGGAACGCGGCGGTCGCACCAAGGCGACCGTAGTTCCGGACACCGGACAGGCAACGCTTGAATTCGAAATCATCGACAGCGTGGAGCCGGGATCGACCATCCACACCGATGAGAGCCGTAGTTATAACGGGCTGCATCACCTTGGCTATCAGCATGAGACCATCAACCACAAGTTCGGCGAGTACGTCCGCGACGGCGTTTCGACCAACAGCATCGAGGCGGTCTGGGCGGTGCTGAAGCGCGGCATCTATGGCACCTTCCATCATGTCAGCGAAAAGCACCTTGGCCGGTACGTTGACGAGTTCACTTTCCGGCTCAATGAGGGCAATGTGGAGCGGCATACCCTGCAACGGCTCGACAGCTTCGTTGATGGCGTCGCCGGGAAGCGGCTCACATACAAGGCACTGATTGGATGAGTACCCCCAAACTGCCCGAAGCGCTCGAAAAGGCAATTGATACGGTTCTGGCCTACAAGCCAAAACCCAAGACGAGGGCCGCGAGGAAACGAAAGAAGGCAGCGAAACAGAAATCACGACCCGTCTCGTAACTGATAGCGTTCGCGCCATAAATGTCGCGCGGCCTTGAATAGACGAAAAAAGGCTGCGCCAGCCGCAAACAACCAAGCGAGAATTGCGGCAATGCTCACGTACTTTAACACCGTCCTTTCAGGAGAAGCCCAGCCATTTTGGCCCCATGTGGCGCTTCTGTCGCTAAGTGTGCTAGCCGGGATAGCTGTTGGCGCAGGCATTATCTTCGAATCTCCCGCGTACTCTGCCGCTGTCCATCGAGTGGCAAAGTGGCTCGTCATCGTCGGCGTCGCTGTTGAATCGGTTTGCACAGTGTCACTGTTCGCTTTTGACGAAGGGGTAAGTAACTTGCAACAATCTAAGATCATTGCCCTAGAAAAGAGACTAGCACCTCGTGAGTTGACCCCGGAACAAATACAATTTGTGGCTATTTTAGTCAGACCGTTTTCTGACACATCATTTGATATGTCAATGCATGTCGATATAGAACCAATGAGGCTTCTAGGAGAAATTGAAGGAGCGATGGTCGCCGGTGGGTGGCATGAACAAGCACCAGCCGACGGGAACCCAACATTTAACCGAGGCGAGGGAACGATTCTGGTCGGCGAAAGGACGATGATCGCCGTTTGGGTTCTATACGATCCAAATGACCCCAAATTGTTGGCGGCGGCCGCAATGCTGATATGGGCATTACGAAACGAGGGGATTTTTACCAGCGACATGCACATAACGAAGCCAGCAGCATGGGATGCTGGCGTCATCCACGTGTGGGTAGGCGCTAAGCCGTAAGCGGCCGGCGGGCTGCTGACCAACAGCAGCCCTAAAACGCCGGCCTGTCCCGCCAATTTTAGCAAATTGAGGGAATGAAGTATATAAGTCCCAAATTTTGCGTTGGCGTCCGGATCGGGAATATCGCCCCCCGCCGGAACGTAGATGTTGTGCAACTCGATGCCGCCGGGTAGTTCGACCACAGCATGACGGCAATCGGCACGAGCGCACCATGAGCGCGTCGTCGCCGTGGCGAAGGGTACGCGCGACACGATGGCGACGCCGTTATAGCCCTTCATGCCGTGCACCAGCATGTGGCGATAGCCGAGCGCCTCGAACTCGGCGCGCGGAAACAGCTCGTCCGGGGTCTTGGTCTCCTGGAGGCACAGAATATCTGGTTGCTGCTCCTCGAGCAGCCGCCGGACGAGCCCGACACGCAGCCGCACCGAATTGATGTTCCAGGTAATCAGACGCACCGGCCGCACCCCCGTTTGAGTTATCTAATCTTCCCGGAATTCGCCAAGAACCTTAAGAGGCTTACCGCCCGCCAGCAAAAAACGGCGCCCGGTCGGGGGGGTGACCGGGCGCCTGCTTGCCAGAAGCGTTGGGCAAAATTCCGGACCGCAGGGGAGACGGGCCGGCTACCAGAGGGCTTTATGCCCTCCCTGCTTCTGGAAAACAGAAATGGGTATCGCGCGGCCCACCCGATAATGCGATTCATGCATGCGATATCGGCAAAAAACGCATACGCCGATCAGGAACCTCGTCGATCTCGCCTAAGCGGCGCGGCGGTCTGCGGCAGTCCGCGCAGTGGTTGCATGGCAGGCCGCCGCGAAAGCGGCAAACAGCGCCCGCGAGAACGGGTTTTCCAGAGGTTTGTATTCCGGATGCCACTGCACGCCGACGACAAAGCGGGCCCCCGGCAGGTTGACCGCCTCGATCTGCCCATCCGGCGCCACCGCCTCAACTACCAGACCGGGGGCCGGGCGGTCGATCCCCTGCCCGTGCAGCGAATTGACCATGATCTCGTCGGCGCCGGCCAACCGCGCCAGCAACCCCTCGGCGGCCAGAGCGACGCTGTGCGCCGGGCCGTAGCGCTGGTCGAGCGTCATCGGCCCGCGCCGGCGGCGGTGGTTGAACCGGTCGGGCATCTCGAAGATGCGCTGGTGCAAGGTGCCGCCGAGCGCGACGTTCAGCTCCTGAATGCCGCGGCAAATCGCCAGGACCGGCAGATCGCGGCGCACCGCTTCGCGGATTAGCGGCAGCGTGGTTGCGTCGCGGTCGGGGTCGTGCAGCGTCCCCTCCATGCTCGGTGGGCCGCCGTATTGGTGTGGCTCGACATTGGAGGGACTGCCGGTGATCAACAGCCCGTCCAGGCGGTCGAGCACGGCGCCGCAATCCAGCTTTTCCCCGACCGCCGGGATCAGCACCGGCACGCCACCCGCCGCGTCGATGACGGCCTGCGGATAGCGATCGTTGACGGTGTGGAACGGGCGCTCCCAGATCGGGCGCACACAGCAGGGAATACCAATGAACGGAAGGTGGCGACCGGACATATGTCTTGCTCTTGTTGATGCTGTCAGCGGATCGATCCGGAAAAGAGATACTGATATTGGAACAGCTTGGGGTCGAGGGCCATACCGAATTGAAGGTCGGAGAGGGTGACGCTCGTGGTCTTTCCTTGCTGATCGACCACAATCCATTGCCTCAGGGTCAGTGGATTTTCGGTAAACATCAAGGTCAGCGTCCCCGCCTCGGGCTGCGCGCTCTCGCTGACAGTGACGCCAACCGCGGCCCCGATATGCTCAAACCCGGTGACGACCACATCAGCCCCAAAGCTGATCGGGTCGCGAAGAAGAAACCATGCCGGTGTTGACCTGAGTTCATATTTCGAGATTTGGTTTAGCTCCTTGTCCCAGTAATACACATTAGTGCTGTCAGCAAGCAGTGTAATCGGATTGGGTGGGGCGTATTCAAAGCGCATGCGTCCCGGGCGCGCCACCCACAACTTGCCCTGACTGACCGCTCCATTATTGGCGATCTGGCGGAAGCCCGCGGTCATCGTGTGGATGCCATTGAGATAAGCGGCGATCCGTTGCAATTCGAGCGTGTCCTGCGCCGTCAGCTGGGCCGGCGCCGGCGCGGCGGCCGCGGCAATCGTCGGCATCAGCATCACCAGCGCTGCACAGAGCGCTCGGCAGCGTTGCAAAAATGGTGTCACATCGGGCTTTCTTTTGTCCCGGGCACTAATGCGATGGCGCAGCAAATATCCTGCTGCCCCAGCCATCAATGCGACTCAGTCGTCGCGCCGGGACGCCCAACATCCCGGAACGGCCCGCAAGGGCCGGCCGGGGGCCCGGGGTTGAAAGCTCTCGCGCCCTACGTTTGCTGCCCCGGGCCGGTCGGAGGCGGGTCCGGGCGCCGTTCCACCAAGGAGCCGTGCTCAACCCGCAGTGGCGAGCTTGTCCTGCGTCTTGGTGTCGAAGTCGCGGGCGTCGTGGCGCTCGTGCAGCTGGCTCGACGGTTCGCCGGCGGTGCGGTTGACCATCCGCCCGCGCTTGACCGCCGGCCGCGCCCAGATTTGCTCGGTCCAGCGCTGCACATTCTTGTAATCCCGCACGCCGAGGAATTCGCTCCCGCCGTAAGAGTCGAATTTGACTAGCCCGCCGTACCACGGCCAGATCGCCATGTCGGCGATCGTGTAGTTCGGGCCGGCGACGTACTCGCTCTCGGCGAGACGCTTGTCGAGCACATCGAGGAGCCGCTTGGTTTCCATCGTAAAGCGATCGATCGGATATTCGATCTTGACCGGGGCATAGGCGTAGAAATGGCCAAACCCGCCGCCGACATACGGTGTGCTGCCCATCTGCCAGAACAACCAGGACAGGCATTCCGCGCGCGCCGCGGTCTCGGTCGGCAGAAACGCATTGCCGAATTTCTCGGCGAGATGCATCAAGATCGCGGCGGTCTCAAAGACGCGGATCGGCTTTGGGCCGCTGCGGTCGACCAGCGCGGGGATCTTCGAATTCGGGTTGATCGCGACAAAGCCGCTCCCGAATTGATCGCCCTCGCCGATGCGGATCAGCCAGGCATCGTATTCAGCGCCCTTATGACCCGCCGCCAGCAGCTCCTCAAGCATGATGGTGACCTTGACGCCATTTGGCGTGCCCTGCGAGTAGAGCTGCAGAGGGTGGCGGCCGACCGGCAGCTCCTTCTCGTACTGCGCACCGGCGGTCGGGCGGTTGATGTTGGCGAACCGGCCCATTGTGCTATTCGGCTTGTTCCAAACCCAGACTTTCGGGGGCGTGTAATCGGGCGTGTCGGTCATTCCTGAGGCTCCAGCGTCTTGAGGGCACGCGCGGACACCACCGCGCAATCGGCGCATCTTATACTGCGAATGTCCGAGTGAGCGAGTCAGCGCCCCGGCGGAGCGAGGACCTCGCGCTTGCCGACATGGTTGGCCGGACTGACGACGCCGTCCGCCTCCATCCGCTCGATGAGGCGGGCCGCGCGGTTGTAGCCGATCTGCAGATGGCGCTGGACAAAGCTGGTCGAGGCCTTGCGCTCGCGACAGATCAGCGCGACGGCCTGATTATAGAGGGCGTCGCCAGCGCCGCCCTCGTCCTCGGCGGCGAACGGGTCGAGCGCACCACCGTCATCCGCGGTGATCTCGTCGATGTAATCGGGCTCCGCCCGCGATTTCAGGAAGGAGACGACGCGCTCGACTTCTTCGTCGGAGACAAACGGCCCGTGCACGCGCGTAACGCGGCCGCCGCCAGCCATGTACAGCATGTCGCCGCGGCCCAGGAGCTGCTCGGCGCCCCCTTCTCCCAAGATGGTACGGCTGTCGATCTTCGAGGTCACCTGAAAGCTGATCCGCGTCGGGAAATTGGCCTTGATCGTTCCGGTGATCACATCGACCGAGGGTCGCTGCGTCGCCATGATAATGTGAATGCCGGCGGCCCTTGCCATCTGCGCCAGGCGCTGGATCGCCGCCTCGATCTCCTTACCGGCGACCATCATCAAATCGGCCATCTCGTCGACGACGACGACGAGCAGCGGCAACTCGGTGGCGTCGAACGGCTGCTCCTCGAAGACCGGCTGGCCGGTCTCGGGATCGAACCCGGTCTGGACCTTGCGAATGAGGTTTTCGCCGCGGGCGGCGGCATCGCGCAGCCGGGCATTGAAGCCCTCGATATTGCGCACCCCTAGCTTCGACATCTTCTGATAGCGGCTCTCCATTTCGCGCACGGTCCATTTCAGCGCGAGCACCGCTTTTTTCGGGTCGGTGACGACCGGTGCGAGGAGATGCGGGATGCCGTCGTAAACCGACAATTCCAGCATCTTCGGATCGACCATGATGAATTTGCAGCGCTCAGGCGGCATCCGGTAGAGGATCGACAGGATCATCGTGTTGATGCCGACCGACTTGCCCGAGCCGGTGGTGCCGGCAATCAACAGATGCGGCATGCGCGCGAGGTCGGCGATCACCGGTTCGCCGCCGATGTCCTTGCCGAGGCTCAGAACGAGCCGCCCGGCATGCTTTTCGTAGGCCGGCGAATCGAGCAGCTCGCGCAGATATACCGTCTCGGCCTTGAGGTTGGGCAGCTCGATGCCGATCACGGTTCGGCCGGGCACGACCGCGACCCGGACCGAGATCGCGCTCATCGAGCGGGCGATGTCGTCGGCGAGGCCAATGACCCGCGAGGCCTTGATCCCCGGAGCCGGTTCGAGCTCGTATAGAGTGACGACCGGTCCCGGCCGCACCTGGACGATCTGGCCGCGCACGCCGTAATCCTCGAGCACCGCCTCAAGCATCCGGGCATTCTTGGCGAGCGCCTCTTCATCGACCGCTGCGGGCCTTGCTGCCGGCGGCTTGGTCAGCGGGCTGAGCGGCGGCAGCAGTGGCTCTGTATCGGGCACAAGATCGAGGCCGGGCTGCAACTCCTGTTCGGCGCGCCGGCCCGGCATCGCCGGCTTCGCCCGCGGCATCACCAGGCGGACGAGCCGGGCGGTCACCGCCCCGGGCGCCGTCGCAGCGTCGGCGGCATTGCCCGATCCCCGACCGAGCTGCGGCTCGCGCCCGGTGGGCAGCGGAGTTACCACGAACCCAGCGCGCGGCTCATGATCGGTGGCAACCCGCGTCGGTCTCGCCCCTGGCGCGGGGTGCCGCGCAAGCCGGGCCTGCCGCCATCGTCGAAATAGCCGCCGACCGAGCGCCGCGGTCGCCGCCGTGCCCCGCCCCGAGGCGCGGGCAAACCGCGTCGCGCCGCGGCTGGCGCCGCTTCCCAAATCGTGCCAGTCGCCCGGCGACAGCCCGATGATCGACACCAGCAGCAATGCGACCAGCGCAGCGGCCGCCATTGCCAGCGGCAGGGCGTGCGGCGCGAGCCCGGCACGCTCGGCCAGGCCGAGCAACAGCCGTCCGACCACCCCGCCGGCACCGGCTGGCAAACTCATGCCCGGGCGCAGGATCGAGCAGGAAGCTGCGCCGAGCACGAGCGCAAGCAGCAGCAGTGCGATGCCACGCAACGGCCGGTGGATCGGGCGCCCCAGCATCAGGCGGAACGCCCAGCCGAACAGCACGGCGGGCATCAGATAGGCGGCAAGCCCGAGGCTCTGTACCAGAAGATCGGCGATCAGCGCGCCGTTATGGCCGAGAAAATTGCGCGGCGGCGCATCGACCGCGGTGTCGAGCGACACATCGCTAGGGCTGTAGGTCAGCAGGGCGAGCAGCAGTGACAGACCCGCCAGGACCAGCGCAGCGCCGAGCCCCTCGAAAAGCCGCTGGCCCACGCCGCCGAACATGTCGCTCCCGCCCCGCCAGCGCTGGCCGAAGCCGCGAACCGGCAGCTGTGCCGCTCTGGGCATCCGCTTGTCCCCCACCTCACTCAGCCTGCGGCGGCGGCCGTTCCCCCAGCCAAAGCCGCAAGGCGCCAAGCTACAACACGCGCCGGATTCGCGCGAAAGCAGTTTCGAGCGTGGCCTCGTCATGGACGATCGCCAGGCGAATATACCGGCTGCCGGGATTGTCCCTGCCCGCGGAAGCCCGCGCGGTGTAGCCGCCCGGCAATACCCGGATCGCCGCGTCGCGCCACAGCCGCAATGTCGCCGCCTCGCCGTCGCCGACATCGAGCCACAGAAAGAACCCGCCCTGCGGCCGATAAAACCCGAATCGGCCGCCGATCGCGGCTTCGGCGATGTCGAATTTGCGGCGGTAGCGCGCGCGGTTCTCCTCGACATGTGCCTCGTCGCGCCACAGCGCTGTTGCCGCCGCCTGGATCGGCAATGGCACCTGGCAGCCGCCATAGTCGCGCAGATGCCGGAATTGCCCGATCAGCTCGGGATCGCCGGCGACAAAGCCCGAGCGCAGCCCCGCCGCGCTCGACCGCTTCGACAGCGAATGGAACACGACGACCCGGTCAAACCCCTCGCCGAGCGCGGCGCAGGCTTCGAGCGCTCCCGGCGGCGGCACGCGGTCATAGATTTCGGCATAGCACTCGTCGACCGCCAGAACGAAATCATGGCGGCGCGCCAGCGCGATCGCCTGTTTCAGATAATCCAGGCTGGCGATCGTCCCTTGCGGGTTGGCCGGCGAGCACAGATAGAACAGCGCGGTGCGCTCGAGAACCTGGCGCGGGATCGCGGCAAGATCGGGCATGAAGCCGTTCTCGCGTGTCGCATCGAGAAACACCGCATCGGCCCCGGCCATAGTCGCCGCGCCGTTGTAGACGAGGTAATACGGGTTGGGCACCAGCACGACCGGGCGCTGGCCGCCCTTTTGGCGCGGCACGACGAGGCTCGACAACAGATAAAGCCCCTCCTTGGTGCCGGCGAGTGAGAGGATATGGCGGTCGGGCGACAGCGCGCCGTCGGCGAGCTGGTAGCGCCGCGTCAGCCAGGCGACGATCGCGGCGCGCAATTCCGGCGTCCCCTGCATCGGCGGATACTTATTCCAGTCCGCGTTGGCAGCGAGCGTCTCGGCCAGGAGCGGCGGCGGCTGATGCTGCGGCTCGCCAAGCGACATCAGGATCGGCGCGTCGTTGACAACCGGCGTCACCGGGTTGAGCAGCGTGCGCAACGCCTCGAACGGGTAGTCCGAGAGGGTGTCAAGCTGTGGGTTGAGCGGCATGGCTGCAGAGCTTACGCGATGGTCGGGGAAGAGCAAAGCATGGCGCCCTCCATCGAGCCGAGTCCCGGCCAGACGCTAGCCGACGGAGAGGAGCCCGATCGATCCCGGCGCAACCTCGGCCAGCCAGGTTTTCAGGGATACCAATGCGGCCTGGACCGCCGCCGCCTCGTCCTCCGCGCCGTCGGGACCATGCTCGCTGGCGACATAGGCGGTTACATCACCGGTTTCGCATTCGACGGCGGTGAGCGCCGACAGCAATTCGGATGCCGATGATGCCCGGAAAACGAGCCAATAAGGTCCGCGTGCCTTCGATAATTCCGCGCTGGCATCGGCGTCGCCGAAATTATCGAACATGAAGCCGTATCGGTGCTCGAGATACAGGTCGAGAGTATTGAACACCCAGCCGGACCAGGCGAAGGTTTCCAGTTCCCGGCCCGTGCCGCGCAACGTGTCCCAGAACGCGTCCCGCTTCCGGCGAAACCAGCCGCCTCCGTCCGGCGTCGCCGCGGCGATGATATCGGTCAGACGTTCGTCCGGAACCACATAGAATGAGGCGATTGCCGACATGTGCTTAAGGTGGGTCGTTTTGGTTACAGGATCATTAATCCCCGGCTTGCACCGTCATGGCCGATGATGCCGAGCTGGTGATCGCGGGCGCGGGGTTGACCGGGATGCTGCTCGCAATCGCCTGCGCCGGCGCCGGGCTCCCGGTCGCGGTGGTCGACCCGCAGGACCCGGCGGCGATGCTCGATCGGGGCTTCGACGGCCGCACCTCGGCGATCGCCTACGGCTCCCGCCTGGTGTTCGACGGCATCGGGCTGTGGCCGGCAATCGCGGCCGAGGCCGAGCCGATCCGCGAGATCCGTGTCGCCGACGACGAGTCACCGCTGTTTCTGCATTACGATAGCCGCGAGCTCGCCCCTGAGTCTGGATCGGAGACACCGCTCGGCTACATCGTCGAGAACCGGGTATTGCGCCGCGCCCTCTATGAGCGCGCCCGCGCTCTGCCGAGTTTGCGGTTGCTTGCGCTCCGCCGTCTCGCGGCCCTGGAAGCGAGCGCAACCGGCGCGTCCGCGGTGCTCGATAACGGCGAGCGGCTGCGGGCGCGGCTGGTCGCCGCCGCCGACGGCAAGGATTCGGCGCTGCGACGCGCCGCCGCGATCCGCGCGACCCAATGGCGCTACCGCCAGACCGGCATCGTCACGACGGTCGCGCACACCCGGCCGCATGGCGGCATTGCAATTGAGCATTTCCTGCCATCCGGGCCGTTCGCAATCCTGCCGATGACCGGGGATCGCAGCTCCGTCGTGTGGACCGAGCACGCCGACCTCGCGCCACGCCTTCTGGCGCTGCCGGAGGCCGAATTCGCCGCCGAGCTGCGCGCCCGCTTTGGCGATTTTCTGGGGGAGATCTCGCCGATCGGGCCGCGTTGGGCCTATCCGCTGGCGCTCCTGCAGGCCGAGCGCTATGTCGCGCGGCGCCTGGCGCTCGTCGGCGAGGCGGCGCACGTCATCCACCCGATCGCCGGCCAGGGGCTCAATATCGCGATCCGCGACGTCGCCGCGCTCGCCGAGCTGATCGTCGATCAGCGCCGCCTCGGCCTCGACATCGGCGACCAAGCGGTGCTGGAGTGCTATGAGCGCTGGCGCCGCCCCGACGCGGTGCTGCTGGCGGCGGTGACCGATGGGCTCAACCGCCTGTTCTCCAACACGATCCCACCGGTGCGCCTGGCCCGCGACATTGGCCTCGCCGTGGTCAACCGCTTGCCGCCCCTGAAGCGCCTCCTGATGCGCCACGCGATGGGCACGCTCGGCGACCGCCCCCGACTGGCGCGGGGCCAGCCGCTGTAGCACGTCGGGGGTCGCATCGCGCGGCGTAGGGCGGCAGACAGAGCGCAGCGAATTCCGCCGGTGGGTTCGCACCGGTGGCCGCGGCGCATCGAATTGGCGGATTGCGCCTCGTTTATCCCCCCTACGACGTCACGCCGGGATGGTCCGGGCGGGCATGGTGCTTACCCCCGCTTCGGTTCGCGGCTGAGGCCGCGGGCACTGAGCGCGGCGAGGTAGTCGCGCCAGCGCTTATGCTGTTCGATGCCGAGCTGATAGAGGTAATCCCATGAAAAAATGCCGGTATCGTGCAGATCGTCGAACTTGATGCGCACCGCGTAATTGCCGACCGGCTCCAAGTCGAGGATACCGACATGGGCGCGTTCGCCGAGGATCGTCTTCTGTCCCGCGCCATGCCCCTGCAATTCGGCCGAGGGGCTTTCGACCCGCAGATATTCGGCCGGCAGGCTAAAGCGCTTGCCGTCGTCGAATTCGATGTCGAGCCGCTTTTCGGCGCGCTTCAACCGCAGCTCGACCGGCCAGGGTCCGGGGTCACTCACGGCCGCGGCGGGCGCTTCGGCGCCCTCTCGTCATCCGCGAGTTGGCGCGCCTCGTCGACCAGCATGATCGGGATGCCGTCGCGGATCGGATAGGCGAGCCCGGCCTCCTCACTGATCAGCTCCTGTGCCGCGCGGTCATAGCGCAGCGGCGCCTTGGTCAGCGGACAGACCAGGATCTCAAGAAGTTTCGGGTCGATCTCGGAGGCTTCTTCCATCGCCCTCTCCCGGAATCCAGATGGATGGCCGGGTCACGCCCGGCCATGACAGCCAAGGTCAGTGGCGCGTGCCGCCGCTGTCCTCGCTGGTCGGTTCGATCGCGGCCATTTCGACCAAGGTCGTCAACAGCCGCGCCCGCTCGTCGGGATCGACGGCTTCGAGCAGCGCCTGCTTCTCGTTCGGTGCGAACGGACACGCCATCGCCAGCGAGGTCACCAGATACTCGCCCGGCGCCTTCTCGATCGCCTCGAAATCGGCCGAGATCTGGCGCTGCGCGAAATAGCCTTTGAGCCCGCGGATCAGGCGCGCGCGATCGAAGCCGGGTTCGCCGGGCGCCTCCCGGTCACGCGCGAAGGGCCGCCAGTCGGGGACCACCCGGCGGTAGCCGTCGAGCAGCGGCAATTCCTCGATCATGCGGAACCGCGACACTCCGGTCAGGGTGATCAGATAACGACCGTCATCTGTCTCGCTGAACTGGGTGAGGCGGCCGGCGCAGCCGATCGGATAGACCGGCGGGTTCATTCTGTCGATTTCGGGGCCACTGCCGGTGTGGTCCTGTGCAGGATCGCTCGGCTGGACCATGCCGATGAGGCGCTCGCCGGCGAGGGCGTCGCGGGTCATCGCGAGATAGCGCGGCTCGAAGATGTTGAGCGGGAGCCGGCCGCGCGGCAGCAGCAGCACGCCCGCCAGCGGAAAGATCGGCAGGATGTCCGGCAGCGCGATCGGCGCCCGGGTGCTCGGCCGGTCGCTCATGGCGCGCCGATCTCCATCAGCCACCCCTCACGAGAACATCAGCGACGACAGCCGCCGCCGGGCGCTCAACGTCAAGGGCTCGGTCGGGCCCATGACCTCGAAGAATTTGACCAGCTGGCGCCGCGCCGCCTGGTCGTGCCAGTTGCGGTCGCGGCGGAACAGCGTCAACAGCTCGTCGATCGCGCTCTCGCGCTCGCCGGCGCCGAAGAGAGCGGTGGCCAGCTCGAACCGCGCTTCGTGATCGTCCGGGTTCTGCGCGATCCGGGCGCGCAGCGTGCCGAGCGAGCCCTTTGCCTTCTCCGCCTGCTCGGCGAGCTCGAGTGCCGAGCGCGCCGCCGCGATCTCGGCATGCTTGGCGACCTCCTTTGGCGCGTCGCCCAGCAATTTCTGCGCCTTGCCCAGCTCGCCGCGCGCGATCAGAGCGCGCGCCAGCCCGGCCAGCGCTTCGGGGCTCTCCTTGTCCTGTTGCAGGATCTGCGAATAGAGCGCCGCGGCACTGGCGTGGTCGCCCCCTTGCGTGGCCTCCTTGGCCATGGTCATCGCCTGTTCGACGGGCGACGGCCCGCCGGCCCCGCCGCCAAGGCGTTGCACAAACTGGCGGACCTGACTTTCCGGCTGGGCGCCGACAAAGCCGTCGACCGGTCTTCCCTCCTTGAAGGCATAAACCGCCGGGATCGACTGGATGCGCATCTGCTGCGCGATCTCGGGGTTCTCGTCGATGTTGAGCTTGACCATGCGCACCGCGCCACCCGCCGCGCGCACGACCTTTTCGAGGATCGGCCCCAATTGCTTGCATGGGCCGCACCACGGCGCCCAGAAATCGACGATGACCGGCTGCTCGAATGACGCGTCGACGACCTCGGCCATGAAGTTCGCGGTGGTCACGTCGACGACGTGCGCCGCGCCGGCCCCACCGCCGATCAAAGGTTCATTCGCCATGCGACATTCTCCCCGGGGATGCAATGCAAAACATGGCGGCAGGGCGACACGATGGCAAGCGCCACCACGGCGTCCCCATCGCCGTTTTCAGCGCGGGGCGGCGGTAGGCGCGGCCGCGTCGAGATCGACAAGGTGCGGCCGGTGCCCGCACCAGGCGATAAAGCGCAACAGATCGCCGGGCGCGATCGCGGTCGTGCGGGCGTTGTCGAGCGGATGGTAGTTGAGCGGGTCGAGCGCAAGCATCGCCTGGTCGAGCACGACTGCTACCCGGTGGGCGCCGTCGTTGGCGAGCGCAAACGGCGTGACACTGCCCGGCCTGACGCCGAGCGCCTCGTAGAGCAGTTCGGCTGGCCCGAACGAAAAGCGCGGCGCGCCGAGCGCCGCGGCGAGCTGCTTCAGGTCGATCCGCCTCTCCTCGAGCGCGACGACCAGCCACAGCCTGCCTTTTTTGTCCTTGAGGAAGAGGCTCTTGCAATGGCCGCCGGGAAGCTGGCCGCGCAACGCCACCGCCTCGGCGACGGTGAAGACCGGCGGATGGGCATAGGTGCGATGCGCGATGCCGAGCGCGTCGAGCCGGGCGAAGAGCTGGTCCGGGGTAAGCGGCGACAGCGCCATCAGCGCGTGATGCGGCGGCGCACAACTCCTTGCAGACCCCCTCCCAACGTATGATATGGATCGGTGGGATGCGGGCGTAGCTCAGGGGTAGAGCACAACCTTGCCAAGGTTGGGGTCGTGGGTTCGAATCCCATCGCCCGCTCCACAAAACCAATTATTTATGGAACCCCTTCGACGGTTGTCGCCGGCATGGCAACCACATGGCAACCAGCGGTGTCAAAACGGCCGCCTCCGGGAAGCCCGCATTCCTCCGACCGTCGGCGTGGCCCGCCGGGTGCGCTCTCCGCTACTCTCGGATCACTTTCAGCGAACGGAAGCCGAGTCGAACCGCTGCTGCGCCGCATTGAGCACCGAGAGATTGTGACCCGGCGTACCCGTGCCAGGTTTGGCTCGCGTCCTACTCGGCATCGTGCCATAGTCAGCCTCGGAAAACAGCCCAAAAACGGACCGCTCTAGCTAGGGTGGGTAATCAGCAAAGTGTGCCGCCGTCAAAGGCACTCCTCGACCATGCGGTCGGTGAGGCGCAGGCGTATGTAGGAAAGCCCAAAGGGCGCCGCGGCCCCCTTAACCGAGGCTTCTCAACTCCTCGATCACCAGGGGGAGAAGAGGAACACGGCGGAGCACGCACATGAGGATGATCTGTTGCAGCTTTGGCGCTGGCATCGGTGCTGGGCGCCTGCGCGGCTCTTCTATGGTAGCGACGTTGAGCAATGACTGCGTCGAACCATGACGACTGACGCTTGGATCAACGGCAGGGTGGGTGATTGGTCCACAAGCGCGGACCGGTCGTCCGGTGCGGTGCCCAGCCCCGCGGATGACGCGGTGATCGGCAATTCGGATGTTACCGTCAACGGATCCGCGATCGCCAATTCCCCGCCTGTCGTCAACGTTCAAAACTTTGCCGTTCTAGAGAATGCAGCAGTCGCGGCCTCCTCATTTATCACATCGGTGTCGAACCCCAGCGGCGACAGCCTTACCTACTACAGGTTCGAGGACTTCGGAATTGGGAATGGTCATCTTACGCTGAATGGTGTCGTCGAACCGGATAACCAATGGATCGTCGTGCCCATCGGCAATGTATCCGCAGTCCAATACGTTGGAGGTCCCTCGCCGGGCTACGAGCAGCTGGACGTCTGGGTCTACGATGCAAGTACGGGGTTCTGGTCAGCACCGAGCCTCCTTTACGCTACCACAACGGCCAATGACACTTGGATCCCGGGCAGGTCGGGTGATTGGTCCGCGAGCGTAGACCGGGTGTCCGGTGCGGTGCCCGGCCCAGCGGCTGACGTAGTGATCGGCTCGAATTTGGTTACACCACTCAGTTCGGTTACAGTCAACGGATCCGCGATCGCCAATTCATTAACACTAAATAGTTCTGCGCTCAGTATCAGCGGTACATTATCGCTTTCCACATCGTTGACTGTGGACGACGGTTCAACAGTGCAGTTGAACGGAGGAACGCTGTCGGCACCTGTGATCACGACCGAAAGTGTGCCAGGCCCTCCCGCCCGCTTCTTAACCGGCTTCGGTGTTGTGACCGGCGCTGTGAGCGGAAACGGCTATGTAATTGCGGAGGGAGGCACCCTAAAGTTTCTAGGCTCACTTGCCGGAGATACCAGCTTTTTCCAAATAGAACCTAACCCCACCCTTGAATTGGGCAGTGGCGTCTCGCCCAAGTTCGTGGCTTTCGATGGACCGGGTGGCACTCTGAAGATCGACACGCCCGCGACATTCACAGGATCTATTGGTGGGGATCCGCTCCTTTTTGCGGGGATCAGTATCGTAATTGGCGACAAATTAGACCTTGTCGGGATTACGGCGAATTCGGCGACTATGACCGGCTCGACGTTGAGCATCAATGAGACCAGCGGTCAAATTCTCACATACAACAACTTCACCAACCTCTTATCAGGGATATCGTCAACGTTGCAAGCGACGGCAATGGTGGGACACTCGTCACTTGGAGTGCAGCGCCTATAACTATCCTCCCAACTGTGGTCAATGTTCAAAACTTCTCTGTTGCAGAGAACACATCAGTTGCGGCCTCCTGATTCATCACGTCGGTATCGGATCCCAGCCACGACAGCCTCACCCAATATAGGTTCGAGGATTTAGGAGGTGGGAGTGGTCATTTCACGCTAAACGGTGTGGTCGAGCCGGATGGTCAATGGTTCACCGTGAGCTTTGGCAATGTATTCGTCGTCCAATATGTCGGTGGTGCCTCGCCGGGAAGTGAGACGTTGAGCGTCGAGGTCTATGATGGGATTGCGGGGATTTGGTCGGCGGCCAGCTCTCTCACCGCGACCACAGCGGCCCCAGTCGTAACCAATCCCACCGGCAACCAGCAGACGCTGGTGGCGCCGCTCGCAAATACCACCGTCGAAGGCGGAGGCTACGACATTCTCGATCTGAGTCATAATCCCATTGCGACGGCTTCATCCGCCTATACCGAGGCGTCGAACCACAACGGCACGTTCGCCCTAACGACTATAGGCAGCAGCGATCTTGTCAGTGGGGTCATGCAGGTGCAGTTCTCCGACAGGACCGTTACGGTCGAAGCCAGTAGTTCGCAAGGCGAATACATCGCTCTGCTATACCAAGGGGCGCCTGGCCGTACCCCTGATGCCGCCTTGGGGGGATGGGAAAAGATCGCGGCGGCGCTGCCACCGGCAGCCACCCAAGCCTTGGGCATCGCCTATGTCCTTTCCGACACGTCCGGCGGGTACAACGGCAATCTTTCAGTCGCCGCGGGCTTTACCAATTCGGCTGAGTTCAGCACCAAGTATGGCTCCCTCACCAACGCCCAATTCGTGACCCAACTCTACTCGAACATCCTTGATCGAGCGCCTGATACCGCGGGGTTTAATGGCTGGATATCGGAATTGAGCTCGGGGCCAGTCGTGAGCACATCCTGGTCGGTTTTGCCGACTCGGCCGAGGCCATTGCCAACGCCACGCTCGGCTTTACCGGTCAGAGTGGCGCCCACGCGGCATGGCTGTTCTTGACGTAGACGCGCAACGAGCAGAAGTGGCGTCGGCTCCAGTTTCCAGCAACGCCGCAGCGTGGATCACACGGTGGGCCGCAGGCCGGCTTCGAGCGCAGCGTCGGCCGAGGCGGTTGCGGTCGATGAAGTGATGAAGTGAAGGCAATACGCGATACAGTCTGTTGCCGCTCAAGAATATACCCGCCAAGCCAAAGACCCGGAGCTGATGGGTTATGCTACGAGATCCGCAAGCGCGCCGAACGCAGGACGGGCATAAAGCTGGCTGAAATGGAAAAAGCCAAAGGCGCAGCCGGGAACCCCGGTGGCCGCGGCGCGCCGATTGTGCGGTCGCGCGGTGCTACCACACTTCACGACCTCGGCATCACCAAGACGCAATCCTCGCGCTGGCAGAAGCTGGCGGCGGTAGATCGACCGTTTCGAACCCGTAATAGGGCAAATCCATCGTCCGGATGGCGAAGGTCGGGTATCGATCAGATTCCGTTGAAAAAGTAGGGATTGCGCGGGTTCAGGATGGCTGATTCAATCCGGTCTGGGGGACCGGAGTACAGCCGATGATGGGGGAACGTCGGGTTGGGCAGGACGCCCTGTTCTATGAG